>Ga0307508_10000004_pt1 | contig 287547 bp, 260 predicted proteins | sample 9_EM_MG_FD_203089 | JGI IMG/M metagenome (GOLD analysis project Ga0307508, IMG submission 203089) | Populus trichocarpa ectomycorrhiza microbial communities from riparian zone in the Pacific Northwest, United States - 9_EM | ecosystem: Host-associated > Plants > Roots > Unclassified | place...
AAGCGACTGCACGAAGGCCCACACGACACGGGCTTGGTGGCCGGCGGGCAACGACGAGTCAAGATCACAGGCCCGCAGTTCGACTTGGTTGCGAACCGCGCTTTGCACGCGTGGCGCGCCTTTGGGCTTGCTGCGCTTCTGGACAATCGCCCTGTCCGCAGGAACGCACAGCCCCTCAAACAGTGCGCCCGTGTGCCCATTCGGCCCCGCTTCGCTCGTGATGCTGGTCATGCCAAAGGACACGCAGCATTCGTGCCGGTAAATGTTCACAGACTCTGAGGAGTTTCATGCGCGGCTCAGCGCCGCTGCCAGACCAGCCAGCCGATCACACCCGTCAGCACGAAAAGCGCCAGGCTGTAGAAGTCGTAGGGAATGCCGAACAGGCTCACCGCGGCGTCGGCACAGCTGGCGCGTGCGAGGAACACGTCGGGCCACAGGCTGTCGAGTTTCATCGCGATGACGATCTGATCGGCCACGGTCATCGCGCACGACGAGGACGCTGCAGCCTTGAAGTGCTGCCACAGCGCCGCTGCGATGCCGCACAGCGAGAGCAGCATCACCAGGGCCGCTCCGAGGCGACGGACCGCCAAGCCGATCAGGCAGGCCAGCGTGATGGCGAGGAAGATGACTCGCTGAAGAATGCACCACGGGCAGGGCTCCATGCCGAACACGTGCTGCGAAACCAGGGCCACGCCGACGGCGGCAACGCCGATCACCGCACCGGCCGCGAGCAGCAGCGTCGGTTTTCCGAGAGCGCCGCTCATGTGAGACCAGGCTTCCGCCGGGCCGCCCCAAGGAGGCCTGCGCCCCCTCGGGGGGCAGAGAACGAAGTGAGCGTGGGGGCAGTCATTTCAGTTCGGCGATCAACTCGATCTCGACGCAGGCGCCCATCGGAACCTGCGCCACGCCGAAGGCGCTGCGTGCATGCACACCCTTGGCGCCGAACACTTCGCCCAGCAACTCCGAGCAGCCGTTGGTCACCAGGTGCTGCTCGATGAAATCGGGCGTGCTGTTGACGAGGCTCATCACCTTGACGATGCGTTCGACGTTGTTCAAGTCGCCCACCGCCGCGTGCAGTGTGCCCATCAGGTCGATGGCGACGGCGCGCGCGGCCTGCTTGCCGGTGGCGGTGTCGATGTCACGGCCCAGTTGGCCGACCCAGGGCTTGCCGTCGCGCTTGGCGATGTGCCCGGAGAGGAACACCAGCTTGCCGCTGCGGACGAATGGCGCATAAGCCGCAGCCGGCGCGGCCACGGGCGGCAGTTCGATACCGAGGGATTTCAAACGGTCGTAGACAGACATCGCATGCACCGGGAATCTTGGGAGGCGCAAATCCTACACTGCAGTCATGGGAGGAAAAGACCAGGGTTGGCACTTGGCCGGCATGGGTTTGGCCTGGCTGCTCGGCGTGGCGCTGCAATTGCAGGAGCGCACGCTGCTGCCGCTTTGGGCTTATCTGATTTGGCTTGCCGCCGGTCTGCTTTGCTGTGCCATCGCCTGGCGCTGGCCGCGGTGGTGGCTGCTTTCGCTGGTGGCCTTGATCGCGATGGGGGCCGGCGCTTCCGGCTGGCGTGCCAGCGAGAGGCTCGCTGAAGTCCTCCCTGTCGCGCTGGAAGGAAAAGACCTTCAGGTCGCCGGCGTGGTGGCGGGCTTGCCTCAGCAATCGGCGGTCGGGCTGCGGTTCCGGTTTCAGATCGAAGAGGCTCGGTACGAGGGCCGGCCCGTGAACGTGCCGCCGCTGGTCGCGCTCGGCTGGTATGTCGGCTGGCACGAAGACGCGGCTTTGAGCGAGCCGCAGCAATCGTTGCGTGCCGGGCAACGCTGGCGCTTCACGCTGCGTTTGCGCCAGCCGCACGGCAACATGAACCCCGATGGCTTCGACTACGAGCTCTACCTGTTCGAGCAAGGGCTTCGTGCGACGGGCTATGTTCGCGGTGGCGACAAGGCAATGGCCGAACAGCTGGACGCGCAGGCCGGCTACGCCATCGACCGATTGCGCCAGCGCGTGCGCGACGCGATCTATGCCAAGGTAAGCGACCCGCGCTCTGCGGGTGTGCTGGCCGCGCTGGCGGTGGGCGACCAGTCGGCCATCGATCGCGAAGACTGGCAACTCTTTCGCAACACCGGCGTCGCGCACCTGATGAGCATCAGCGGCCTGCACGTGACCATGTTCGCGTGGCTGGCTGGTCTGCTGGTCATGGCCCTGTGGCGCCGCAGCGTTCGCGCGATGCTCTTCATCCCCGCGCAGATCGCCGGGCGGTGGGGCGGGCTGGTGGCTGCCACGGGCTATGCGCTGTTCTCGGGTTGGGGCGTGCCTGCGCAGCGCACGGTGTGGATGCTGGCCACGGTCACGTTGCTTCAGATGCTGAGTCGGCGTTGGCCCTGGACGCTGGTGCTGCTGGCCGCCGGCGTGGTCGTGAGCGCACTCGACCCCTGGGCTTTGCTGCAGCCGGGTTTCTGGTTGTCGTTCATGGCGGTGGGGCTGTTGATGTCGTCGGAGGCCGCGCAGGGCCATCGCGAACCCGCCACCCCGACCGGCTGGGTGCCGCGTCTGTGGGCGAGCGTCAAGGCCGGCTTGCGCACGCAGGTGATCGCCACGCTGGGCCTGGCGCCGTTGACGCTGGTGTTCTTCCAGCAGATCTCGCTGGTCGGTTTCGCAGCGAACCTGGTGGCGATTCCGATGGTCACGCTGGTCATCACGCCGCTGGCTTTACTGGGCGTGGTCTTCTCGCCGTTGTGGCAACTGGGCGCGTGGGCGCAGGAGGTCTTGTCCGCAGGGCTCGTGCTGCTCGACCACGTGCCCGGCGCGGTGTGGCTGGTGCCGGTGGCACCGTTGTGGGCGCAAGCGGCCGGCCTGCTGGCAGCTGCCTTGATGGTCTCGCCTTTGCCGTGGCGCGTGCGCTTGCTGGCCGTGCCGCTGGTCATGCCCCTGCTGCTGCCGGTGCGCGATCTGCCGGCCGAAGGGCAATTCGAGCTGATGGTCGTGGACGTCGGGCAGGGCACTTCGGTGCTGGTGCGCACTGCACATCACCTGATGGTCTACGACACGGGGCCGCAGTACTCGCGAGACAGCGACGCAGGCCAGCGCGTCTTGCTGCCCTTGTTGCGAGCCCGCGGTGAGGAGCGCATCGACCGTCTGGTGCTCAGCCATCGAGACCTCGACCACGTGGGCGGTGCCGCCGTTCTGCTGAAGAACATGCCGGTCACCGAGCTGCTGAGTTCGCTGGAAACCGAGCACCCGCTGCGTGCCCTGGCAACGCAGCCCAGACGCTGTGAAGCCGGTCAGTCTTGGGCGTGGGACGGCGTGCGTTTCGACGTGCTGCATCCTCAGGCTGCCGACTACGACCGCGGGCTCAAGTCGAACGCGATGTCGTGTGTGGTGAAGGTGAGCGGGGCGCAAGGCACCGCGCTACTCACTGGCGACATCGAGCGCCAGCAGGAGGCCGATCTGCTCCTCGGTTCTCAACGAGATGCGCTGCGCAGCGACTTGCTGGTGGTGCCGCACCATGGCAGCCGCACCTCGTCGACTGCGGCGTTCCTGGACGCGGTGGCGCCACGCGTGGCAGTGATCCAGGCCGGTTATCGGAATCGCTTCGGACACCCGGTGGCCGAGGTGTTGAGTCGCTTGGACGAGCGCGGTGCTGCCGTCCACGCCAGCCCGGCTTGCGGCGCGTGGTGGTGGCACAGCGGCACCCGCATCACCGAAGCCATGTGCGAGCGCGACACGACGCGGCGTTACTGGCACCATCGCGCGACCGCTGAATAATTTGGCCCGAGCGCGCTTCGCCGGCGCGAAAGTGGCCTGGAATTTGCTAACCTGCCCGGAAGGAGACTTGCAGATGAGTAGACCCAGTTTCGACGAGATGCAGGCCACCAGCACCACGGTGCGTGACCACTACCGTGTGTACGACAAGTGGCTTGCGCAGCAGCCGCGCGATGTGATGCACTCCCGCCGCGAAGAGGCGGAGATGATCTTCCGCCGCGTCGGCATCACCTTTGCTGTCTATGGCGCCAAGGACGAAGACGGCTCGGGCACCGAGCGGCTGATTCCTTTCGACCTGATCCCTCGCGTCATCCCGGCATCGGAATGGAGCGAGATGGAAAAGGGCCTGACCCAGCGGGTCACCGCGCTCAACCGCTTCATCCACGACGTCTATCACGAGCAGGAGATCATCCGCGCCGGCATCGTGCCCGCTGACCAGATCTTCAAGAACGCGCAGTTCCGGCCCGAGATGATGGGCGTTGACGTGCCCGGTGGCGTGTACTCGCACATCAGCGGCATCGACATCGTGCGTGCCGCCAACCCCGACGGCAGCGGCTCGTACTACGTGCTCGAAGACAACCTGCGCGTGCCCAGCGGCGTGAGCTACATGCTCGAGAACCGCAAGATGATGATGCGGCTCTTCCCCGAGCTGTTCAGCCAGCACCGCGTGGCGCCGGTCGCGCACTACCCTGATCTTTTGCTCGAGACGCTGCGGGGCGTGGCACCGGCAGCAGTCAACGAGCCGACGGTCGTGGTGCTCACGCCCGGCATGTACAACAGCGCCTACTTCGAGCACGCGTTCCTGGCGCAGCAGATGGGTGTGGAGCTGGTCGAAGGGCAAGACCTCTTCGTCAAAGACAACTTCGTCTACATGCGCACCACGCAGGGCCCGAAGCGCGTCGACGTGATCTATCGCCGCGTTGACGACGACTTCCTTGACCCGCTGGCCTTCCGTCCCGACTCCACTCTCGGCTGCGCGGGTCTGCTGAGCGTGTACCGCGCCGGCAACGTCACCTTGTCCAACGCCATCGGTACTGGTGTGGCCGACGACAAGTCGATCTACCCCTACGTGCCGAAGATGATCGAGTTCTACCTGGGCGAGAAGCCGATCCTCAACAACGTGCCCACCTACCTGTGCCGTGAAGAAGACGACTTCAAGTACGTGCTCGACCACCTGGGCGAACTGGTGGTGAAAGAAGTCCACGGCGCTGGCGGCTACGGCATGCTGGTTGGTCCTGCGGCCACCAAGGCCGAGATCGCCGACTTCCGCAAGGCGCTCGAAGCCAACCCGGCCGGCTACATCGCCCAGCCCACGCTCAGCCTGTCGACCTGCCCGACCTTCGTCGACAGCGGCATCGCACCGCGCCATATTGACCTGCGGCCCTTCGTGCTGTCGGGCAAGCACGTGCAGATGGTGCCGGGCGGGTTGACGCGCGTCGCGCTGAAGGAAGGCTCGCTCGTGGTCAATTCGTCGCAGGGCGGCGGCACCAAAGACACCTGGGTGCTGGAGGCATGAGGCCCCCCAGTCGCTTCGCCACCGCCTTGCAGGCCGCGCTGGGCCAGTGGCCCAGCCCTTCGCCAGGCACAAGCAGTCCACTGGACTGCTTGTGTCCGGGCTCAGCCCCCAAGGGGCGCCACCTGGCGGACCGGCAGAGCCGGATCCGCAGGTGTTGCTTGATGGGCGTCGCTCTGCTTGCTTGTTTGGAGAATCAGCATGCTGTCTAGAACTGCCGACCACCTTTTCTGGATGGCTCGTTACATGGAGCGGGCGGAGAACACCGCCCGCATGCTCGACGTCAACTACCAGACCTCGCTGCTTCCGCAGTCGGCCGACGCAGCGGAAAACGGCTGGCGCGGCCTGCTGAGCATCTCGGAGTTGACGGCCGACTACACCCAGCGCCACGGCGAAGTCACGCCCAAGCGGGTGATGGACTACATGGTGAGCGACGAGCGCAACCCGTCGAGCATCTACAGCTGCCTGATGGCCGCGCGCGAGAACGCACGTGCCGTGCGCGGCACGCTGACCACCGAAGTGTGGGAAACGCAGAACCAGACCTGGCTCGAATTCCAGCGCATGCTGAGCGGCAAGGCGTTCGAGAAAGACCCGGGCACGGCGTTCGAATGGGTCAAGTTCCGATCGCACCTGTCGCGCGGCGTGACGGTGGGCACCATGCTGCAGGACGAAGCCTTCCACTTCCTGCGCATCGGCAGCTTTCTCGAACGGGCCGACAACACGGCGCGGATGCTCGACGTGAAGTTCCACGCCGTCGAGAGCGAGTTCTTCGGCACCGGCTCGGCCAACGGCAATGGCGGCAAGGACCAGGAGTACGACTTCTATCACTGGTCGGCCATCCTGCGTTCGGTCTCGGGCTTCGAGGTCTATCGCAAGGCGTACCGCAACGTCATCCGCCCCGAGCGCGTGGCCGAGCTGCTCATCTTGCGTGCCGACATGCCTCGCTCGCTGGCGGCTTGCATGGACGAAGTCGTCTCCAACCTGCAGCGCGTGGCCAACGAGCAGTCGAACGACACGCTGCGCCGGGCAGGGCGCCTGCAGGCCGATCTGCGCTTCGGCCGCATCGATGAAATCCTGGCGACCGGGCTGCATGCCTTCCTCACCCAGTTCCTCGAGCGTGTGGGCACGCTGGGCATCGGCATCAGCCGCGACTTCCTGGTTCCGGTGTCGGCTGCGTAACGAGCATGCTGGATGAAACTCACCATCCAACATGTCACGCAGTACGACTACAGCGCACCGGTGCAATACGCCTTGCAATCGCTGTGTCTGACACCGCAGGCCAGTGCCCACCAGACCGTGCATGACTGGACGCTCAGCGCGCCGGCGCCCTTGTTTGCGCAGCGCGATGGCTACGGCAACCTTGCCCACACCTGGAGCCTTGTTCAGCGCGCTTACGCCAATTCAGTTCGTGCGGGGGGCACGGTCGAAACCCATGCATCGCCCTGGCTCGTCGACGATGCGGCGCCGCCGCAGCTCTATCTGCGCGTGACGCCGCTCACCGCCGCCGACGACCGGCTGCGCGCACTCGGCCGCGTGCACCTGGCAGAAGGCGTCGACGAAGACTCGGCAATGGCGCTGGCCCAAGCCGTGCTGAATCGCGTGCGCTACAAGACCGGTGCCACCACCGTGCAGACCACTGCCCAGCAGGCCTGGGAACTTGGCGGCGGCGTGTGCCAGGACCATGCCCACGTGTTCCTCGCCGCCTGCCGCGCCAACGGTGTGCCGGCGCGCTATGTCAGCGGCTATTTCTACGCGCCCGACGCGCCGCACCTGGCCAGCCACGCGTGGGTCGACGTGTGTGTCGACGCCAGGAAGCGCCGCTGGCTCAGCATCGACATCACCCACATCTGCCTGATGGACGAGCGCCACGTGCGCCTGGCCGTCGGGCTCGACTACACCACCTGCTCGCCGATCCGCGGCGTGCGCGAAGGCGGTGGCGATGAATCCATGCGGGTTCGCATCGACATTCGCGAAGCCCGAAGTACCTCGAACCTGATGATCTCCCTGGAGTCCTGAATGTCCATCCACGTTGCGCTCAACCACGTGACCCACTATCGGTACGACCGGCCGATCAATCTCGGGCCGCAGGTGGTTCGACTGCGCCCGGCGCCGCATTCGCGCACCCGCATCCTCAGCTACTCGATGCGTGTGGAGCCGGCCACGCACTTCATCAACTGGCAGCAGGACCCGCAAGCCAACTACCTGGCGCGGCTGGTGTTCCCCGACAAGACCACCTCGTTCCGCATCGAGATCGATCTCGTGGCCGAGATGTCGGTGCTCAACCCGTTCGACTTCTTCCTGGAGCCTTCGGCCGAGCACTTCCCGTTCGAATACGACCCGTCGCTGACGATCGAACTCGAGCCTTACCGCCGCAAGGCGCCGCTGACGCCAGCCTTCGCCAAGTACCTCGCTGCCATTCCGCGCGACAAGATGCAGACGACGAACTTTCTCGTCGCCATCAACCAGCAGTTGCAGAAGGACATCAGCTACCTGATCCGCATGGAGCCCGGCGTGCAGACGCCCGAGCAGACGCTGGTCAACGCCTCGGGTTCGTGCCGCGACTCAGGCTGGCTGCTGGTGCAACTGCTGCGCCATCTCGGCTTTGCCGCACGCTTCGTGTCGGGCTACCTGATCCAGCTCAAGAGCGACGTGAAGTCGCTCGACGGCCCGAGCGGCACCGAGGTCGACTTCACCGACCTGCACGCCTGGTGCGAGGCCTACCTGCCCGGCGCCGGCTGGATCGGCTTCGACCCCACGTCGGGCCTGCTGGCGGGCGAAGGCCACATTCCGCTGGCGTGTTCGCCCGAGCCGGGTTCGGCCGCGCCGGTGAGCGGCGCGCTCGACGAGTGCGAGACCGAGTTCGAGCACAGCATGAAGGTCTCGCGCGTATGGGAAGCGCCGCGCGTCACCTTGCCCTATACCGACGAGCAGTGGGCCAGCATTGAGGCGCTGGGCCACCAGGTCGATGGCGACTTGCGCAAGAACGACGTTCGCCTGACGCAAGGCGGCGAACCCACCTTCGTCTCCGTCGACGACCGCGACGGTGCCGAGTGGAACACCGACGCCATGGGCCCCACCAAGCGCCTGCTCAGCGCCGACCTGATGGACAAGCTGCGCGCCAAGTATGGCGACGGCGGCCTGCTGCACTACGGCCAGGGCAAGTGGTACCCGGGCGAGCAACTGCCGCGCTGGTCGCTCAATCTTTTCTGGCGCAAGGACCGCGAACCGATCTGGACGCACCCCGAACTCTTTGCCAGCGAGCACACCGACTACCAGGTCACCGACATCGAGGCACACAAGTTCCTGAGCGGCGTGGCCAAGCGCCTGAGCCTCGATGCGAAGTTCGTGTTCCCGGCGTATGAAGACGTCTGGTACTACCTGTGGCGCGAGCGCAAGCTGCCCGTCAACGTCGACCCCTTCGAAGCCAAGCTGTCCGACGAGCTGGAACGCGAGCGCCTGAGCAAGATCTTCACCCAGGGCCTGGAGAAAGTGGTGGGCCACGTGCTGCCGGTCGCACGCTATGACGTGGCACGCAACGGCGGCCCGGGCCCGCGCTGGCAGACGGGGCCGTGGTTCCTGCGCAGCGAGCGCTGCTACCTGATCCCCGGCGATTCGGCCATGGGCTACCGCCTGCCGCTCGATTCGCAGCCCTGGGCCAAGTCGTCCGACTTGCCGTGGGTGCATCCGCCCGACCAGTCGCAGCCCTTCGTGCCTTTGCCGCCGTATCGGCGTTTGCGTTATGCGGTGGGTGGCACCGAAGTCATCGGCGGCTCATCGGCGTCGTCGGAAGCTGCCATGTCACCGGCCGGCTTCGGCGATCGCTCGCGTGCCGCGCTGCACCCGGGGCCGTCTGCGGTGCCCAGCGTGGCCACCACGCTCACCAAGGTGCCCGGCGCTTTCGAGTCGGCCGGCTGGATCACCCGCACGGCCATGAGTGCCGAGCCGCGCGATGGCCGGCTCTACGTCTTCATGCCGCCGATGACCGCGCTCGAAGACTATCTGGAGCTGGTCGCTGCTGTGGAAGACACGGCGGCCGAGATGAAGCTGCCGGTCATCCTCGAAGGCTATGAGCCGCCGAAAGATCCGCGCCTGTCGACGCTGCGCGTCACGCCCGACCCGGGTGTGATCGAGGTCAACATCCACCCGGCGCACAGCTGGGGCGAGCTGGTCGAGCAGACGACCCACCTCTACCAGGCCGCGCACGAGACGCGTCTGTCGACCGAGAAGTTCATGGTCGACGGGCGCCATACCGGCACCGGTGGCGGCAACCACTTCGTGCTGGGCGGCGCCACAGTGGCCGACTCTCCCTTCCTGCGCCGGCCCGACCTGCTGGCCAGCATGGTGGCCTATTGGCACAACCACCCGGCGCTGAGCTACCTGTTCTCGGGCCTCTTCATCGGCCCCACCAGCCAGGCGCCACGCGTGGACGAAGCGCGCAACGATTCGATCTACGAGATCGAGATCGCGTTTGCCGAACTGCAGCGCAAAGCTGCGCTCGGCCCTGCGGAGTGCCCGCCGTGGCTGATCGACCGGCTGATGCGCAACCTGCTGATCGACGTTACCGGCAACACCCACCGCGCCGAGTTCTGCATTGACAAGATGTACTCGCCCGACGGCCCAACCGGCCGCCTGGGCCTGCTGGAGATGCGTGCCTTCGAGATGCCGCCGCATGCGCGCATGAGCCTCACGCAGCAGGTGCTGATGCGCGCGCTGATCTCACGCTTCTGGCAGAAGCCGTACCAGCCAACGAGCCTCAAGCGCTGGGGCACCGAGCTCCACGACCGCTTCATGCTGCCGCACTTCGTGTGGCAAGACCTGTGCGACGTGATCGAGGAGCTGAACGAGTTCGGCTACCCGGTGAAACCGGAATGGTTCGCGCCGCACCTGAACTTCCGCTTCCCGCAGATCGGCGATTTCGCGGTCGAAGGGGTCGAGCTCGATTTCCGCCTCGCGCTCGAGCCCTGGCATGTGATGGGCGAAGAGGGCGGTGCGGCCGGCACGGTGCGTTTCGTCGATGCGTCGGTCGAGCGCCTGCAGGTCAAGGTGACCGGGCTCGTCAGCGAGCGCCACGTGCTCACCTGCAACGGCCGCGTGGTGCCGCTGCAGTCCACCGGCAAGGTAGGCGAGTTCGTCGCCGCGGTGCGCTACAAGGCCTGGGCGCCGCCATCGGCACTGCACCCAACCCTGGCCGCGGACGCACCGCTGACCTTCGATCTGGTCGACACCTGGATGAGCCGCTCGATGGGGGGCTGCCAGTACCACGTGTCGCACCCCGGTGGCCTGAGCTACGACAACGCCCCGATCAACTCCTATGAGGCTGAAGCCCGCCGCCTGGCGCGCTTCTTCCGTCTGGGGCACACGCCGGGCAAGATGTCGGTGCCGAAGGAAGAGCGCAACCCGAACTTCCCGTTCACGCTCGATTTGCGGCGTGCGGTGGCGGGTTGAAGCGGTTCAGCGCGGGCGGAACATGCGAAACAGCTGTTCCGGCCCGATGCTGAAGTAATCAGCCGGGCCGCCGGCGCGAAGAATCGGCTGCGCTGCGGCGGTGTCGTACACGCCGTTCTTGAGCAGAGGCTTGGCGATGTGCACGGCCACCACCTCGCCCAGCGTCAACCAGCTGTCGGCCTTGGTGCCGTCGGCCCCTTGCAGTTGAATGATCTGCGTGACCCGGCATTCGAACGAGACCGGGCTCTCGGCGACGCGCGGTACCGAGATCAGCCGTGAGGCCACCGGTGTCAGGCCCGCCAGCTCGAACTCGTTCACTTCGGGCGGCACGGCGGCGCAGCTCTGGTTCATGGCTTCGGCCAGCGGCCGTGTGGCGAGGTTCCAGCAGAACTCGCCGGTCTGCTCCACATTGAGCAGCGTGTCTTTGCGGCCGATGCTCGAAAAGCCCACGATCGGCGGCGTGTAGTTGAAGGCGTTGAAGAAGCTGTAGGGCGCGAGGTTGAGGTGGCCTTGCGCGTCGCGCGACGAGATCCAGCCTATGGGGCGAGGCCCGACGATCGCGTTGAACGGGTCGTGCGGCAGGCCGTGGCCGAGCCGCGGTTCGTAGAAGTGGATGTCGTCGGGCATGGCGGTGCACGAAGGGGGTGATGAGGCCACTGTACGCGTGAAGAAAGCGCGTGGCAGACTCAGGGCATGTCCATTTCTGCGCTCCGCGTGCTGTCCGTCATCCCGCCGATGACGCAGCTCAACACGCCTTATCCGTCGACCGCCTACCTGACGGGCTTCTTGCGCTCGCGCGCCGTCGACGCCGTGCAAGAAGACCTGGCCTTGGCCTTGGTGCTGAAGCTGCTCTCTGCCGACGGCTTGACCCAGGTGCGCGCGCAGATCGACGCAATGCCTGAGGAGTCTCGCTCGCCGATGGTCCATGTGTTCGTCGACCAATTCGACCGCTACCTCGCCACCATCGGCCCGACCATCGCCTTCCTGCAAGGCCGCGACCCGACGCTGGGCCACCGCATTTCTGGCCGCGGCTTCCTGCCCGAAGGCCCGCGTTTCGATTCGCTCGATGTCTACATCGATGAAGATGGTGGAGACCCCCTCGCCTGGGCCTTCGGTGCGCTCGGCATGCAGGACCGCGCGCGTCACCTCGCCACGCTGTACCTCAATGATCTGGCCGACGTGCTGCGCGACGCCATCGACCCCCGCTTCGAGTTCGTGCGCTACGCCGAATCGCTGGCCCAGAGCCAGCCGACCTTCGAGCCGCTGGCGTGTGCGTTGGCGGCACCGCTGAACCTGGTCGACCGCACGCTGGTCGACCTGACGCTCGCATCAGTGCAGCGGCACCGGCCGAGCGTGGTGCTGATCTCGGTGCCGTTTCCCGGCTCGGTGTATGCGGCTTTTCGCATCGCGCAGGCGGTGAAGTCACATGACCCGACCATCGTCACCGTGCTCGGCGGCGGCTTCGTCAACACCGAACTGCGCGAGCTCACCGAGCCGCGCGTGTTCGACCATTTCGACTACGTCACGCTCGACGCCGGCGAGCGGCCCTTGCTGGCGCTGCTCGAACACCTGCAAGGCAAGCGCTCACAGCAGCGCCTGGTGCGCACCTATCTGCGCGAGAACGGCGCGGTGCGCTACGTCAACTGGATCGAGGCCGACATCGCCTTCGCCGAAGTCGGCACGCCCACCTGGGATGGGTTGCCGCTCAACAGCTACCTGTCGCTGCTCGACATGCTCAACCCCATGCACCGGCTGTGGAGCGACGGGCGCTGGAACAAGCTCACCGTGGCGCATGGCTGCTACTGGAAGAAGTGCAGCTTCTGCGACGTGAGCCTCGACTACATCTCGCGCTACGAGGGCGCGTCGGCGGCCACGCTGGTCGACCGCATCGAGGCCATCGTCAAGGAAACCGGCCAGACCGGCTTCCACTTCGTCGACGAAGCCGCGCCGCCCAAGGCGCTGAAGACGCTGTCGGCCGAGCTGATCAGGCGCCAGCTCTCGGTCTCGTGGTGGGGCAACATCCGCTTCGAGAAGTCGTTCAGTCCCGAGCTGTGCCAGCAGTTGGCCGACAGCGGCTGCATCGCCATCTCGGGCGGGCTCGAGGTGGCGTCCGACCGCTTGCTGAACTTGATGAAGAAGGGGGTGTCGGTCGAGCAGGTAGCGCGGGTCACCAAGGCCTTCAGCGACGCCGGCATCCTGGTGCACGCCTACCTGATGTACGGCTTCCCGACGCAGACGGTGCAGGACACGGTGGACGCGCTCGAATACGTGCGCCAGCTCTTCGAGCAGGGGTGCATCCAGTCGGGCTTCTTCCACCGCTTTGCCTGCACCGTGCATTCGCCGGTGGGCAAGAACCCCGAGGACTATGGCGTCACGCTGCAGCCCCTGCCGCCGGTGACGTTCGCGAAGAACGACATCGGCTTCGTCGACCCGACCGGCGTCGATCACGACATGCTCGGTGTGGCGCTGAAGAAGGCGCTCTACAACTTCATGCACGGCATCGGGCTCGAAGAAGACGTGCGCAGCTGGTTCAATGTGCCGGTGCCGCGCAGCACGGTGCCGCGGCACCGCATCGCGCGGGCGCTGGCAGTGCAATCGTCGGCCGTCACAGCGAGATAGCCCGCTTTCTTGCCGGCAAAAGAGCCGCCCGTGTGATCCGGGCACCGGGCGAACGGTGTTGTCACAACACGGCAACGAATACCGGGTAGGTACTGTTTTTGCACGTTCGGTGCGCTATTCCGTGGGCTGGCCGCCCCAATCCACGAGAATTGCGCTCTCGCTCCTGTGCATTCCCCGTCTTTCATGCTGAGAAAGCTGCTGTCCGGCTACGCCGCCCTCGAAGACCGCTACGACGAATTGCTCGCGGCACCGGGCGAGCCGCGGCCGCACTGGGACGCCTTCCTGCGCTCGCTGGCCGAGCGCGAAGGCCCGGGCATCGGCGACAGCCTGGCGCTGATGGAGCGGCAGATCCGCGAGAACGGCATCACCTACAACGTCTACGCCGACCCCAAGGGCGCCGACCGGCCCTGGGAAGTCGACCCGCTGCCGCTCTTGCTGTCCGCCCGCGAATGGGAGGAGATCGAAGCCGGCATCGCCCAGCGCGCCGAACTGCTCAACCGCGTGCTGGCCGACATCTACGGCGAGCAGACGCTGCTGAAGAGCGGCGCCATTCCGCCCTCGGTGATCTTCGGCCACAGCGGCTTCCTGCATCAGGTGCAGGGCATCCGCCCGCCGAGCGGCGTGCACCTTTTCAGCTACGCGGCCGACCTGGCCCGCTCGCCCGATGGCCGCTGGTGGGTGGTGAGCGACCGCACGCAGGCGCCTTCGGGAGCCGGCTACGCGCTTGAAAACCGGCTCGTCGTGTCGCGCGTGTTCCCGCAGCTGTTTCGCGACCTGCATGTGCAGCACCTGGCCTCGTTCTTCTCGAACATGCGCGAATCGCTGCTGCGCTGGGCACCCAAGGGCGACGGCCCGCCGCTGATCGCGCTGCTCACGCCCGGCCCTTACAACGAAACCTATTTCGAGCATGCGCTGCTGGCGCGCTACATGGGCTTTGCGCTCGTTGAGGGCAACGACCTCACGGTGCGCGACGGCTGCGTGTGGATGAAGACGGTCGAAGGCCTGAAGCGGGTGCACGCCATCCTGCGCCGGCAAGACGACGACTACTGCGACCCGCTCGAGCTGCGCTCCAACTCGGCGCTCGGCGTGGCCGGCCTCACCGACTGCGCGCGCCGTGGCACGGTGATGCTCGCCAACGCGCTCGGCTCCGGCGTGCTCGAGTCCGGCGCCTTGCTCGGCTACCTGCCCAAGCTCAGCGAGCAGCTGTTGGGCGAGAAGCTGCGCCTGCCTTCGGTGGCCACCTGGTGGCTGGGCGAGCAGGCCGCGTTCGAAGACGCCTGGAAGCGGCTCGACCACATCATCATCAAGCCGCTCGACCGCTCGGCTCGCGAGCCCGCGGTGTTCGGCGCCGACCTGTCGGCCGACGAGCGCGTGCTGCTGAAGGCACGGGTGGCATCGCGGCCCCAGCGCTACGTGGCCCAGGAGTGGGTGCACGTCTCGCAAGCGCCGGTGCTCGAGCGCGGGCCTGAGCTGAAGGGCGACCACCTGAGCGCGCGCACCGTGGGCCTGCGCGTGTTCGCGGTGGCCACGCCCAACGGCTACCGCGTGATGCCGGGTGGCTTGACCCGCGTGGCCGGCGACGGCGATTCGCGCCTGATCGGGATGCAGCGTGGCGGTGGTTCCAAAGACACCTGGGTCTTGTCCGACGGGCCGGTGAACGCGTCGTTCTCGCTGCTGTCGAGCACGGTTTCGCCCGACGACCTCGTCACCTCGCGCGGCAATGTGCCTTCGCGCGCGGCCGAGAACCTGTTCTGGTTCGGCCGCTACGGCGAGCGCTGCGATGCGGCGGCGCGCCTGCTGCGCGTGGCCATCGCCACCGTGCTGGGCCATGCAGACGTCAATGCCGACGACTTGTCCGACGGTCTGGTGCCGGTGCTCGCGCTGGCCGAGCGCCTGGGCCTGATCGAGTCGGCCGAGAACCCCGGCACCGAACTGCTGCGCGCGGCCACGCACCCGGAAGAGGGCCTGAGCCTGCGGCTGCGGCAGCTCTCGCGCGTGGCCTTCAACCTGCGCGACCGCATGTCGGCCGACAACTGGCGCACGCTCAACCGCCTGATCAGCGACCCGGTGTTCCAGCGCGGCAGCTCGCTGCCGCTGGCGCTGGGTTGGCTCGACCGCGCGGTGACTACGACGATGACGCTGTCGGGCTATGTGCTCGACGGCATGACGCGCGGCACCGGCTGGCGCTTCCTGTCGATCGGGCGGCGAATCGAGCGCCTGTCGCACTTGTGCACCGCTTTGCAGGTGGCCACGCACGAAGGGCGCGCCGCGGGCCTCGAATGGCTGCTGGAGCTGGCCGATTCGACGGTGACTTATCGCTCGCGCTACCTGGTGGCGCCCGAGTGGCTGCCGGTGCTCGACCTGCTGATGCGTGACGACACCAACCCGCGCTCGGTGGCCTTCCAGGTCAAGGGCTTGGTGGAATACGTCGACAAGCTGGAGCGCGTGCACGGCCGCTTTGCCGGCGATGTGCTGGCGCCCGCGCAGGCGGCGTTGCTGTCGCTGCAGTCGAGCGATCTTCACCCGGAGAGCGAGGCCCTGGCGGAGGTGCTCGATCAACTGCAGCGCGTGGCGCACACGGTGTCGGACGAACTCACGCTGAAGTTCTTCTCGCACGCGGATTCACGCAGCGTGCTCTCACTGGTCGCATGAGCGCGATGCAGACGCAGACCCAGACGCAAAGCACCCGAGGCGGCACCACGGGGTCCGGCGAGCGCTACACCGTCGAGCACGAGACCCGCTATGTCTACGCAGCTCCGGTGTCCCAATCCTGGCAGCTCGCCCGGCTGACGCCTCGCAACCTGCCGTGGCAGCGCCTGCTGTCGTGTTCGATCCAGATCGACCCGCCGCCCGACGAGCGCCACGATGCGCCCGACAGCTTCGGCAACAGCATCACGCATTTCGGCCTGCACGGCGCCCACCGCATGCTGCGGGTGCGCATGCAGTGCAGCGTCGAAGTGGCCGACCGGCCGGTGGTCGATGCCACGCCTTTCGTCGCCTGGGAGAGCGTGCGCGACACCTTGCGCCGCGAGCCGCAGCTCGGCGACCTGATGCCATCGCTGATGTGCGAACCCACCTTGCTGGTGCCCTTGTCGGAAGGTGCCCGCGTCTATGCGCTGGAGTCGCTGACGCCGGGGCGCGATTGGCTCGAGGCCGTCACCGACCTGATGCAGCGCATTCACGCGCATTTCGAGTTCGACCCCGACGCCACCACCGTCAGCACCTCGGTCGACGAAGTGCTGTACCAGCGCCGCGGCGTCTGCCAAGACTTCGCCCACCTGATGCTGGCCTGCCTGCGCGGCCATGGCCTGCCGGCCCGCTACGTGTCGGGCTACCTGCTCACCGACCCGCCCGAAGGCCAGCCGCGGCTGATGGGCGTGGACGCCTCGCATGCCTGGGTGGCGGCCTACTCGCCCGACACCGGCTGGGTCGAGTTCGACCCCACCAACAACCAGCTCGCCGACAAGCGCTACATCACGCTGGCGTGGGGTGCTGACTTTGCCGACGTGGTGCCGCTTCGCGGCGTGATCCTCGGTGGTGGAAACCAGGACATGGACGTGTCGGTGAGCGTTATCCCCAGCTGAAAAGCGCCACAAACTCACGTCCCCCGAAAGGCAGCCCCTCGACCTCGGGGATGCTTTTGGGGGCCTCTGATCGCTATTGTTCCAGCCATCGGTGGGATGGTTTCGCGAACCCGGCTTGCGCACACTGCACGCAAGCAAAACAAAGGGAGCGAAGAATGGCAGCGAAGAGTTTTCAAATGAAAACGAACGACGAATCCGAACCGCGTCATGCGAGCGTTGCGCAAGCCGAATGGGCCGGCTTTGGCTGGAACGATTCGAGCTGGGATTTGATGCACGGGCTCGATGTGGTCGAAGACCTGCCACTCGACGTCTGGTCGCGAGAGACAGCGCCAGCCGAGTTCGCGCTGAGCTGACCTTCAGCGACCGTTAGCGATCCACGCGCTTCTTGACCGTGGCGATCGCTTCACCCAGATCGATCACCGCCATCGCGTAATAGCTCGACCAGTTGTAGCGCGTGATGGCGTAGAAGTTGGTGGTGCCCGCGACGTAGCTCGGGGCCGCATCGCCGTTCTGCAATTCGATCAGCGCGAGCGGGCCGGCGAACTCGCGCCCGGCAGCCGGCAGGCCGGCACCACGTTGGGCAAACTGCTGGGCGGTGAAGCTGGGCAGGATGTCGGGCTCCAGCAGGACGGCGCGGTCGGCGGTCTCTACGGGCACGGCCACGTCGAAGCGTGTTGGCACGCCGCGCTGCCAACCGAACTCGGCGAAGTAGTGGGCCACGCTGCCGATCACGTCGGCGGGGCTGCGATGCAGGTCGATGCGGCCGTCGCCATCGAAATCGACGGCGTACTTGTTCCAGCTGCTGGGCATGAACTGGCCCATGCCCATCGCGCCGGCATAGCTGCCCTTGAGCGCCAGCGGGTCAACGCCTTCGCTGTGGCACAGCACGAACAGCTGCTCCAGCTCTTCGCGGAAGAAGGCGCTGCGGTTCTTGCGGCCTTCGGGGAAGTCGAAGGACAGCGTGGCCAGCGCATCGATCACGCGGAAGCTGCCCATCTGCTGCCCGTAAATGGTCTCGACACCGATCACGCCCACGATGATCTCGGCCGGCACGCCATACATCTCTTCGGCGCGCTGCAGCCATTTCTCGTTCTCGCGCCAGAACGCAAGGCCGCTGCGAATGCGCTTGGGTTCGACGAAGCGCGAGCGGTAGGCGGCCCAGTTCTTGGCCGTGCCTGCCGGCGGCGGCATGATGAACTTGGCGACGTTGGGCACGAAGCGGGCTTCGGCGAGCCGGGCCTGTACCCAGGCCGGGTCGAGTTCACGGCGCTGGGCCAGTTCGGCGCCGAAGCGCATCACGTCTTCGCGCTGGCCGTAGGTGACCATGTCGGGCGCGTTGTCGTCTCGCACGCGCTGCTTGGCGTGGGCGGTGGCGGCCAGCATGGCGCCGGCAAGCAGCGTGGGAACGACACTGCGATGAAACGAAAAAGTCAGGGGCATGGCCCGCATTATCGAGCGGCTGCTTTCATGCCGCGGCGCAGGGCCCGGGCTTCGTTTCGCAGGCCACGCAGCCAATCGGCGGAGGGACGCTTGAGCGGGTCGCGGCCGTAGCGTTGGCGATCCAGCGTCATCAGAAGACCGGAGAGCGCTGCACCTTGCGGCCCGAAACGCTGTTCGACCTGGGCCGCGAGCGCACGCGGTGGTTCGTGCGCGCCGGCGCTGAGGCCGATGGTGCGCAACGCGCGGCGCAGTTCGCTCGCCTGGCGCTCCCACGGGTCTTGCCGATGGCGGTCCCACCAGGCCCAGGCGGCGCCCAGCAGGCTCAGGGCGCTGAGCACGCCGATCAGCAGCAAGGCCACGTCTTGCCAGTTGGGCGAATCGAAACCGAGCTTTTTCATCAGGTCGATCTGCTGGCCGCGCGAATAGTTGAGCACCCACTGGTTCCAGCGGTTGTTGAGCGACTCCCAGGCCTCGCGCATCTGCGCGAGCAGTTGCGGGTTGATGTTGCCGATGGTGCCGGCCACGAAGCCTGGCGCCGGCGCCAGGCTCTGGCTGCGGCGGATGCGGTCGGGCGCCACTGCGCCCGTGGGGTCGGCTCGCACCCAGCCGCGGCCCTCTTGCCAGTACTCGGCCCAGGCGTGGGCGTAGCTCTGGCGCACGATGTAGTAGCCATCGACGGGCAAGGGGTCGGCGCCCTGGTAGCCGGTGACCACGCGGGCCGGCACGTCGAGGGCTCGCATGATCACCACGAAGGCGGCGGCGAAGTGTTCGCAGAAGCCTTCCTTGCGGTCCAGCCAGAACTCGTCGATGGCACCACGCGGATCGGCTTCGCCGTACACGCCGGGAGCCAGGGTGTAGGTGAAGCCTCCGGTGCGGATGTGCTGCATCACCGCCTGGGCCAATGCCCGGGCGTCGGCGTTGACATGGCGCGGGTCGTTGCCGAGCTGGCGAGCCCAGGCCAGCGTGCGCGGGTTGAAGCCGGCCGGCAGGTTCAGGTTCTCTGCCAGGCTGGGGCTGCGCTGCATCGGCCCGTGGCTGAAGACCGTGTGGGCGGTTGCGCTGAAGCGCAGCCGCTCCAGCACCGGCCGGTCGGTGGCCCACACCAGGTCTTCGCGGCGGGTCGCCTGCAGGTTCTCGATGGGGCTCACGTCGGTCGTGGCTTCGAGCAGCGGCAGCAGGGGCAGGCGCAAGGGCTCGAGCGTGACCTCGTAGCGCAGCGCGGGGCTGCCCGGCCGCAGCTCGGTGCGCGGCGAGGCGAACGACGAATAGCTCGCGCCCCAGGTCTTGCCATCGAAACGCGACAGCACCGGGCCGCGGAAGTACAGGCTTTCGAGCGGTGGCGCAGCGCCGAAGAACTTGACGCGCATCGAGATGGTGTCGTCCTGGGCAAGCTCGGCCACCGTGCCCATGCGCATGGTGTTGGACAACCCCGTCTTGGCTTGGCCGTCTTGCGGCACGCCCCACAGCGGGCCCATCCGCGGGAACAGCACGAAGAGCAGCACCATGATCGGCGCGCCCAGCAAGGCCGTGCGCAGGGCAAGCCTGCTGGCCTGGCGCAGGCTCGGTTGGCCGACCGGCATGTGCGCCAGCACCAGCGCCGTCAGCAAGCCCCACACCGACGCCAGCATCGCCGCGGCCACCAGCAGCGACTGCGAGAACAGGAAGTGCGTCAACACCAGGAAGAAGCCGAGAAAGAACACCACGAAGGCGTCGCGCCGCGCGCGCAGCTCCAGCGTTTTCAGTGCCATCAGCACCACCGCCAGCGTGATGCCGGGCTCCTTGCCGAGAAGGGTCTTGAACGACCACAGCGTGAGCCCGGCCGCCAAGGCGAGCACGGCCACCAGCACCCAGCGGCCCGGCAAGGGGGCGTTGTTCAACGCGAGCCGGGTGCGCCAGAACAGCACCGCGGCCGTCAGCAGCCCGCACCACACGGGCAGATGCGCCAGGTGGGGCAGCACGGTCCAGGCGATGACCGCGAGCAGGAAGAGCGTGTCGCGTGCCTCTCGCGGCAAATGCCGCCAGCCTGCCCAGCTCACTGCCATAGCGCCAGCGCCTCCAGGCATTCCTTGCGCTGGCCGTCGCCTTGAGCGGGCGCCACGGTCGCCCCTGGCAGACGCAGCCCGTACTCGGCCGTCAGGTGGTGCGCGGCCAGCACCCAGGCGGTGAGCCGTGACAGCCTGTCTTCCGGCGCGAGGCCGACGCATTGCTGCCAATCCAGCCAGAGCTGTTGCTGCACCGAGGCGCTGGTGTCGCGGCTGACCAGATCACCACCGGTCTCCAGGCTGCGCGCTGCTTTCTTCCAGGCCACCAGTTTCAAGGGATCGCCACGCCGATAGGCGCGAACGCCTTCGACCTCGCCGCCGTTCGCATTGCGCCGGGTGGTGGGGCCGCCAGGCGTGGCGTGCGCCGGCGGGAGCGCAGCAGCCGGCTGTTCCGGTTTGGGATAGACCAGCACCTGCGCGGCCGGCCGCCAGACCGACCAGGCGCGGAACAGGCCGAGTGGGAAACGCGTCTCGGCGCTGATCGCCGGCACGTCGTAGCGCCCGCGCTGGCTTGGAACAAAGCTGACCTGCGTGCTGGCCTGCCCGCCTTCGGGCACGTCGGTCCAGCTCAAGGTGGCAGCGGGTGTCGATTCCATGCGCAGGCCGATGCCGAAGCGCGCCTTGCCGGGGCTGGTGAGCGTGACGTCGAGCAGCGCAGGCATATCGGCGAACACGGCAGTCGGCGGGCGCAAGTGCAGCGTCAAGCCGCGCAAGGTGTTGTGCGTCACGTGCATCGACACGATGCCGCTACCCGCCAACAAGAAGGTCAGCACATAGCCGAGACTGAGCTGGTAGTTGATCGACGCCACCAGCAGCACCATCAGCGTCACGCCGAACATCAGCCCGGCCCGGGTCGGCAGGATGTAGATGTTGCGTTGGGTCAGCAGCAGCGTGTCGGTGCGCGGCAGGCGGGCCTGCCACCAACTGCGAAAGCGCTTGCGCACGCCGGCTGCGGGGTTGGGCAGATGAAACGTGGCAGTGCTCGACATGCTTGCATCGTAAGCCGAGCCAACTGCCTGCGATCAGCGTTGCGGTTGCAGTCCGAGGATGGCGTCGCAGGTGGCGATGATGCTTTGGCTCTCGGCCGTGCGCGCTGCCATCTGCCGGCAGCGCTCGTGCACGAGGCTGCTGCCGATCAGTTGCCGCAGCCTGCGCGCCACGGCTTGCGGCCGGTAGCGGCGGGGCAGCAACTGCTGCGCCACGCCCAGCCGAACGGCGCGGCTGGCGTTGTCGAACTGGTCGTAGCCCATGGGTCGTATCAGCTGCGGCACACCCGCCAGCAAGGCCTGGCTGGTGGTGCCGATGCCGCCGTGGTGCACGAACGCCGCCAGGCGCGGCAGCAGCGCCTTGAAGGGCACATAGGAGAAGTGCGCCATGTGTGCCGGCAAGAGGTTCGGCAACTGCCTCGCGTTCTGGGTGATGAGGATGCCGCGGCGGCCCAAGCGCTGGCAGGCCTCGATCGATGCGGCGAAGAAGGCATGCGAAGACGCGTTGGCCGTGCCGGCCGTGAAGGCCACCGGAGCGTCACCCGCTGCAAGAAATGCCTCCACCTCGGGTGGCAAGGGCGCATCGTTGCCGTGGTCATAGAGCGGAAACCCCGTTAGCACGACCCCGGCAGGCCAATCGGGCTGGGGCGGGGCAAGCCAGTCAGGGAACAGCCCCAGCACGAGGTCGGCCTGGTGAATCCACTGGTGGTACACGCGCTCGATCGGCGGCAACCCCAGATCGACGCGGATGCGGTTGAAGGGCACCGTGAACAGCGGGTCGAGGAAGCGCTTGTCCACGGCCGCGAAGACCCAGCGCTTCACGAAGCGGGGTGCCCATTCGAGGTGGCCCAGGAGCCCGATGCTCGGTGCGCTGTGGTTCGAACGAAACCACGACGGCGCGAGGTGCACCACTGCACAGGGAACCTTGTGCGTCTCGCTCAGCAGGCGCGTGGCCCATGCGAGTGACGAGCCTACGACGATGGTGTTGCCGGGCTCGAATTCCCGGCATAGCACCTGGTAGCTGGCACTGATGCCGCTCGTCACGCCGCGAGCGACGAGTGCCATGCCTTTGACCGGGTCGGTGGCGTCGGGGTCGTTCAGGTATGACGCCAGGTCACTGGCGGTGCCGTTCGCGCTGAAGGCGAGGCCGGCTTCGCGGGCAAGGTGCTCGAAAGCGCCGTTGGCGATGATGACGGGCACATGCCCCCGGCGCCGCAATTCCTTGCCCAACCCGATGAACGGAAGCACGTCGCCGTGGCTACCGGAAGCGCAGATGAGAATCTTCAAGAAAGGTCCCTGGGAGTTGGAATGTATACGGCGTAAACTTCAGTGAAGCGTAAAGGATGATGTAAACGATGTCAACATCAAGGGCCGTTCCCTATCACCACGGCGACCTGAAGGCGGCGCTGCTGGAGGCTGCCGCGGCTTTGCTCGATGAAGGCGGCGTGGCGGCGGTGAGCTTGCGCGAGGCGGCGCGCCGTGTGGGTGTCACGCCGGCTGCCACCTACCGTCACTTTGCCGACAAGGAGGCCTTGCTCGCGGCCCTGGCGACCCAGGGCTTCGAAGCGTTTTCGAAGGCGATGCAGCAGGCGGCGCGCAAGGCGCCCGAGTCGTTTGCGGCGATGGGCGTGGCCTATGTGCGCTTTGCGGTGCGGCACCCCGGCATGTTCCGCCTGATGTTCGGCCCGGCGGTGGCAGACAGAAGCCGCAGCCCCGAGCTGCAGGCGGCCATCGCCAAGTCCACTCAGGTGTTCGACCAGGGCTTGAAAATGCGCGGCGACGCGGCTGGCGATGCCGGCCTTGCGGCGCTACGCGCCTGGGCCTTGATGCACGGCCTGGCCATGCTGTCGCTCGACGGCATGCTGCCCGGCTACGACGCAGAAACGCTTGCGCGCGCGCTCACCAAGATGCCGCTGCCCGCCAACAAGAAGGTCAGCACATAGCCGAGATTGAGTGCGCGGCAGGCGGGCCTGCCACCAGCTGCGAAAGCGCTTGCGTACGCTGGCTGCGGGACTGGACAGGTGAAACGCCAAGGCGGTCATGGCCCCATGCCAAACGGCCCGCCGCTGTGGCGGGCCGTCGGGGCGATCAGGCCTTACTTGCGTTTGGGCCTGGGTTTGCTCTTGGCTGCCACTTTGCGCTTGGTTTGCGGCTCCTCTGCCTTGCCATCGAAGATGAAGCCCTTGGCCGAGACATCGAGTGCCGCCACCGATTGCAGCTGGCGCGCCAGCTCCAGCGTCTTCTTGTTCGACTGCTCCAGCATCTGGTTGAACTCTTTTGCACCCAGCGCCAGGCCGCGCTCTGCGGCCTTGGCGGCATCGGCCTCATCGACGCCGGTGGCGCGGTCTTGTGCGGCCTCGTTGAGCAAGATCAGCTCGCGCACCAAGCCACCGATGAGCATGCGTTCCAGCGCGTCGATCGGCGGGCAGGTGAGGCAGGGGTCGGGGCGCGGAATGAAGAAGGGCTCGCGCCAGGCCGGTGCCAAGCGGTCGAACAGCCAGGTGCGCACGGTGCATGGGCCTGAAGCGCGGCCGATGGCGTCGAGCGCAAAGCCGCCCAGCTCCCACAACGGCATCTTGGCGCTGAGCTGTTCCACCAGCGGGTAGAGCATGGTGATGCGCCAGGTGGCACGGAAGAAGAGCTGGTCTTGGCGGTGCGGTGACGAGAGCCACAGCGCCATGTTGCGGTAGTAGTTCTTGATCTGGGCGTAAGCCGCCATGCCGGCCGGCGAAAAGAGAAAGCCCTGGGCCTTGGGGTCGGCCGGCGACACCGGATCGATCGGGTCTTCGCCCGCGCCCATCGGGCGGCCGATCAGATTCACGTCGAACCAGTGGTGCCAGGTGGAGTCGACCGCCACCCGACCCACACCCGAGGCGTGGCCGTTGTAGGCACCGATCACGCCAATGGTCTTGGCGGTACAGGCACCCTTGTTGGTGTCTTGCGGCGTGGTGCGGCCGGCCACGTTGGCGGTGGCGATCACATGGGCCTTTTCGCGCAGGCCCGAGCCGTCAGTGCGCAGCGGGAATTCGGGCTTGTTGGAGTAGCCGGGGAAACTGAAGTTGTTGAGCAGCGATACCGGCTCGATCACTTCACCTTCATGGGGGTGGTCGGGCAGCACGCGGATCACGCCCTTGGTGCCGCACAACAGCGGGTGTGGCGCTTCGCGCTGCTGGAACACCAGGTAGCTGGGCAGCGGGAACATCTTGGGCTCGATGGGCATCGGAATGTCGTCCGACTCGTCATTGAATTGGTAGGTGCCGTCGGTGCCCGAGATCAGGGTGTCGTGGCGGGTGAGGCCGGAGTTGGGTGGCACGCCTTGGGCTGCAGTCCAGCGGCGCATGGCGCGCACGCGTGGGATGCGCGAGCACAGGCTCGCGCCCAGGTCGGCGTGGTCGCCCACCGCGAATACGCCGCCTTGCTTCTCGTCCATCCAGCGCGCCACGATGGTCAGCTCGGCATCGCTCAGGCGCTGTGCGTCGTTTTCGTTCTGGCGTGCGCCGAAGAACCACACCTGATCGTAGGCATTGATGTCGAAGCCTGCGGTGGTGAAGCGGAAGTTGTTGACGTCGGCCTGGCCCAGCGGGTCGGTCTGGCGGTGGGCCTTGGTGATGTCGAACTTGACCCAGGGCTCGGGGTTGTTTTTCAGTGTGTCGATGACGGCCGACAGGCTGAAGTACAGGCGCCCGTAGGTGATGTTGACGAAGTTGCCGGGGCTGCCGTCCGACACCATCAGGATCTTGATGCGTACCGGCTTCGGAATGAAGGGCAGCAGCAGATCACCGCGGTGAATGGCGTCGAAGCGCGCTCGGTTGAAGTCGAAGTCGTTGAGAAAGTCCTTGCGGTCGAGCATGTCGGTGTCTCCTTGAGTAGTGAGCTCAATGTAGAAGCCGGCTGCCGCACGAAATATCCCTAACCCCGCTTCAACGCCCCCCTAGCTTGAACGTTAGCGCGCGGGGTGCGGCAGCACTCAAACCAACGCCACCGATTCCACCATCGCCCGCACCTGTTCTCGCGCGCCTCGCCCGGCGCCGGCCACGGGAACGAGCCGGTGAGCCACGGTCTGCGCGAGGATGGCCTGCACGTCGTCGGGTGCCACGTAGTCGCGCTGGTCCAGCAGTGCGTGGGCCTTGGCGGCGCGCAGCACGGCGATGCCGGCGCGCGGGCTCAGGCCGTCGACGAACCAGGCGCCGCTGCGGGTGGCGGCGATCAGGGCCTGCAGGTAGTCGAGCAGCGCGTCGGAGGCCGTGACCTTCAGCACCTCTTGTTGCGCGGCGATGAGTTCTTCGGGCGACATCACGGCCTTGAGCGCGCCGATGGCATCGCGCCGGTCGATGCCGGCGAGCAGAGCACGCTCGCTGGCCTTGTCGGGGTAGCCCAGCGTCAGGCACATCAGGAAGCGGTCGAGCTGCGACTCCGGCAGCGGGTAGGTGCCGAGCTGGTCGGTCGGGTTCTGTGTGGCGATCACGAAGAAGGGGCGGGGCAGGGGGCGTGTTTCGCCTTCGACCGTTACCTGGTGCTCTTCCATCGCCTCGAGCAGCGCGCTCTGCGTCTTGGGGCCGGCGCGGTTGATCTCGTCGGCCAGCAGCACCTGCGCGAACACCGGCCCGGGGTGGAACACGAAGGTCTCCTTGCTGCGCTCGTAGACGCTCACGCCGATGAGGTCCGACGGCATCAGGTCGGCGGTGAACTGGCTGCGCGAAAAGCGCAAGCCGAGCGACACCGCCAGCGCGTGCGCGAGGGTCGTCTTGCCGACGCCGGGCACGTCTTCGATCAGCAGGTGGCCGCCGGCCAGAAGGCAGGCCACGCAGTCGCGTATCTGGGGCCGCTTGCCCACGATGATCGTGCTAATCTGGTCTATCAATCGGGTGAGTTGTGACGCAAGGGCAGGGCTCATGTGAAGCACGATACCCGAAACCTCCACACTGCCGCGCATGTCTACCGCCCTGTACTCCCACTCCGATTGCCGTGCCCACGACATGGGCCGCGGCCACCCCGAATGCCCGCAGCGGCTGGATGCCATTCACGACTACCTGATCGCAAGCGGCCTTGATGTGGCACTCGATCAGCGCGAGGCGCCGCTGGCCGATCTGAGCGACCTGGAGCTGGCGCACACCACCGGCTATGTCACCCAGCTGAAAGACCGCCTGGAGCAGCTCGAGATCACCGGCGAGTCGCGTGCGTTCGACCCCGACACCAGCGCCAACGCCAGCACCTGGGCGGCGGTGCGCCGCGCTGCCGGTGCGGCCGTGGCCGCCACCGATGCGGTGATGGACGGCGAGATCGACAACGCCTTCTGCGCGACACGCCCGCCGGGCCACCACGCCACGCGCGACCAGACCATGGGCTTCTGCTTCTTCAACAACGTGAGCATCGCGGCGCGGCATGCGCTCGACGTGCGCGGGCTGCAGCGCGTGGCCATCGTCGACTTCGACGTGCACCATGGCAATGGCACCGAAGACATCGTCGCCGGCGACGATCGCATCCTGATGGTCAGCTTCTTCCAGAGCCCGCTGTACCCCTACAGCGGCACCGAGCCCAAGGGCGACAACATGGTGAACCTGCCAGTGCCGCCCTACACGCGCGGCGGCGAGGTGCGCGAAATGATCGAAGCCATGTGGCTGCCGCGGCTCGAACAGTTCAAGCCGCAGATGGTGTTCATCTCGGCCGGCTTCGACGCCCACCGCGAAGACGACCTGGGCCAGCTCGGCCTGGTCGAGGCCGACTACGAGTGGATCACGCGCCGTATCAAAGATGTAGCCGATCGCCACGCCGAAGGGCGCATCGTCTCGTGCCTGGAAGGCGGCTACGCGCTGGGTGCGCTGGCGCGCAGCGTGGCCGCGCACCTGCGCGTGCTGGCCGATCTGTAGAGTCTTTTGCGCTGCGGCGCTGTGTTTCCATCTGAACGAAAAGAAGAATGAACGCCAGTTTCAATCCGCAAGAACTCCAAGAGCTTCTGCACAACCTCACCGGCCAGGGGGCGCTCACCGAAGCCGCCGTGCTGCTGAGCTGCCTGGGCATTTCGTGGGTCGTCTGCGCGCTGCTGCGCAAGGTGCTGAAGATCCACGGTGCTGTGCTGTTCGGCGAAAACGTGGTCGACGGCGTGCTGTTCCCGGTGCTGGCCCTGGTGCTCGCGCTGGTGGCGCGGCAATTCCTGATGAGTGTGGTGAAGGTGGCGGTGTTCAAGCTGGCCATTCCGATCCTCGTTTCGCTGGTGCTGATCCGCCTCACGGTGCGCGTGCTGTCGGCTGCCTTCCCCGACAACCAGTGGATGCGCGCAGCCGAGCGCACCTTGTCGTGGCTGGCGTGGATCGTCGTCGTGCTGTGGGTCACCGGCGTGATGCCGGCCGTGATGGAGCAGCTCGACGGCGTGCGCTGGAAGATCGGCAGCACGCAGATCTCGCTGCGCAACATGATCGAAGGCTCGCTCACGGCGGCGGTGGTGATGGTGCTGGCGCTGTGGATATCGGCAGCGCTCGAGCGCAAGATCATCCGCGGCACGGGTGATGACCTGTCGATGCGCAAGATGGTGTCGAACATCGTGCGCGCGGTGCTGCTCTTCATCGGCCTGCTGTTCGCCATGTCGGCGGTCGGCATCGACCTCACGGCGCTGAGCGTTCTGGGTGGCGCGCTGGGTGTGGGCCTCGGCTTCGGCCTGCAGAAGATCGCGGCCAACTACGTGAGCGGCTTCGTCATCCTGGCCGAGCGCTCGCTGCGCATCGGCGACATGGTCAAGGTCGACAACTTCGATGGCCGCATCACCGACATCCGCACCCGCTACACCGTGATCCGCGCGCTTAATGGGCGCGAAGCCATCGTGCCAAACGAGATGCTGATCACGCAGCGGGTCGAGAACTCATCGCTGGCCGACCCGCGCGTGGTAGTCACCAGCACAGTGCAGGTGGCCTACGGCACTGACGTGCGCGCCTTGCAGCCGAAGCTGGTCGTGGCGATGACCGGCGTGCCCCGTGTCATCGCCGAACCAGGCCCGACCGTGCAGCTGTCGAGCTTTGCCGCAGACGGCATGGACCTCACGCTGGCGTTCTGGATACGCGACCCCGAAAACGGGCAAGGCCAGGTGAAGTCGGACGTCAACCTGGCCGTGCTGGACGTGCTCAACGCCGAAGGCGTGGAGATCCCGTTCCCGCAGCGCGTGGTGCACCCGCCCACGGCTCCAGAAAAGAGCGCGGGTTAGGCAACGGCGACCGGGATCTTGCCGATCCTGGCCTGCCACTCCTTCGGCCCGGTGTCGTGCACCGAGGTGCCGTTGGAATCGACCGCCACAGTCACCGGCATGTCTTGCACCTCGAACTCGTAGATCGCTTCCATGCCCAGGTCTTCGAAGCCCAGCACCTTGGAGTGCTTGATGGCCTTCGAGACCAGGTAGGCCGCGCCGCCCACCGCCATCAGGTACGCGACCTTGTGCTTCTTGATCGCGGCCACGCCGGTCGGGCCGCGCTCGGACTTGCCGATCATGCCGATCAGCCCGGTCTCGGCCAGCATCATCTCGGTGAACTTGTCCATGCGCGTGGCCGTCGTCGGACCTGCTGGGCCGACCACCTCGTCGCGCACCGGGTCGACCGGGCCCACGTAGTAGATGACGCGGTTGGTGAAGTCCACCGGCAGCTTCTCGCCCTTGGCCAGCATGTCCTGGATGCGCTTGTGCGCGGCATCGCGGCCGGTGAGCATCTTGCCGCTGAGCAGCAGCGTCTCGCCCGGCTTCCAGGCGGCCACTTCTTCGCGCGTGAGGGTGTCGAGGTTTACCTTTTTGCTCTTGTTGTAGTCGGGAGCCCATTTCACGTCGGGCCACATGTCGAGGCTCGGCGGGTCGATGTACGCGGGGCCTGAACCGTCGAGCACGAAATGGCCGTGGCGCGTGGCAGCGCAGTTCGGGATCATCGCGATGGCTTTGCCGGCGGCGTGCGACGGGTAGAGCGCGATCTTCACGTCGAGCACCGTCGTCAACCCACCCAGGCCTTGCGCGCCGATGCCCAGCGCGTTGATCTTGTCGCACAGCTCGATGCGCAGCGCCTCGGTCTTGTCCTTCGGGCCGCGGGCCTTCAGGTCGTACATGTCGATGGGCTCCATCAACACTTCCTTGGCCATCAGCATCGCCTTCTCGGCGGTGCCGCCGATGCCGATGCCCAGCATGCCGGGCGGGCACCAGCCGGCGCCCATGGTGGGCACGGTCTTCATGATCCAGTCGACTACCGAGTCGCTCGGGTTGAGCATCGCGAACTTGCTCTTGTTCTCACTGCCGCCGCCCTTGGCCGCCACCTGCACATCGACCGTGTTGCCGGGGATCACCGTCATGTGGATGACGGCCGGCGTGTTGTCGCCGGTGTTCTTGCGCTCGAACTGCGGGTCGGCCACGATGCTCGCGCGCAGCACGTTGTCGGGGTGCAGGTAGCCCTTGCGCACGCCTTCGTTCACCGCGTCTTCGATGCTGCCGGGGAAGCCTTCGAAGCGCACGTCCATGCCAATCTTCAGGAAGACGTTGACGATGCCGGTATCCTGGCAAATCGGGCGGCGCCCTTCGGCGCACATCTTCGAGTTGGTCAGGATCTGCGCGATCGCGTCCTTGGCCGCCGGGCTCTCCTCGGTGGCGTAGGCGCGTGCGAGGTGGGCAATATAGTCGGCGGGGTGGTAGTAGCTGATGTACTGCAGGGCTGCGGCGACGCTCTCAACGAGGTCGGCGTGGCGGATGGTGGTCATGGGCGGTTCTCAGAGGCGAGGAAGAAGAAGTTTACTCAAGGGGAAAGTCAATGGTCAGCGCAGCGTTTCGTCGTTTCTTCGCGGCGGAGTCAGCAGGCGGCATCGTGCTCGCGGTGGCGACGGTGCTGGCGCTGGCCGTCAGCAACTCGCCCTGGGGTGCCGACTACGAGGCCTTTCGCAACATCCGGGGCGAAGTGCGCATCGGCGCGGACTGGCTGGTGCTGTCCAAGCCACTCATCCTGTGGGTCAACGACCTGTGGATGGCGGTGTTCTTTCTGCTCGTGGGGCTGGAGATCAAGCGCGAGCTGATCGTCGGCGAACTGGCCAGCGTGCGCAAGGCCATGCTGCCGGCCGTTGCCGCGGTGGGGGGCATGGCCGTGCCCGCCGGCATCTATGCCGCGCTCAACATGAACGACCCGGTGGCCCTGCGCGGCTGGGCCATCCCGGCGGCGACCGACATCGCATTCGCGCTCGGCATCCTGATGCTGCTGGGCTCGCGTGTGCCGGCCTCGCTGAAGATTTTCTTGACGGCGGTGGCCATCATCGACGACCTGGGTGCCATCGTCGTGATCGCGTTCTTCTATACCGCCCAGCTGTCGCTGCCGATGCTGGGCGCTGCGCTCGCGGGCTGCGCGGCCTTGTTCGCACTGAACCGCCTGCGGGTGAAGAGCGTGCTGCCCTATCTCTTCGTCGGCGCGATCGTCTGGGTGTGTGTGCTGAAGTCGGGCGTGCATGCCACGCTGGCGGGTGTTGCCACGGCGTTCGCGATTCCATTGGGCGACGACGACGAAGACGAGCATTCGCCGCTGCAGGAACTGGAGCACGCGCTGCACCCCTGGGTGGCTTTCGTCGTGCTGCCGATGTTTGCCTTTGCCAACGCCGGCGTGGCCTTGCAGGGCCTGTCGCTCCAGACGCTGACCCAGACCGTGCCGCTGGGCATTGCCGCTGGCCTGGTGCTGGGCAAGGCCATCGGCGTGTTCGGCTCGTCGTGGCTCTTGTCGGTGATGGCCGGCGCGGAGTTGCCGGCCGGAGCCAACCGCATGCAGCTCTTCGGCGTGTGCGTGCTGTGCGGCGTGGGCTTCACGATGAGCCTGTTCATCGGCGGGCTGGCCTTCGAAGGCCAGGGGCCGGGCTACGACACTCAGGTCAAGCTCGGTGTGCTGGGCGGCTCGCTGATCGCCGGGGTGCTGGGCACGCTGATCCTGATGCGCGCCGAGCGGCGCGGGCCGTCACGCCGGCGCCTGCAGCATCTGCGCCATCAGTGAATGCTGGTGTGGTTGGACGTGAGGATCCTGTCGGTCCAGGCGATGGCCAGCTTCACCTTCAACCGATGCATTGACATGGCTCAACCATTCGGGCGGGTCGGGGTGGCCTTCGAGGCCCATGCGCGATACAAACGCGTCAGGGAAAGTCCGGTAGCCGGCGAGTTCAGTGGGCTCACCATGGCATGTCGCACCATTCACCGGTGGTTCTCAGAGTAAGCCCTTCGTAAGAGCGCCCGCTTATGGTGCTGCCCAGTCAACAATCGAAACAGGAGACTGCCATGACCGACACTGCCAAACTCTATCCACCGCCCGCTTCCGTCGCTGAGACGGCACACGTGTCGGGCATGGCGGCCTACGACAAACTGGTCGTCGAAGCCGAGGCCGACTACGAAGGCTACTGGGCTCGTCTGGCGCGAGAATTCATCAGCTGGAAGAAGCCTTTCACCAAGGTGCTCGACAGCAGCCAGGCGCCGTTCTTCAAGTGGTTCGAAGACGGCACGCTGAACGTCTCGTACAACTGCCTCGACAAGCAGATCGAAGCGGGCCTCGGCAACAAGACGGCCATCATCTTCGAAGCTGACGACGCGCAGGTCACGCGCGTGACCTACAGCGAGTTGCTGGCCAAGACCTGCCGCATGGCGAATGCGCTGAAGGCGCAGGGCGTGAAAAAAGGCGACCGCGTCGTCATCTACATGTCGATGTCGATCGAAGGCGTGGTGGCCATGCAAGCCTGCGCGCGCATCGGCGCCACACACTCGGTGGTGTTCGGCGGGTTCTCTGCGCAAAGTTTGCGCGACCGCATCGAAGATGCCGGTGCCGTGATGGTGATCACCGCCGACGAGCAGTTGCGCGGCGGCAAGCCGTTGCCGCTGAAGGCCATCGTCGACGATGCCCTTGCGCTCGGCGGCTGCGACAGCATCAAGAACGTGATCGTCTACAAGCGCACCGGCGGCAAGATCGGCTGGACGGATTCGCGCGACTTGTGGATGCACGAACTCACCGCCAAGCAGCCCGAAACCTGCGAACCCGAATGGGTCGGTGCCGAGCACCCGCTGTTCCTGCTCTACACCTCGGGCTCCACCGGCAAGCCCAAGGGCGTGCAGCATTCCACCGGCGGCTACCTGCTGCATGCGGCGCTCACGACCAAGTGGACCTTCGACCTCAAGCCCGACGATGTGTTCTGGTGCACGGCCGACATCGGCTGGGTCACCGGCCACACCTACATCACCTACGGCCCGCTGGCGCTGGGCGGCACCGAGATCGTGTTCGAGGGCGTGCCCACCTATCCCGATGCCGGCCGCTTCTGGAAGGTGATCCAGGACCACAAGGTCAGCATCTTCTACACGGCGCCAACGGCCATCCGCTCGCTGATCAAGGCCGCTGAGAGCAACGCTGCGGTGCACCCCGATCGCTACGACCTGAAGAGCCTGCGCATCCTCGGTTCGGTGGGCGAGCCGATCAACCCGGCGGCGTGGGATTGGTACCACCAGCACATCGGCGGCGGGCGCTGCCCGATCGTCGACACCTTCTGGCAAACGGAGACTGGTGGTCACGTCATCACACCGCTGCCGGGCGCCACACCGTTGGTGCCGGGCTCGTGCACGCTGCCTTTCCCCGGCATCATGGCCGCGGTGGTCGACGAGACCGGCAAAGACGTGCCGAACGGGCAGGGCGGCATCCTCGTGATCAAGAAGCCATGGCCATCGATGATCCGCACGATCTACGGCGACCCCGAGCGCTTCAAGAAGAGCTACTACCCGGAAGACTTCAAGGGCAAGTACTACCTGGCCGGCGACGGCGCCATCCGCGACGAGAAGACCGGCTACTTCACCATCACCGGCCGCATCGACGACGTGCTCAACGTCAGCGGCCACCGCATGGGCACGATGGAGATCGAATCGGCGCTGGTGTCGTGCACCGACCTCGTGGCCGAAGCCGCGGTGGTCGGCCGGCCCGATGACACCACGGGTGAAGCGATCTGTGCCTTCGTGGTGCTCAAGCGCCCACGCCCGTCGGGTGATGAAGCCAAGGCGATCGCCAAGCAACTGCGCGACTGGGTCGGCAAAGAGATCGGCCCGATCGCCAAGCCGAAAGACATCCGCTTCGGCGACAACCTTCCCAAGACGCGCAGCGGCAAGATCATGCGACGCCTGCTGCGCTCGGTGGCCAAGAACGAGGCGGTGACGCAGGACACCAGCACGTTGGAGAACCCGGCGATCCTGGAGCAGCTGGGCCAGGCTTATTGAGTGTGAGCGGCGGAGCGTCTCGATAGACGCTCCATCTCCGCTCTGCGATCAGTAGGTCTTGTAGGGCAGGAACTTGCCCGACATCACGATGCTCACGCGGTCGCCCATCGGGTTGGCCTCGCGCTGCAGGTCCATCTTGAAGTCGATCGCCGACATGATGCCGTCGCCGAACTCTTCGTGGATGAGTTCCTTGAAGGTGGTGCCGTAGACGTTGACCAGCTCGTAGAAGCGGTAGATCAGCGGGTCGGTGGGCACCAAGGTCGGCAGGCTGCCCTTGTAGGGCACCACCATCAGCCAGGCCTTCTCTTCGGGTGTGAGGCCGAAGGTTTCGGCGATGACACTTGCCTGCTCGGCATTGAGCGTCATCTGGCCCAGGCAGGCGGCGGTGACCCACTCCTTGCTCAGGCCGACCTTCGCGGCCACGTCGGACCACTTCAGGCCTTTCTGCACCTTGGTGGCGATGATCTTCTCGGTGACTTCCAGACGGGACATGGTTCAGGCCTTTCGTTGCAGTGGCAGCACCTTGGGTGCCGCGGGTGAGGAATCGGGCAATTGGTCGGGTGCATCCAAGCCGGGGCACACCTCGGGAGGCTTGGGGCTGGCGCGGCCGTGGCTCAAGTCTTTCGAGCGCGCCACCAGAAAATCGACCAGATGGTTGCGGATGCGGTAGTACTGCGGATCGTGGTGCAGTGTGGCGCGTTGACGGTCGCGTGGCATGGTGTTGCGCACGATCTCGGCCACGCGTGCCTGCGGGCCGTTGCTCATCAGCAAGATGCGGTCGGCCAGCAAGATGGCCTCGTCCACGTCGTGCGTGATCATGAAGACGGTCTGCCGCGTCTGGGCGCAGATGCGCAACAGCTCGTCCTGGATGGTGCCGCGCGTCAACGCGTCCAGCGCGCCGAAGGGCTCGTCGAGCAACAGCATGCGCGGCTCGATGGCGAACGCGCGGGCGATGCCCACGCGCTGCTTCATGCCGCCCGACAGCGCGCTCGGCTTCTTGTCGATGGCGGCGGCCAGGCCCACCAGGGCCACGTATTTCTCGACATGCGCGTCGACCCGTGCCGCTTTCCATTCGGGCCAGCGGCTGCGCACCGCGAAGGCGATGTTGCGGCGCACGGTCAGCCACGGCATCAGCGCGTGCCCCTGGAACACCACGCCGCGTTCCAGCCCCGGGCCGGCCACCTCGCGCCCGTCCATGAAGACGTGGCCTGCGCTGGCGTGCTCCAGCCCGGCCAGCACGTTCAGGATGGTCGTCTTGCCGCAGCCGCTGTGGCCGATGATGCAGACGAACTCGCCCTGCGCGACGTCGAAGTTGACTTCGTCGAAGACCGGCTCGGCCGCGCCCGGATAGGCCTTGGCCAGTGCCTCGACCTTGAGGAACGCAGCATCAGTCGACATAGGTCACCGCTTTCTGCAAGCGGGCGAACATCAAGTCGAGCAGCATGCCGACGACACCGATCACCAGGATCGCGAAGATCACATTCGGCAGCGACAGGTTGTTCCATTCGTTCCACACGAAATAGCCGATGCCGGTGCCACCGACCAGCATCTCGGCCGCCACGATCACCAGCCAGGCGATGCCCATGCTGATGCGCATGCCGGTGAGGATGGTGGGCGCGGCGGCGGGCAAGATCACTTCCAGGGCGCGGCGGATCGGCTTCACCTCAAGCGTGCGTGCCACGTTCAGCCATTCGCGCCGCACGCCGGCCACGCCGAAGGCGGTGTTGATCAGCATCGGCCAGACGCTGCAGATGAAGATCACGAAGATGCCGGAGACGGCCGAGTCCTTGATGGTGTAGAGCGCGAGCGGCATCCACGCCAGCGGCGAGATGGGCTTCAGCACCTGGATGAACGGGTCCAGCGCGCGGTAGGCGAGCGGGCTCATGCCGATCAGGAAGCCCAGTGGAATGGCGAGCAGCGCAGCCAGCCCGAAACCCAGGCCCACACGCCCAAGGGAATAGGCGAGCTGCAGTCCCACGCCCTTGTCGTTGGGGCCTTTGTCGTAGAACGGGCTCGCAAGGTTGGCCGCGATCACGCTACCCATCTGCGCCAGCGTGGGGAAGCCCGACTTGTTCTCCGCGGGGGGCTCCGTGCCCATGCCCTGCGCCGGGTCCTTGCCCATCAGCTTGGCGTACTCGATCTGCTCGGGCGTGAGCGCCGGTGCGGCAGCCGCCGGCGCGGTGGTTTTCGGCAGCGTGGACAGATGCCAGATGCCCAGCAGCACCGCCAGCAGCAGCAACGACAGCAGAGCCGAGCGGAAGCCCAGGCTGCGCGTGAAGGGCGTGCCGGCGGCCGCCATGCTCAGGCCTTCTTGATCGCGAAGCTGTCGGCGTAGGCGGCGGCCTTCTCGGGATCGAACACCTTGCCCATGATCGTGAACTTCGGGTACGCACCTTCGGGCACCTTCTGGTCGAGCGCCTTCATCTGCTTCTTGGCGTCGGTCAGCAGGAACACTTTCTCGGCAATCTGCTTGTAGTTGACCTCACCCTTCAGGTAGCCCCAGCGCTTCATCTGGGTGAGCATCCACACGGCCATGCTCTGCCAGGGGATGGGGTCGAAGTCGGCACGGTCGGGCACGGTTCTCACATTGCCCAGCCCGTCGGCGAACTTGCCTGTCAGCACTTGTGTGAGCACCGTCTCGGGCTGATTCAGGTAGGCCTGCGGGCTGATCACCTTGGCGATCAGCTCGCGGTTCTTTGCCTCGCGCGCCATGGCGGCCGCGGTGAGCACCGCGCGGTACAGCGCGGCAAAGGTGTTGGGGTTCTTCTGGATGAACTCGGTGCTGGTGCCGAAGGCGCAGCAGGGGTGGCCGTTCCACAGCTCCTTGGTGAGCAGGTGGATGAACCCGGCCTCCTCGAACACCGCGCGCTGGTTGAACGGGTCGGGCCCGAGAAAGCCGTCGATGTTGCCGGCACGCAGGTTGGCCACCATCTCCGGCGGCGGCACCACGCGGATCTGGATGTCGACGTCCGGGTTCAGCCCAGCCTCTGCCACGTAGTAGCGCAGCAGGAAGTTGTGCATGCTGTATTCGAACGGCACGGCGAACTTGAAGCCCTTCCAGTTCTTCGGGTCGCGGTTTTCCTTGTGCTTCAGGGCCAGCGTGATCGCCTGGCCGTTGGTGTTCTGGATGGTGGCCACGTTCATCGGCGTGGCGGTGCTGCCCAGGCCCAGGCTGATGGCCAGCGGCATGGGGCTGAGGAAGTGCGTTGCGTCGTATTCCTTGTTGAGCATCTTGTCGCGGATCAGCGCCCAGCCTGCCGTCTTGACCACCTCCACGTTCAGGCCCTGCTTGCTGTAGAAGCCCAGCGGGTGGGCCATGATTAGCGGGGTGGCGCAGGTGATCGGAATGAAGCCGATCTTCAGGTCCTTCTTTTCCGGTGCGGCCTTGTCCTGGGCCATGGCCTGCAGGCTGGCGATCGGCAGCACGCTGCCGATCGCGGCCATCGCGGTGTTGCGGCCCACGGCGCGCAGGAAGCGGCGGCGCAGGGCGTCCTGCGGGAACAGGGCCTTCACCAGGGTGGCCTCGATGAAGTTGCGGCTCTCGGCTTCGAACTCGGCGCTCTCGCTGCGCGCGCGCAGCGTGGCGACTGCGTGCTCGGCTTCGCTGGCGTGCTGGCCGCACGAGCAGCGCATCAGCAGCGGGCGGTCGGCGTCGTAGGGGTCGTGGCGGTCGAAGAGGGTGTTCATGGCGGGCTTTCAGGGTTGAAGGGATGCTAGAAACCTGCGCCCATGCCCGCCATCACGCCACGCGTGATCCGCGTGTAGTGCCACCCCTACAAGGGCTGGCTCAACCCTCGTCGATTCAGGTGCCGGGCTCGCCGTGCTGGGCCTCGCGCACGGCATACAAGGCCAGCTCCACGTCGTTCCGCACGCCGGTCTTTTCGAGAATGCGGGCGCGGTAGGTGCTGACGGTGTTCGGCGACAGCACCAGAGTCGAAGCGATCTCGCCCACGCTGCTGCCGGCCGACAGCAGCCGGAACACCTGGTACTCGCGGTGAGACAGGCGCTCGTGCAGCGGCACGTCGGCGCCACCCGAGCGCGCATCAGGGGCCACCAGCTGTTCGGCCATCAGCTCGGCCACGCCGGGCGTGATGAAGAGCTTGCCGAGCGCCACGCGGCGGATGGCGTCGATGAGCTGCTCGCTGTCGGCGCTCTTGTTCAGGTAGCCGGCTGCACCGAGCTTGAGGCTGCGCACGGCGTACTGCCGGTCGGGGTAGGTGCTGAGCATCAGCACCGGCAGCTTGGGGGCATCGGCCTTCAGCGCCTTCAACACGTCCAGCCCGTCGCGCTGGGGCATGGCGATGTCGAGCAGCACCACGTCGATGCTTCCTGCGCGCACTCGGGCGAGTGCATCGGGGCCGTTGGCGGCCTCGCCGGCCACGGCGATGTCGGGGGCATCGGCAAGGATCTGCTTGATGCCTTGGCGCACGATGAGGTGGTCGTCGCACACCAGCACGCGAATCATGGCGACACCTCCAGCGGCCGGCTCGAAGGGGCTACAGGCAGATGCAGCGGCATCACCAGCCGGACCCGGGTGCCTTGCCCGGGCGCACTGTCGATGCTGAGTTTTCCGCCAAAGTGCCCGGCGCGTTCGCGCATGCCCATCACGCCGTAGCTTCGGGCGTCGTCGAGCGCACGCGCGGGGGCACCCACACCGTCGTCACGCACGCTCAGGTACAGCACCGGGTCGGGCGGATCGTCGACCCACAAACGCACCTGCACATTGCGGGCATGGGCATGGCGGGCCACGTTGCTCAGCATCTCCTGGAAGATGCGGAAGATCGCGATGGCCTGGCCCCCTTCGGGTGGCGGCACCCCGGCAGCCACCGTGATCTGCAGGTCGGACCCCAGCTCGGCGCTGTGGGCAAAGAACTCCTGGGCCTGCCATTCGAGCGCCGCCCACAGGCCCTGGTGGTCGAGGATGCTGGGGCGCAGGTCGGTGATGATGCGGCCCACGTTGTCTACCGCACTGTCGATGAGCCGGCCCATGTCCAGGCATTTGCAATGCAGCTGGGGCCGGTCGTCCAGGCGTTTCTGCAGCCACTGCAGGTCCATCTTCAATGCCACCAGCAGCGAGCCCAGCTCGTCGTGGATCTCGCGGGCGATGCGGGTGCGCTCGGTCTCGCGAACGGTCTCGCTGTGGTTGGCCAGCTCGCGCAGCCTGGCGGCCGAAGCCTGCAGCTCGGAGGTGCGCTCGGCCACCCGGGTTTCCAGCAGCTCATTGGTACGGCGCAACAGCTCCTGTGCCTCGCGCCGATGCGTGATGTTGACGAGGGTGACCACCGCGCCCTGCACCACGCCATGCTCGACGATCGGGTGGCTGCTGTACTCGGCAAAGAAAGCGCTGCCATCGGCACGCCAGAACACCTCATCGTCGACGCGGCTGGGCTGCCCTTGGCGGAAGGCCTTGAAGATCGGGCAATCTGCCTCGGGGTAGTGGCGGCCGTCGGCATGGCTGTGGTGGATCAGCTCATGCATGTTGCGGCCGATGATCGCGTCGGCCGGCCAGCCGAGCATCTGCGCCGCACTGCGATTGACGAACACACAGCAGCCGGCCATGTCGATGCCGAAGATGCCTTCGCCGGTTGATTCCAGCAGCAGGCTGATGCGGTCACGCCAGACGGCCGCGACCTGGCCAGCGCCGGCGGGCAGAAGGTCTACGTTGATGGCGGTCAGCATGCGCGGGGACAGCAAGCACCGTGCCGCCGCTGCGGGGGGAGGGGCCGCGGCCGATCACCCGAACCGCCGCGCCATGAAAAAAGCCCCGCGGAGCGGGGCCTCTCATGGAGCAGTGAAGCTCATTTCAGCGTCAAGATCCACTGAACCAGTTGCTTGGCTTCGGCCTCGCTGACTTGCGTGTTGGCCGGCATGGGCACAGGGCCCCACACGCCGGCGCCGCCCTTGATGACCTTTTGCGACAGCTTGTCCACGGCGTCTTTCTGGCCGGCGTACTTGGCCGCCACGTCTTTGTAGGCCGGGCCGAGAACCTTTTTGTCGACCGCATGGCAGGCCAGGCAGTTCTTCTTCTGCGCCAACTCGGGGTTGGCGAAGGCGGGGGCTGCAACCAGTGCGGATGCGGCAAAAAGCAGTGAAAGCGACGACTTCATGGGTTCCTTTCGGTGCCGGAGACAGAAGGTGATTTACATTTCCAGCACTGCCGGATTCAACGCATTCTAAGGGTCCCCGGTTGACGCTGCAGGCGTGGCCAACAAACCCGGCTTGAGGCTTTTGCACCATGTATTTTGTCGTTCTAGGCGTTCTGTTGCTGCTGATGAAGACCGCGGAATACGGCCCGGTTGCCGTCTGGTCGTGGCCTGCCGTACTGTGGCCCTTCGCCGCCGCGGTGGTGTGGTGGATCTGGGCCGATGCCACCGGCTACACCAAGCGCCGCGAGATGGACAAGATGGACGCGCGTGTCGCCAAGCGCCGCGAAGAGAATTTGGCCAACCTCGGCATGGACATCAAGGGCCGCCGGGGCAAGGCGAAGAAATAGGCGATCTTTCCGCCAAAGACAAAGCGGCCCGTGGGCCGCTTTTTTCATTCGCAAATCATTCGCAAATGCAGGGTTGCGTCATTCGAACTTGTCGAGCACCGCACCCGAACTGGCGCTGGCTGCATTGCGCATGAACTTTGCCAGCACGCCGCGTGTGTAGCGCGGTGCCGGCGCCTTCCACGTGGATCGGCGTTTCGCCAGTTCGTCGTCGCTGACGTTGAGCTGCAATGTCAACGTGTGTGCATCGATGGTGATGGAGTCGCCTTCCTTCACCAGCGCAATGTTGCCGCCGGCATAGGCTTCGGGCGCCACATGCCCGACCACCATGCCCCAGGTGCCACCGGAGAAACGGCCGTCGGTGATCAGGCCCACCGATTCGCCCAGGCCCTGGCCGATCAGTGCGCCGGTGGGGGCAAGCATCTCCGGCATGCCGGGGCCGCCCTTCGGGCCGAGGTAGCGCAGCACCATCACGTCACCGGCAACGATCTTGCGCGCCATGATGGCTGCGAGCGCCGACTGCTCGTCATCGAACACGCGCGCCGGGCCGGTGATCACGGGGTTCTTCAGGCCGGTGATCTTGGCCACGCAGCCTTCGGGCGACAGGTTGCCCTTGAGAATGGCGAGGTGGCCTTCGGCATACATCGGCTTGTCGATCGGGCGGATCACGTCCTGGTCTGCGCGCGGCGCGTCAGGGATGTCGGCCAGGTTCTCGGCCACCGTCTTGCCGGTGATGGTCATGCAGTCGCCGTGCAACAAGCCGGCCTTCAGCAGCACCTTCATCACCTGGGGAATGCCGCCGGCCTGGTGAAGGTCGACCGCGAGGTACTTGCCCGAAGGCTTCAAGTCGCACAGCACGGGAACGCGCTTGCGCACGCGCTCGAAGTCTTCGATCGTCCATTCCACTTCGGCCGCGTGCGCGATGGCCAGGAAGTGCAGCACCGCGTTGGTCGAGCCGCCGGTGGCCATGATCACCGCCACGGCGTTCTCGATGGATTTGCGCGTGACGATGTCGCGCGGCTTCAGGTCGTTCTTCACCGCCTCGACCAGCACGCGCGCCGCCTCGGTGGCGGCCTTCGAAATCTCGTCGTGCGGATTGGCCATGGTGCTTGAGTAGGGCAGGCTCATGCCCAGCGCCTCGAACGACGAGCTCATCGTGTTGGCGGTGTACATGCCGCCGCACGAGCCGCTGCCGGGGATGGCACGGCGCTCGATCTGGCAGAAGTCTTCTTCGCTCATGTTGCCGGCGCTGAACTGGCCAACGGCTTCGAACACGCTGACGATGTTCAGGTCCTGGCCCTTGTAGCGCCCCGGCAGGATGGTGCCGCCATACACGTAGATCGCTGGCACGTTGGCGCGCAGCATGCCCATCATGCCGCCGGGCATGTTCTTGTCGCAGCCGCCGACCACCAGCACGCCGTCCATCCACTGGCCGCCGACGCAGGTCTCGATGCAGTCGGAGATCACCTCGCGCGACACCAGGCTGTACTTCATGCCCTCGGTGCCCATGGCCATGCCGTCGCTGATGGTCGGTGTGCCGAAGATCTGAGCGTTGCCGCCAGCGGCTTCGATGCCGGCCACGGCCGCGTCGGCCAGCTTCTGCAGGCCCGAGTTGCAGGGGGTGATGGTCGAGTGCCCATTGGCCACGCCGATCATCGGCTTCTTGAAGTCGCCTTCTTCGTAACCCAAGGCGTAGTACATCGAGCGATTCGGCGCGCGCGCCACGCCTTCGGTGATGTTCTTGGAACGGCGGTTGATGCTCATGTCGGTTTCCTGGCTGGTTGGCGGGGCAGAGCGCAAGTATCCTGTCGCTGTAACCGGGCGTCCAATATATACAAGGCGCTCGATTGATATGCTTGCCGAATGTCGACGCCTGTGCCGGGCTCGACTCAACCGCACCACACCCGTCCATGCGTACTGACAGCGTCTACATCACCGGAATCTCCAAATACCTTCCCAACCAGGCCGTTGAAAACGATGCGATGGAGGACTACCTCGGCGTCATCAACGGCAAATCGTCCCGGACGAAGACCATCGTTCTGCGCAACAACGGCATCTCGAGCCGCTACTACGCGCTCGAAAAGGGAGGGGCGCCCACGCACACCAATGCCGAGCTGGCGGCGGCTGCCGTCGAGGCCTTGTTCGACGCACGGTTCACGCCGAGCGACCTGCAGTTGCTGGCCTGCGGCACCGCGTCGCCCGACCAGCTCGTGCCCTCGCATGCGGCCATGGTTCACGGCCTGCTCGGGGGCGCGCCGATCGAGATCGCCTCGTTCGCCGGCTCGTGCTGCGCAAGCGTCCAGGCAATGAAGCTGGGCCACATGTCCGTCCTCTCCGGCAACACGAGCAACGCCATCTGCGTCGGCTCCGAAATGCTGTCGCACTGGATGCTGGCCAAGTTTTTCCAGAAAGAGATGGACCGCGAGCAACTCCTCAACGCCAGCCCGATGCTGTCGTTCGACAAAGAGTTCCTGCGCTGGATGCTCTCGGACGGTGCCGCCGCCATCCGGCTCGAAAACAAGCCCGCTGGCGACTTGCCCTTGAAGATCGAGTGGATCGACACACGCTCCTATGCGAACGAGAACAAGACCTGCATGTATGTGGGTGCCGAGAAAGACAAGCAGGGTGAGCTGCACGGCTGGAGCACCTACGCGCCCGATGATTGGCTCGCCAAGTCGATCTTTTCGGTGAAACAGGACACCCGACTGCTGGGCGACCGCATCGTCAAGCACGGCATCCAGTTCGCGAAAGACGTGGTGAAGGCGCGAGCGCTCGACATGGACAGCATCGACTACTTTCTGCCGCACCTGTCGTCCGAACTCTTCCGCCGGCCCATCTACGAAGGCATGCGCGATGCCGGCATCCACCTGCCGATGGAGAAATGGTTCACCAACCTGGCGAGCGTCGGCAACGTGGCAACGGCCTCGTTCATCCTGATGCTCGAAGAGCTGGCACGAACCAAACCGCTCAAGTCGGGTCAGCGAATCCTCATCTTCGTGCCCGAGAGCGCCCGCTTCTCTTATGGCGTGGCGCTGCTCACGGTGTGCTGAGCCGTCGACATGAGTGACACTGCGTTGATCGAGTTTCGCGTGTGGCGGCAGTTCCTGGTGCTGGCCGAGACGCTGCACTTCGGGCGCGCCGCGGAGAAGCTGCACATCACGCAGCCGCCGCTCACGCTTGCCATCCAGCAGCTGGAAGCCCGGTTGGAGGTGATGCTCTTCGAGCGAACACGGCGCCAGGTGTCGCTCACGCCCGCCGGCCAGGCACTGGTCGAGCCGGTGCGGCAGCTGCTCCAGCAAGCCGCGTCGCTCGGTGGCATTGCGCAGGCGGCTGGGCATGGGGCGGTCGGCCGGCTGCGGCTGGGTTTCGTTTCCACCGTTGGCTTCGGGCCGCTGCCGGGCTGGCTGCGCGGATTTCGTGAAGCGGAGCCGGGGGTCGACGTCGTGCTGAAGGAAGCGACGACCGACGTCCAGCTGCGTGCCTTCGAGCAGGGCGAGGCCGATGCCGGTTTTGTGCTGCACGCACCGAACATGGCGCCCGATGGCGGGGCGCAAGCGCTGTCTCGGTTGTCTGTGGGCATCGAGCCCATGGTGCTGGCCGTTCCGGAGGCATCACCGCTCAACAGTGCGCGCCGGCTGACGCTTGCGCAGATCCTGGCCCAGCCGCTGATCATCTTCCCGCGCGGTATTGCGCCGTCGCTCTACGACGCCGTGCTGGCCTTCTATCACCGGCACAGCGCCTCGCTGGTCATTGCGCAAGAGGCCATTCAGATGCAGACCATCGTCAACCTGGTGTCGGCCGGCCTCGGCCTGGCCTGGGTGCCGCAATCGGTGACGCAGCTGCAGCGCCCGGGCGTGGTCTATCGGCGCCTGCCGACGGCGCTGCTCGGCAATGCGCCGCGTGCCGAGACCAGCCTGGTGTGGCCGGCGAACGCAGGCCCTGTGGTGGCGCGTTTCGTGGCCTACGTCGAAAGCACATTGACCGACCTGCCAGAAGGCTGATTGCGTGCGGTATCGTTCGCGCTGCTTTCATTCCGCCTGCCCTTGCCCATGCTCGTTCACCCTCAGTTCAACCCCGTGGCGCTACAGATCGGGCCGATCGCCATCCATTGGTACGGCCTGACCTACCTGGTGGCCTTCGGGCTCTTCTTGTGGCTGGCATCGATCCGGGTCAAGAAGCCCTGGTTTGCTGAGTCAGGCTGGACCCGTCGTGATGTGGAAGACCTGCTGTTCTACGGCGTGCTCGGTGTGGTGCTGGGTGGCCGCCTCGGCTTCGTGCTGTTCTACAACTTCGACCACTACCTGAAGAACCCGCTGGAGGTGTTTGCGGTGTGGAAGGGGGGCATGTCCTTCCACGGCGGGCTGCTCGGCGTCGGTGCGGCCATGGCGCTGTTCGCCATGTCGCGCAAGCGCTCGGTGCTGCAGACCTTCGACCTGATTGCCCCTTGCGTGCCGACCGGCCTCGCCTCGGGCCGCATCGGCAACTTCATCAATGGCGAGCTCTATGGCCGCTTTGCCGACCCGAGCCTGCCGTGGGCGATGGTCTTCCCTCAGTCTGGCAGCGACCAGCCGCGCCACCCGTCGCAGCTTTATCAGTTCGGGCTCGAAGGCATGCTGCTCTTCGTGCTGTTGTGGCTGTATGCACGCAAGCAGCGCTCGCCCGGGCAGGTGACGGGTGCGTTCATCTTCGGCTACGGTGTGTGCCGATTCGTCGTCGAATACTTCCGCCAACCTGACAAGGGTCTGGAAAATCTGGCGCTGGGCTTGAGCATGGGTCAGTGGCTGTGCATCCCGATGATCCTCGGCGGGGCGGCTCTCTGGGCCTGGGCGGCATGGAAGGCACCCAAGCCAGCCGCGAAACAAGAGGTGGCGGCATGAGGCAGATCTTCTTCGACACCGAAACCACCGGCCTGAGCCCGGAGTCGGGCGACCGCATCGTCGAGATCGGTTTCGTGGAGATGGTCAATCGCCGGCTCACCGGCAACAACAAGCACTACTACCTGAACCCCGAGCGCTCCAGCCACGAAGATGCATTGAAGGTGCACGGGCTCACCGACGAGTTCCTGGCCGACAAGCCGGTCTTCGCGCTGGTCGCTGACGAGCTTCTCGAATACATCAGCGGTGCCGAGGTCATCGCCCACAACGCGAACTTCGACGTCGGCTTCTTCAACGAAGAGCTTCGCCGGGCAGGCCACCCCAAGTTCCACGGCTTCGTCGAGAAAGTCACCGACACGCTGGTGATGGCGCGCGAGATGTTCCCGGGCAAATCGAATTCCCTGGACGCACTCTGCAAGCGGCTCGAAGTCGACAACTCCAACCGCACGTTGCACGGCGCCTTGCTCGATGCCGGCCTCTTGGCCGAGGTCTACATCCGGATGACGCGGGGGCAGAACTCGCTGGTCATCGACGCGAGCGAATCATCGAGCGGCGACCTGGTCATCGCCCCCATCGATTTCAGCCAATTCGACCTGCCGGTGATTGCCGCCAACGATGCCGAGATCGCTGCCCACGAGGTGGTGCTGGCCGAACTCGACAAGGCGTCGGGTGGCAAGACGGCATGGCGCGCGCATATGGCATAATCCGCGGCTCTCCGAATCATTCGGGCGGTTAGCTCAGGGGTAGAGCACGACATTCACACTGTCGGGGTCGGGGGTTCGAAACCCTCACCGCCCACCAGGTAAATCAAACGGCCCTCATCAGGGCCGTTTGCCTTTGCGGCGTGGATTCCTTGGCATGGACAAGGGCTGTACCGGCTTCGCATCTCTTCGCGGGCTGATAGCCTCATCGCTCCAAAGGAACCCGTGCCATGAAGTACAGCCCCGTCGTCCTTTTTGCCACCGTTGCTCTGCCGGTTTTGGCGGCGGCGCAAACTTCGCCGACGACGAAGTGGAAGCAGATCGCCACCGAGGGCCAGCGTTTCACTGTCGAGGGCACCCAGCGCGTGAGGTTCGGCGTGGCATGGGCCGATGTGTGGGTCACGGAATCGATGAGTGGGAGCGGCACCTGCAGCGTGCAGTTCTTCAGCGCCGACCCACGGCCGGGCAGTGCCAAGACCTGTGAGGTCGAGTCTGGCGAAGCATCTGCCGCCACACCCACGCCGGCCGCTGCGGCTGTGCCTGCTTCGAAGGGCGCGGCGCCCGTTCCGGCGGTTGCCACGCGGGCATTGCCGCCGCCGGCGGCCGGTGCCATCGGCCAGGTGAAGGTGAACCTCAACCTCATTCCCAAGCCGATCCAGAACCCGCCAGGCGGCTGGGCCAAGGACATGCTGATCCCGACCACCGAGGTCGCGCCGCCGTCCGACATCGGCGCCTTCCGCACCGGCTGCCAGATGTCGAAGATGTCCTTCGACGACCCCATCGTCTTCCCCGGGCAACCGGGCCGCAGCCACCTGCACACTTTCTTCGGCAACACCGGCATTGACGCGAACTCCACCGCGAAGAGCATTGCCACCACCGGCAACAGCACCTGCCGCGGCGGCACGATCAATCGCAGCGCCTACTGGGTGCCGTCGATGATCGACATGCGCACCGGTGCGCCGCTGGCGCCGATGCTCGAGGCAAACTTCTATTACAAGACCGGCTATTCGGTGGCGCCCGGCATGATCCAGCCCATGCCCGAGGGCCTGCGCATGATTGCCGGCGATGCGTCGGGCAACCCCGAGGCCCCGAGCACCGGCGTGAGCTATGCCTGCGTATGGAATGGGGGCGGCAACAACAGCCGGTGGCAAAAGAGCATTCCGACTGACTGCCCCGCGATCGGCGGCTACTCTTGGCTCATCATGGGCATCGACTTTCCGCAGTGCTGGGACGGTGTGAACCTCGACTCGCCGGATCACAAGAGCCACATGGCCGACCCGGTGAACGTGCGCGGCAACAACTCCGGCCGGTGCCCGTCGACGCACCCGGTTGCGATTCCGCAGATCACGTACCAGATCCTCTACCCGGTGAAGGTGAGCGGCGAGACGCGCTACTGGCGCCTGTCGTCTGACGACTACGACCTCAGCCGGCCGGCCGGCTACTCCGGCCACGGCGACTGGTTCAACGGCTGGAAGTCCGAGATCGTCGAGATCTGGGTGAAGAGCTGCGACCAGGCCCAGAAAGACTGCCACTCGCACCTGCTCGGTGACGGGCGCGCGACAGTGATTCCCTGACACGGCCGTGCGGTACCCTTGCGGCCGGCCTGATTGGGCCGATCGCATGGAGAAGCTATGTCGTTGATTCGGACCCTGGCCTTGGCCCTGGCAATGTGTTGCTGTCTTGCGGGCACCGCCCAAGCCCAGAGCATCGAGCCCGCCCCCGATTGGCAGAGCGCCGACAGCGCGCACTTTCGCGTCAACTACCGGTCGGCATGGCGCGCGCAAGCAGAGCGTGTGGCGCAGGCGGCCGAGCGGGCCTACCCGAAGGTGACGCAGGCGCTGGGTTGGGAGCCGCGCGGCCGCACCGAGATTCTGCTGATCGACCAGTTCGACCTGCCCAACGGCTTCTCGACGCCAGTGCCCTACAGCATCATCGGCGTGTTCCTCGCGCCGCCCGATGAAGGCGAGCTGCTCGACAACAGCGACTGGCTCGACCTGCTGCTGACGCACGAGTTCACCCACACCGTTCAGCTGGACAAGGTGCGCGGCGTGCCGGGCGTGCTGCAAACCATCTTTGGCCGCCAGCCGCTGTTCTTTCCCAATGTGTTCCAGCCCACCTGGGCGATCGAGGGGCTCGCCGTCTACAACGAGAGCGATTCCGCCACTGGCCGCGGGCGTTTGCGTGGCCCGGCGTTCGAGGCCTGGCTGCGCGCCGAGGCCCAGAGCGGCTTTCTGTCGCTGCGCGAGATCAACGCCGATGGCCGCGCCTTGCCCACGTCCAAGGCCTACCTCTACGGGTCTTACTTCTACGAGTTTCTTGCTCGCAAGTACGGGCCCGATGCGATCTACAAGACGGTCGACCGCTACAGCGGCAACCCGCCGTTCTGGCCGCGCCTGCACACCAGCCCGCGCGAGGCGACCGGCAAGACGATGGACGTTCTGTGGGACGAATTCCTCGCCGACCTGAAGCAGCAAGTGCAGGAGCGTGCGCAGGGCCTGACCCGCACGCCCGAGGCCACCGGCGACAAGCTCGTCGGCCCGCTGTTCGGCATCGGGGCGGTGGCATCGCTGCCTGCCGGCGGCACGCTCGCCGTGCTCGACGACGGCTTGCACCACGCCAAGCTGGTGAAGTTCGCGGCCGATGGCCAGCAGACCACGCTCACCGACGTGAACAGCGCCGCCGAGCTGAACGTCTCGCCCGAGGGCAAGGTGCTCATCGCACAACCCGACGTCTGCAACTGGCGCTTCCTGGCCTTCGACATCTACCGCATGGACGACGGCGGCTCGCTCAAGCAGCTGACGCATTGCGCGCGTTTGCGCCACGCCGTGCAGGCCGGTGACTCCATCGTCGCGCTGCAGCAGGGCGAAGGGATGACGCGACTCGTGCAGCTCGACGCACAAGGCCAGCAGCAGCGCGTGCTGTGGGCGCCACCGGCCGAGGTCAACCTGATAGACCTGGCCGCGTCGCCCGATGGCAAGCAGGTGAGCGTGGCCAGCAAGCGCCGTGGCGATTGGCGCGTCGAAGCCTTCGACCTGAGCCAGCCCGCCGCTACGCCGCGCCTGCTGTTCACCAGCGACGCGCCGGTGCACGGCCTGAAGCACGGCGCTGCCGGCCTCGAGTTCATTGCCGTGCGCGACGGCGTCTTCAACGTCTGGCGCTTGCAAGACGGTGCCTGGGTCAAGCTCAGCCACACCCACACGCGCGTGCTCGCGCACAGCGGCACACAGGCCGACGGCTCGCTGGTGATGGCGGTCGTGGCACCGGGTGGCTACGAGCTGCGCCGCATGGCGGCGGCGGCGGCCTTGCAGAGCACGCCCGTCGTCACCGCCCCGGCCGCGAGTGCCCCTGCGCCGACGATGACCGCGCCCCTGGGCGAACCGCGCTCGTACCAGGCCTTGCGCTCGATGTACCCGCGCACCTGGTGGCCCATGGCCACGTCGGATCGCGGGCTCACGGCGTTCGGCGCCAGCACCTTCGGCTCCGATGCGCTGGGCTGGCACCAGTACGCCGCGTCGCTGCAGTACGAGACCTCGCAGCACGAAGCACTCGGCAGCCTGCAGTACCTCTACCAGAACCAGCATCTCTTCACCTTCCAGCGAGACCTCACCGCGCGCGCCTGGACGGGTGACACCGGCGACGAAGACACCAAGAGCTACGACCGCAACACCCGTGCGCAGTGGCTGAGCCTCTTCCCCTGGCTGCGGCTCGACCGGCGCATCGCCTTCGGCGTGGGCGCCGCGCTCGACAAGGTGGACCGCGTCCACCCCGAACTCACCACCAGCGTGCCGCCGAGAGACGAGCGCCTGGTCGCGGCCCTGATCGATTACGACACGAGCGGCGGCAACTGGTGGTCCGAAGGCAGCAACAGCGGGCAGCACGCCACGCTGCTCTACGAAAGCTACAGGCCCTTCGCGCGAAGCGGCCGCAATGACTACGACGGCAGCGTGCTGCGCCTCGACTGGCGCGCCTATCTGCCGCTCGGCCGCACCGTGCTCGCGCTGCGCCACACCGAAGCCTATGCGCGCGGCTTCACCGAGCGCTATCAGCTCGGCGGCGCGGTCGACTCCCAATTGCAGCTCGGCCCCACGCTCGACGACCGCGACATCACCCTGCGTGGCTACCGCGGCGACGAGGCCGCGCTGCGCGGCGCCAGCGCGCGGGTCACCACCATCGAATGGCGCACGCCGATCGCCGACGTCGACCAGCACTTCATGGTGCCGGCGGTGGGCGTGAACCGGGTGTCGGCCGCCGCGTTCTTCGACATCGGCGGCGCCTGGGACGAAGGCCGCCGCCCGGTGCGCTACCAGCGTGGCGTGGGGGTCGAGCTGCTGAGCGAGCTCAAGGTCATGTACGCACTCGGCCTGCAGGTGCGCCTGGGTGTGGCGCGCGGGCTCGACGGGCCGAAGGAGACGCGCGGCTACCTCGCGGTCGGCCGTGCGTTCTGAAATCGTTCAGTGCAGCTTGTCGCGCGGCGGGCGCTTGAACGATTTCGGCTTGTAGACGTTGCCTTCCCAGGTGCCGTTCTCCCGAGCGCGGCGGATCGCTTCTTCGGCCACGCGCTCGGCCGTCTTGCGCGACGAGCGCCAGCGGTGGAGATTGCGCATCCGCTGCCAAAGCCCCCGCGCCCAGGCGTCGAACTTCATCCGCCGGCGCGGGCCCATCAGCAGGCGGGCCATGAACACCAGGCAGACGATCAGGCCGGCGGCAGCAAAGACTTTTTCGATCATGGGTTGCGCTGAAAAGGAGGCGGGCGGGCTCGTTGCCGACATGGTAGTCCTGCCGCGAAACCCACGGTGCCTGCCGCAGAATGGGGCGAGCAATATGCACGGAGCCGGTTGATGGAGCAGGTCGATGCGGTGGTGGTGGGCGCCGGTGTGGCGGGCCTGGCGATCGGCCGTGCGCTGGCGCAAAGAGGCCTCGAGACCCTGGTGCTCGAACGCGAGAACGCCATCGGCACCGGCATCAGCTCGCGCAACAGCGAGGTCATCCACGCCGGCCTGTACTACCCCACCGGCTCGCTGAAGGCGCGTTTGTGCGTGCAGGGCCGCCGGGAGCTTTATGCCTTCTGCGAGTCGCACGGCGTGCCGCACCAGCGCTGCGGCAAGCTGGTCGTTGCCACCGACGAGAGCCAGCTCGCAGGGCTCGACCGGCTGATGGCCAAGGCCGCGGCCAACGGGGTGGACGATCTGCAAAAGCTCAGCGCCGCGCAGGCGCTGGCGATGGAGCCGCAACTGGCTTGCGTGGGCGCGATCCTGTCGCCGTCCACCGGCATCATCGACAGCCACGGCCTGATGCTGGCGCTGTTGGGCGACCTGCAGCGGGCGGGCGGTGACGTGGCCTTGTCGTCACCCGTGCTGGGTGTCAAGCGCGGGGCCGGGCAGCACGTGGTGCAGGTGGGTGGTGACGAGCCGATGGAGCTTGCCGCGCGCATCGTGGTCAACGCGGCCGGCCTGTGGGCGCCGCGCCTTGCGGCGGCGACCGAAGGCTTGAGTGCGGGCTCCGTGCCGAAGGCGCATTTCAGCAAGGGCAACTACTACGCGCTGGTCGGCCGGGCGCCGTTCTCGCGGCTCGTCTACCCTTTGCCGCAGGACGCCTGGCTCGGCGTGCACCTCACGCTCGATCTCGGTGGGCAGGCCCGCTTCGGGCCGGATGTGGAGTGGCTGCCTGACGATGTGACTGAGCCGCTCGACTACGCGGTCGACCCGGGGCGGGCTTCGGGTTTTTATGCCGATGTGCGGCGGTACTGGCCGGGGTTGCCGGACGGGGCTTTGCAGCCGGCCTACAGCGGGGTCCGCCCGAAGATTCACTCACGCCTCGAACCGGCGCCGGACTTCCTCATTCGAGGGCCGGCGGAGCACGGTGTGGCGGGCTTGGTGAACCTGTTCGGGATCGAGTCCCCTGGCTTGACGTCTTGTTTGGCGTTGGCGGATGAGGTGGTTGCTCGGTTGTCGTTGTGACTACGTCACGCCTTGCCGGGCAAATCGGCCTTGCGGATGCGCACGGCTTTTCTCTTCTCCGGTGTGGGTGCGGGCGCGGCCTGGGTGGCGATGAGGGCTTCTTCCGGCGTCAGTGCAGCGTCTTCGGAATGGGCCGGCGCCGTGCCCGTGCCTTCTTTGATCACGTGGGTGAAGGGCGCGAGGATGCTCACCATCTGCGCATACACCTTCGGGTTGCCGGCCACCACCTCGCGCTGGTACATGAAGTCGGACTCGCCGGTGAAGTTGCCGATCAGGCCGCCGGCCTCGGTGATCATGAGCGACCCGGCAGCGATGTCCCACGGGCTCAGGCCGGTCTCGAAGAAACCGTCGTAGTAACCCGCGGCCACGTAGCAGAGGTCGAGTGCGGCGGCACCGGGGCGGCGCACGCCGGCGCAGTTCTGCATGATCTCGGTGAACATCTTCACGTAGCGCTGGAAGTTGTCGCCCTTGCGAAACGGAAAGCCGGTGCCGATGAGCGACTCGGCCATGCGCGTGCGCTTGGAGACGCGCAGGCGCTTGTCGTTGAGGAATGCGCCGCGGCCCTTGGAAGCGTAGAACAGGTCGTTGCGCGTCGGGTCGTAGACGACCGCCTGCTGGACCTGGTCTCGGTAGGCGAGGGCGATGGAGACCGCGTAGAACGGCAGGCCGTGGATGAAGTTGGTGGTGCCGTCGAGCGGGTCGATGATCCACACGTACTCGCTGTTCTTCGCGCCGTGTTCGCGGCCCGACTCTTCGGCGAGGATGCCGTGGCCCGGGTACGCGGTGAGCAGGGTCTCGATGACGACCTGCTCGGCCTTCTGATCCACCTCCGTCACGAAGTCGTTGGTTGACTTGGTGGTCACCTTCAGCTGGTCGATGTCGAGCGAAGCGCGGTTGATGATGTTCCCCGCCTTTCGTGCCGCGATGATGGCGACGTTGAGCATGGGGTGAAGCGCTTGCGACATGGGAAGTCCTGCAAAGGGAGAGGTGGATCGACGGTGAGGAAAGAACAAGGTGACTGACAACCCCAAGGCCAACGCATTGCGTCGGCCGCCCCCCGAGGGGAGCCAAGGAAACTTGGGGCGGCCCAGCGTTTCCTTGGAAAAGTCAGCACGGATAATTGAATTTTAACCGGCGCCCATGGACGACACACGCTTCATCCTCCTGAATACCAGCCACCCCGGCAATGTGGGCGCCACCGCGCGGGCAATGAAGGTGATGGGCTTTCGTGACCTGGTGCTCGTGGCACCGCGTTTTGCCGACGTGCTGGTGCAGGAAGACACGGTGGCGATGGCGAGCGGCGCGGCCGACATCCTGGTGCGCGCCCGTGTGGTCAGCACATTGGCCGAAGCGCTCGATGGCGTGACCTTCGCGTGTGCCACCGCGATGACGCCACGCGACTTCGGGCCGCCCACGCACGCACCGCGCGAGTTGTTTTCGACGCTGGCAAGCACCGATCACCGTGTCGGCTTCGTCTTCGGCTCCGAGCGATTCGGCATGAGCAACGACGACGTGTACCGCTGCCACGCCTGCCTGAGCATCCCCACGCACCCTGACTACGGCTCGCTCAACCTCGCGCAGGCGGTGCAGTTGCTGGCCTACGACTGGCGGCAGGCGCTGGGTGGTTTCGGTGTCGCACCGCGCACTGCCGACGCGGCGACTGCCGACGCGGCCGCCGTGCAGGGCCTGCTCGACCATTGGCAGCAGGCGCTGGCCGCCATCGGCTTTCTCGACCCAGCCTCGCCGAAGAAGCTGATGCCGCGGCTGAACCAGCTGTTCAACCGTGCGCAGCTCACCGAAGACGAGGTGCACATCCTGCGTGGCGTGGCGCGTGCGATGGAACGAACCCAGCAAAGGCCCCAGCCGCCAAGCGGCCAGCAGGAATGAAGGCGCGCCGCTAAACTGGCTCGCCCGACACACTCGGTTCCACCATGTTCCAGCGCCTACGAGAAGACATCGCCTGCATCCTGGAGCGCGACCCTGCTGCGCACTCCGCCTTCACGGTGCTGACGTGTTACCCCGGCCTGCATGCGCTGGTGATGCACCGCTGGGCGCATGCATGCTGGACGCGCGGCTGGCGCTGGCTCGGGCGCTTCATCTCGCACCTGGCGCGCTTCTTCACCGGCATCGAGATCCACCCCGCCGCGGTGGTCGGCCATCGCGTGTTCATCGACCACGGCATGGGCGTGGTGGTGGGCGAGACGGCCGAGATCGGCGACGAATGCACCATCTACCAGGGCGTCACGCTCGGCGGTACCTCCCTCTACAAGGGCAGCAAGCGCCACCCGACGCTGGGCCGCGGCGTGGTGGTGAGCGCAGGTGCCAAGGTGCTGGGCGGGTTCACCGTGGGCGACGGCGCGACCGTGGGCTCGAACGCGGTGGTGCTGAAGCCGGTGCCTCCAGGCGCTACGGCTGTCGGCATCCCCGCACGCATCATCGAGAAGCGTGCCGACGCCGTGCGTGAAGAAGTCTCGGCACGCATGGGCTTCTCGGCCTACGGCGTGACGCAGGGCGACGATCCGGTGGCGCTCGCGATGAAGGGGCTGATCGACAACGCCTCGGGCAACGCGCATCAGATCGCGATGTTGTGGGCCGCCATCGAGAAGCTGTCGTCGATCAAGGACGACTGTGTGCCGAACGACGCCCAGACCACCGAGACGTTTGACGCCGAGAGCCTCAGTCAACTCATGAAGTGAGAGCTGGCAGGGCCGGGGTGTTCTTGCGCAGCAGCGCTGCGAACTCCTCGGCCACGATGGGCTTGCTGAAGTAGTAGCCCTGCATCTCGTCGCAGGCTTGGCCGCGCAGGAAGGTCTGCTGCTCGATGGTTTCGACGCCTTCGGCCACCACGGTGAGGCTGAGCGTCTTACCCATCGCGATGATGGCGCTGGTGATGGCGCGGTCTTCAGAATCGGTGGCGAGGTCGCGGATGAAGGAGCGGTCGACCTTGAGCGTGTCGATCGGGAAGTTCTTCAGCTGGCCGAGCGACGAATAGCCGGTGCCGAAATCGTCGATCGCCAGGCGCACGCCCATCTGCTTGATGGCGGTGAGCAGCTTGATCGCACGATCGATGTTGTGGATCAGCATGCCCTCGGTGATCTCGAGTTCCAGCAGTTTCGGCGCCATGCCGGTCTCGCGCAGGATGGTGGCGATGTCGTCGAGCAGGGTCTCGTCGGCGAACTGGCGCACCGAGAGGTTCACCGCCATGTTGATCGGCGGCAGGCCCTCGCGCTGCCAGGCCACGTTTTGCTCGCACGCCGTCCTGAGCACCCAGCGGCCGATGTGGACGATGAGGCCGGTTTCTTCGGCCAGGGGAATGAACTTGGCCGGCGAGACCGAGCCCAGCTCTGCGCTCTGCCAGCGCAGCAAGGCCTCGACGCCGGTGATCACGCCGGTCTTGAGGTCGAGCTTGGCCTGGTAATTGAGCGAGAACTCCCGGCGCTCCATCGCGCGGCGCAAGTTGGATTCGAGCGCCAGCCGCTCCAGCGACTGCGAGCTGATTTCGCTCGTGTAGAACTGGAAGTTGTTCTTGCCTTCTTCCTTGGCGAAGTACATCGCGCTGTCGGCGTTCTTCATCAACGCCTGCTCGTCTTCGCCGTCGCCGGGGAAGAGGGCGACGCCGATGCTCGCGGTGACACGGCATTCCTGGCCGGCCAGCATCATCGGCTTGATGGCGGCCGACAGCATCTTGCGCGCCACGGTGGCCGCGTGCTCGCGGTCGCTGACCTCCTGTACCAGCACCACGAACTCGTCGCCGCCCAGGCGGGCGATCACGTCGCTGGCGCGCAGCGTCTGCTTGAAGCGCGCGGCGATCTCTTTCAGCAAGGTATCGCCGGCCTCGTGGCCGAGCGTGTCGTTGATGAACTTGAAGCGGTCGAGGTCGATGAACATCACCGCGAAGTCGCGCTTGTAGCGTGCGGCGGTGGGGATGGCGACATTCAGCAAGCTGCTGAACATCATGCGGTTGGGCAGCCCGGTGAGACTGTCGTGGCGCGCCATGTAGTGGATGTGTTCCTCGGCCACCTTCTGTTCGGTGATCTCGCGCGCGATGCCGCGGTAGCCGATGAAGCCGCTGGCGGTGTCGAACACCGGCTCGCCGCTCATGCTGATGTAGTAGGCGCGGCGCCCGGGCGCCACGCGCCGCATGATCACGTCGCGAAACGATTGCCGTGCTGCGAGGTTCTCGTGAAAGAGCTCCCAGCCCCCGGTGTCCTGCACCTGCAGCGTGCTCTCCCAGACGTGGCGGCCCATCAGCGGGTTGGGCCGAGTGTCTTCGGTAGCGTGGCGGCTTTCGAGGCGGATGAAGCGGTGCTCGGCGTCCCACTCCCAATACCAGTCGGACGACAGGTTGGTCATCGCGCGAAAGCGCGCCTCGCTCTCGCGCAGGGCCTGGTCGATCTTGCGGCGCTCGGTGACGTTGCGCAGGATGCCGCGAAAGCCGGTGGGCGTGCCGTGCTCGTCCTTCACCAGCAGCACCGAGCCCTCGACGTCGATGATGCTGCCGTCCTTGTGCAGGTATTGCCAGGACTGGCCAGCCTTCGAGGCACCGGTGCGGTAGACCTCGTTGAAGGCCTTGTAGACCACGGCAGCCATCTCCGGCGTTTGGCGGTTGAGGTTGTCTTCGCTCACGCGGTAGTCATAGTCGTAGCCGAGCATCTGCGAGAACGCCGGGTTGTGATAGACCGGCATGCCGCGGGTGTCGACCTCGTAGTACGCGTCGTCCAGGCTGTCGAGGATGTTGCGAAACTTCTCTTCGCTGCGGCGCAGGGCGTCCCCGGCACGCTGGCGCTCGGCCTCGCGCTCGAAGTTGTCGAGCGCGAAGACGATGTTGCGCGCCATGCGCTCGAGCAGGGCGACGATGTCGTCGCTGAAGGAATCGAGCTCGCGCGAGTAGAACAGCATCACGCCGAAGGCCCGGCCGCCCCGCGCGATCGGGATCGCAGCGCCCGAGGCCACGCCGACCCGCTTGCCGGACTCGTGCCAGGGCCGCGTGCGCTCGTCGCGCGCGAAGTCGTTGCTGATGGCCGGGTGGCCCAGGCGATAGGCTTCCCCCACCAGGCCCCGGCCCTCGGGCGTGGCTTCGTCCACCGAGATGCGCGCTTCGCGCAGCTGCAGTGCAGCCACGCCGGATGCGGCCTCGACCTTCAGCCAGGCAGTGTCGACATCGGGCGAGGTGACGGCTGCGGTCAGGAACTTGCGGCCGTCGACAGCCGCGTCGCAGACACGCTGGAAGAGTTCGGCCGGCGTCTTGGCGTAGAGCAGGGCTTCGTTGGTCGCCCCGAGCACGGCGTACATCGAGGCAAGGTGCTGGTCGGCGGTTTCGACAGAACTCATCCCCGTGTCTCCTGAAGCTTTTCTAACTCCGTGGCGTGCGCTGCGCCGATTTGGGCCGGAATGCCTTGCAGAGGCTGTCGTCGGTTTCGAGGTAAGGCCCGCCGATCAGGTCGATGCAGTACGGCACTGCGGCAAAGATGCCATGGGCCGGCGGCTGGCCTTGCGGCAACCCTTCCAGCGTTTCGGCAATGGCCTTGGGCTGGCCGGGCAGGTTGATGATGAGGGCCTGGCCGCGGATCACTGCGACCTGCCGCGACAGGATGGCCGTGGGCACGAAGCGCAGGCTGATCTGGCGCATCTGCTCGCCGAAGCCGGGCATTTCTTTGTGGGCCACGGCCAGCGTGGCCTCGGGCGTCACGTCGCGCGGGGCCGGGCCGGTGCCGCCGGTGGTGAGCACCAGGTCGCAGCGGGCGGTGTCGACCAGCTCGCACAAGGTGGCGCTGATGGTGGGCTGCTCGTCGGGGATGAGCCGGGTTTCCCACTCGATGGGGTTGCGCAGCGCGCGCGAGAGCCAGTCTTGCAGCGCGGGGATACCCTTGTCTTCGTACACACCGCCCGAAGCGCGGTCGCTGATCGACACCAGGCCTATCCGTACATGGTCAGGCCCGCTGTCGAACGGCAGGGCGTCACTCATCGTCGACGGCCAGCGCCTTGATGAACTGGAACAGCTCGCGGTAGGCGCGCCCGCTGCGTTGCTCGGGGGCGGCCGCAGCGTCTTTGCGGGCTGCGCGGATCAGGCTGCGCAGCTGCTGCAGGTCGCTCGCCGGGTGCTCGGCCGTCCAGCGGGTGAGCGCGTCGTCGCTGGCCAGCAGCTCCACGCGCCAGCGCTCGGTCTCGTGCAGTGCCAGCGAGTCCTTCGCGCGGCCGAGCTGCATGGCGGCCACGGCCTCGCGGATGGGCTCGACGTCGTCTTTGCGCATCAGCTTGCCGATGTACTGCATCTGCCGGCGCTTGCCTTCGTGCGTCTTGGTGCGCTTGTATTCGGCCACGGCGTCACGCAGGCGCTCGGAGATGGCCAGGTCGACCACGCGGTTGTCGGGCAGGGCCACAAGCGCTTCGCCCAGGGCCTGCAGCTCGTGGCTGTCTTTCTTCAGCTGCGTTTTGCTCGGGCGGTCGTAGAACTCGCCGTCGTCGCTGTCGGCAGAAGGGGGAAGTGATGATGGAGTCGGCATAGGTCGCAGCTATGATAGCCGCGGCCCCTGTTCGAGAGGGCTTTTTACGGGTCGCCGACTCGTGCACAACACCACTGAACGCCGCCGCGCATGACCCCATCCCAGTCTTCCCACTCCGGTTTTTCGTACACCCGCGAAGCCTTCCAGCAGCTCGTCGACGACGCGCTGGCAATGGCCAAGTCGCTGGGCGCGAGCGATGCGGGGGTCGAGGTGTCGGAAGGGGCGGGCTTGTCGGTGTCGGTGCGCAAGGGCGAGATCGAGAACGTCGAGCGCAACCGCGACAAGTCGATGGGCGTCACGGTCTACATCGGCCAGCGCCGCGGCAACGCGAGCACTTCCGATTTCTCGCGCGTGGCGCTCGAGCAGACGGTGCGCGCGGCCTATGACATCGCGCGCTTCACCGCCGATGACCCGGCCGCAGGCCTGCCCGACGAAGCCGACATCGCGCTCGGCGAGGCCGCCACGCTCGACCTCGACCTGTTCCACCCGTGGGACATCAACGCCGCCCAGGCGGCCGAACTCGCCATGCGTTGCGAATCGGCGGCACTGGCGGTCGACAAGCGCATCACCAATTCCGAAGGCGCGGGCGTGTCGGCCCAGCAGTCGCACTTCTTCGCCGGCAACAGCCGCGGCTTTCGCGGCGGCTATGCCAGCTCGCGTCATTCGCTGTCGGTGGCGCCGATCGCGTCCTTGCCCGGCAAGGGTGGCGACGACATGCAGCGCGATGCCTGGTACAGCTCGATGCGCTCGCCCGACGAGCTCGCGGCGCCCGAGGCGGTAGGCCGCTATGCCGCCGAGCGTGCGTTGTCGCGCTTGAAGTCGCGCAAGATCAAGACCTGCGAAGTGCCGGTGCTGTTCGAGTCGACGGTCGCCGCCGGGTTGCTGGGCGGCTATGTGCAGGCCACCAGCGGCGGCTCGCTGTACCGCAAATCGTCCTTCCTGCTCGACAGCCTGGGCCAGCAGGTGCTGCCCGAGCACATCGACATCCATGAAGACCCGCACGTGCGCCGCGCCAAGGGCAGCGCGCCGTTCGACGACGAAGGCGTGGTGACCCAGGTGCGCGACGTGGTGAAGGGCGGCGTGGTGCAGGGCTACTTCCTGTCGAGCTACTCGGCGCGCAAGCTCGGCATGCGCACCACCGGCCACGCCGGCGGCTCGCAGAACCTCAAGCTCACAAGCCGCCTCACGCAGGCCGGTGACGACCTCGACGCGATGCTGCGCAAGCTCGACCGCGGTCTCTTCGTCATCGAACTCATGGGCCAGGGCGTCAACTACGTGACCGGCGACTATTCGCGCGGCGCGGCTGGCTTCTGGGTCGAGAAGGGGCGCATTGCCTACCCAGTGCACGAGATCACCATCGCCGGCAACCTGCGCGACATGTTCAAGCACATCACCGCGGTGGGCGCCGATGCCTACACCATGGGCACCAAGACCATCGGCTCGGTGCTCATCGAGCGGATGAAGATCGCCGGCTCCTGAGCGCTTGCGTCTACGCGGTAGTGCGCACGGGTAAATCCCGGTAGGGCACTACATCGCCCCTCCTAGAATTTGGCGACAACTGCTTCGCCCCTAAGGAGACTTTTAATGCAGCGCCGTTCCTTCGTTCATGGTGCCGGTATTGCCGGTGTGCTGGCTGCGGGCACTGCCCCGGCCGTCGTGCATGCGCAAGCCAACATTCGCTGGCGCCTCGCGTCCAGCTTTCCGAAATCGCTCGACACCATTTATGGCGCAGCCGAAGTGTTCTCCAAGGCCGTCTCCTCCATGTCCGGCGGCAAATTCCAGATATCGGTACATGCGGCCGGTGAGTTGATGCCGGCTTTCGGTGTGGTCGATGGCGTGCAGGGCGGCACGGTCGAGATGGCGCACACCGCGCCGTACTACTTCTTCGGCAAGGACCCGACCTTCGCGCTCGATTGCGCCATCCCGTTCGGCCTCAACAGCCGCCAGATGACGGCCTGGATGTACGAAGGCAACGGCCTCAAGCTCACCCGCGAGTTCTACGCCAAGTACAACATCGTCAACTTCCCGATGGGCAACACCGGCGCGCAGATGGGCGGGTGGTACCGCAAGGAGATCAAGTCTCTCGCCGACATCAAGGGCCTGAAGATGCGCATCGGCGGCTTCGGCGGCGCCGTGCTGGCGCGCATCGGCGGTGTGCCGCAAAACATCCCCGGCGGCGAGATCTACCAATCTCTGGAAAAGGGCACGATCGACGCAGCCGAATGGGTCGGCCCCTACGACGACCTGAAGCTCGGCTTCAACAAGGTCGCCCCCAATTACTATTACCCCGGCTGGTGGGAAGGCGGCCCGCAGCTCTCGCTCTACGTCAACACCAAAGCCTATGAAGGGCTGACACCGGAGTTCAAGGCCATCGTCGAGGGTGCGGCTGCCCAGGCTCACATCGACATGCAGGCACGCTACGACGCGCGCAACCCCGCCGCGCTGAAGCAGCTGGTGGGCGCAGGCACCAAGCTCTTCCGCTTCCCCAAGGACGTGATGGACGGCGCCTTCAAAGAAGCCATGGCGCTGTACAGCGAGCTGAACGCCAGCAATCCGGCCTGGAAGAAGATCTACGAAGACTATGCAGCCTTCCGCCGTGACGCGAACCTGTGGTTCCGTTTCACCGAGGCAGGCTTCGACGACTTCATGCAAGCGCAAAAACTCTGAGCTTCGGCACCTGCTGGAAGAGCCCCGCTGCGGCGGGGCTTTTTTATTGACCTCGCCGCAATGAGAATCCCCTCAATGAACCCCACCCATGTGCAGATTGCAGCCGCCGTGCTGTTCGTATTGGCATTGGCGCACACCTTCTCGACCTCGCTGTTTCAAAAGCTGGGTCACCGGTATCCGCGCCACGAGGGCTTGTTTCATCTGCTGGGTGAGGTGGAGGTGGTATTCGGCTTTTGGGCGCTGCTGTTGGTGCTGCTTTTCTTTGCAGTCGAAGGCAGCAAGCCCGCCACCGCTTACCTCGACAGCCGCAACTTCACCGAACCGTTGTTCGTCTTCGCGATCATGGTGATTGCCGGCAGCCGGCCCATTCTCAACCTGGTGGTCATGGTGGTGACCACGTTGGCGCGCCTGTTGCCGATGCCATCTTCTCTGGCCTTCTACTTTCTGGCGCTGGCCCTGGTCCCGCTGATGGGCTCGCTCATCACCGAGCCGGCGGCCATGACACTCGCGGCGCTGATGCTGCGAAGCCGTGTCTTCAATGGCCCGTTGTCGGAGCGGGTGAAGTACGCCACCCTCGGCGTGCTGTTCGTCAACGTCTCGATCGGCGGCACGCTCACCTCCTTTGCTGCGCCGCCGGTGCTGATGGTGTCGTCGAAGTGGGGCTGGGATTCAGCCTTCATGTTGACGCACATCGGGTGGCGTGCGGCCATCGCCGTCGGCATCAATGCGGCGTTGGTGTCGCTGTTGTTCGCGCGAGATATCGTTCGCGCCGGCCAGTTGAATGCCGATGCGCCCCAAGCCGAGCGCAGCCCCATCAGCGCCATGCTGGTGAGTGCGCTGTTCCTGCTGGGTGTGGTGGCGTTTGCCCACCATGCCGCCGTCTTCATGGGGCTGCTGCTGTTCTTCATCGGCTACAGCGCAGCCTACCCACGCCACCACGAGCCGCTTATCCTGCGCGAGGCCTTGTTGGTGGCATTCTTTTTGGCAGGCCTGGTGGTGCTGGGCGGACAACAGCAGTGGTGGCTGGAGCCGCTTCTCGCATCGATGAGCCCGGAGGCCGTGTACTACGGTGCCACGGCGCTGACGGCCGTGACCGACAACGCAGCGCTGACCTACCTGGGCTCGCTCGTCGAAGGCCTGAGCGACGAGTTCAAGTACTCGCTCGTCACCGGAGCGGTGACAGGCGGGGGGCTGACGGTGATCGCCAATGCCCCCAACCCGGCCGGCTTCTCGATCCTGCGCGGCAGCTTTGCCGAAGGGTCTATCAGCGCTGCCTGGCTCTTCTTGGCAGCACTCGGGCCGACGTTGGTGGCGATTGTCTTGTTTCGCTTCGTCTGAGCGCTCGCTACTTTTTCTTGCTTTCTTCTTGCAGTGCTCGCTCGATGGCCTTCATCTGGTCATCGTCGTTGCCGGCAGGAGCGCTGGCTGGCGCAGGGCTCTGCTCCAGCAGCCCGTCGGTCGACGCAGGGGCGTCGCGGCCTGGCTTCTGACTGTCCATCTGCAGTTCCTGGAAGATCTTTTCCGAGTCGAGCTGCTTCTCCTTCACCAAGCCGCTGGACACGAGACCCGGGAAGGCGATGATCAGGCCCACCATGATGATCTGGATGATCACGAAGGGCACGGCTCCCCAGTAGATCTGCCCGGTGGTTACCTTGGCCACCGGCTTCTTCGTCACCTTGTCGGTGTAGTCATCGGCCGGCGCGACGCTGCGCAGGTAGAACAGCGCAAAGCCGAAGGGCGGGTGCATGAACGAGGTCTGCATGTTCACCGCGAGCAGCACGCCGAACCACACCAGGTCGATGCCCATCTTCTCGGCCACCGGGCCGATCAAGGGAATGATGATGAACGACAGCTCGAAGAAATCGAGGAAGAAGGCGAGGATGAAGATCAGCAAGTTGACGACGATCAGGAAGCCGAGCTGACCGCCCGGCAGGCTGGTCAGCAGGTGCTCCACCCATTTCGGGCCGTCAACACCCTGGAACGAGAGGCTGAAGACCGTCGAGCCCACCAGGATGAACAGCACGAAGCACGAGAGCTTCATCGTGCTGTCCATGGCCTGGCGCACCAGTTTCAGGTCGATGCGGCGACGGGCGATGGCCATGATCAGTGCGCCCGTGGCACCCATGGCGCCGCCTTCGGTCGGTGTTGCGATGCCCAGGAAGATTGTGCCGAGCACCAGAAAGATGAGCGCAAGCGGCGGGATCAACACAAAGGTGACACGCTCGGCCATGCGCGAGAGCAGTTTGAGCCCCAGCAGCTTGTTGGCCACGGCCAGGATGAAGGCTATGCCCACGCCGATGCACATCGAGACGACGATGAGTTCATCGGTCGGCACGGTGGACGGGCGGGTCTTGGCAAACGTGATCGCTGCTCCCGCGGACAAGACCACCAGCACACCCAGGGAGCGCAGGCCAGCCGAGTTGTCGTCTTCGCGGATCGTGCGCGCCTCTTTCGGCAAGGCCGGCACCCACTGCGGGCGAGCCATCGCGACAATCACGACGTAGAGCATGTACAAGCCGGTCAACACGAAACCGGGGATGAATGCGCCCTTGTACAGGTCGCCGACGCTCTTGCCGAGTTGGTCGGCCATGATGATCAGGACGAGCGAAGGCGGAATGATCTGCGCGAGCGTGCCCGAAGCCGCGATCACGCCACTGGCAACGCGCCGGTCATAGCCGTAGCGCAGCATGATGGGCAGCGAGATCAGCCCCATCGAGATGACCGATGCCGCCACCACGCCCGTGGTCGCTGCCAGCATGGCGCCGACCAGGATCACCGCGAAGGCCAGGCCGCCGCGGATCGGGCCGAACAGTTGGCCAATGGTGTCCAGCAGGTCTTCAGCCATGCCCGACCGTTCGAGGATCAGCCCCATGAACGTGAAGAACGGCACCGCCAGCAAGGTGTCGTTCTGCATGATCCCGAAGATGCGAAGGGGCAAGGCCTGCATCAAGGAGGACATGCCGGGCACGCCGATTTCGATCGCCAGGAACCCGAAGAACAGGCCGCAGGCCGCCAGAGAGAAGGCAACGGAGTACCCGAAGAGCAAGAAGACGATCAAGCTCGCGAACATGATGGGGGCCATGTTGGCCAACAGGAACTCGATCACGGGGAGCCCTTCAATGCAGCTTCTTCGCGCGCAGCGACTTCCTTTGTCAAAAGGAACTCCGCCAGCTCTTCTTCAGGCGACTTGACGCCTTGCTTGCGTGTGGGGTCGGGGATCAGGCCTTTCAGGAAGCCCACCCGCTTGATGATTTCGGACCCGGCCTGCAGGGCCAGCAGCGCCATGCCGACCGGCAACGTCGCGTATACGGGCCAGCGGATGAGGCCGCCCGTGTTGTTGGACATCTCGCCCATCGCGTAGGCGCGAACCACGAGCGGGGTCGTCATGTAAATGACAACGGTCACGAACGGCAGCAGGAACACGCACAGGCCGACCAGGTCGATCCAGATCTGGGTGCGCTTGGAAAAGCGCCCCGAGATGACGTCGATGCGCACGTGCTCCTGGCGCAGCAGCGTGTAGCCCGCAGCCAGCAGGAACACCGCCGCGAAGAGATACCACTGCACTTCGAGGAAGGCGTTGGAGCTGTAGTTGAAGGCTTTGCGAACCACGGCATTGACCGTGCTGATGAGAACCGCGGCCAACACAAACCAGGCCAGCCAGCGGCCTATGAACTCACTGAACCGATCAATGAGCCTTGACAACGAAAGGAGAGACGACACGGATGCCTCCGAAGGGGAAACGCGCCTCATGCCGGCATGGCGGGGCGCGCGATTCTAGGTTTTGACTGTGCGCGCGGCCTGGGCCTGGTGTCGCAGTGGCCGAACGCGCGCATGGCGGATCAGACAGCAATCCTTGCCGTCATGCCACAGGTCTTTCAGCTAGGTGGTTTTACGCAGGAGCTGTCTCAACCACCAGTGGCTGCGCGGTAGAGCTTTCCCGAGCGCGCGCCCGAGCGGCAGAAAGCCAGCACGGGCTTGGGCAATGTCTGCAACAGATCGGCGAAGCGCGCGATCTCTTCGGGTGATTGATACGCACCATTCACCGGCAGGAAAGCGTATTGCAAACCAACCTCGCGGGCGGCCGATTCGATGGCCGCGCTGGTGGGTTGATCGGGGCCGCCTTCGAAATCCGGGCGGTTGTTGATCACGCTCTTGAACCCGTTCTGCGCGGCCCACGCCATGGCGGCCGGGTCGAGTTGCGGGGCCACGCAGACGTCGGGGCTGAGCTGTTGAACTTGCGGTGCGGTCATGAGGTGCTCCTAACGGGTCAGGGCTTGCTTGACGGCGGCAGACACCATGCCCATGTCGGCCTTGCCTGCGAGTTGAGCCTTGACGGCTCCCATCACCTTGCCCATATCGCCCGGGCCGGTGGCGCCGACGCTGGCGACGATCTTGGCCACTTCGGCGGCAACTTCTTCGGCGCTCAGACGTTTGGGCAGATAGCCTTCGAGTACGGCGAGTTCGGCGGTTTCCTTCTCGACCAGGTCAGGGCGGTTGCCGGCGGCGAACTGAGTGATCGAATCGCGGCGCTGCTTGATGAGCTTGTCGATGATTGCGATCACCGCCGCGTCGTCGAGCACCACGCGCTCATCGACTTCCTTCTGCTTGAGGGCAGCGAGCAGGCCGCGGATGGTCAGCAGGCGCGCCGAATCCTTGGCGCGCATGGCGGTTTTCATGTCTTCGGTGATCTGGTCTTTGAGGCTCATCGTGTGCTCCGCTGAGGGTAGAAACGACAAAGCCCGCAAGGCGCGGGCTTCGGATGCTTGAGCGCCGGGGGCGTTCAGTACATGCGCTTGGGCAGTTGCATGCTGCGAATGCGCTTGAAATGGCGCTTCACTGCAGCTGCCTTCTTGCGCTTGCGCTCGGCCGTGGGCTTTTCGTAGAACTCGCGGGCGCGCAGGTCGGTCAGCAGGCCCAGCTTTTCAATCGTGCGCTTGAAACGGCGCAGAGCCACGTCGAACGGCTCATTCTCTTTGACGCGAATAGAAGTCATAGATCCAGAAGTTGATGCGCTCGGTGTTCGCCCGGTGTCTCTGGTTGGAGGTTCCGGAATCCAGCCTGAGGCTTGGACGAATCGCAGCGCGGGGTTTTGCCAGCAAAGACGACGATTATAAGCAGACGGCCCAGACGGCGCAAGCAAGACGTTAGTGGCTGCTCTATGCGGCCTTCGATGTGGCCATGGCGCGTGCACAGGCCGCGGCACTCGCCCAGGCCCACTGAAAGTTGTAGCCGCCGAGCCAGCCGGTCACATCGACCACTTCGCCAATGAAGTGCAGGCCGGGGACGCGGCTGCTTTCCATCGACTGGGAGCTGAGTTCCCGGGTGTCCACGCCGCCGGCGGTGACCTCGGCCTTGCGGTAGCCCTCGGTGCCGGCGGGGGTGAGTTCCCAGGCCTTCAACCCGTGGGCGAGCTGTTGCAGGTCGCGGTCGCGTGCTTCGGCCAGCAGCCGGTCGCCCAGGCCGGGTTGGCGGCTCAGCCAGCTTTCTGCGAGCCTGGCGGGTAGCAGTGAAGCCAGTTCATTGCCCAGTTTGCGTTTGGAGCCGACCTTGCTGCGCGCGAGGTGATCAACCAGGTCGGTTTCGGGAGCGAGATCGATCAGCAGCGGCGTGCCCGGCCGCCAGAAGCTCGAAATCTGCAACACGGCCGGGCCGCTCAATCCGCGGTGGGTGAACAGCAGGTCCTCCAGGAAGCTGCCGCCGCCTTTGGGCGGGCCAGTGCGGATGCCCACGGGCAAGGACAGGCCCGCCAGCGCCGCAAAGGGCGCCCAGGCGGCTGCATCGAAGGTCAACGGCACCAGCGCCGGCCGTGTCTCGATGAGGTGGTGGCCGAACTGCTTGGCGATGCGGTAGCCGAAGTCGGTGGCGCCGATCTTGGGAATCGACAAACCGCCGGTAGCGATCACGACGCGGCGGGAGCGCACGGTGCCGCGGTCGGTGTCGAGTTCGAATCCATCTGCAGCCTGCCGCACGGCCGGTACCGCGCAGGGCTGCCAGCGGGTCACGTTGCCTTGCTCGCATTCGCGCAGCAGCATGCCGATGATGTCTTCGGCCGACTCGTCGCAGAAGAGCTGGCCCTTGTGCTTCTCATGCCATGGGATGCGGTGGCGCTGCACCAGCGAGATGAAGTCCTGTGGCGTGTAGCGGGCCAGCGCCGAGCGGCAGAAATGCGGGTTGGCCGACAGGAAGTTGGCAGGCCCCGCGTCGCGGTTGGTGAAGTTGCACCGGCCGCCGCCCGAGATGCGGATCTTCTCTGCCACCTTGTCGCCGTGATCGACCAGCAGCACCTTGAGCCCCAACTGCCCAGCCATGCCCGCACAGAATAGGCCGGCGGCACCTGCGCCGATCACCACCGTATCGAACGACTGCATTGCGCGAGAGGCGTGGATCAAGCAACGCCCAAGGATCCGGCTTTGCCGGGCCGAAGGGTGGCGCCCCTCGGGGGCAGGAGCGAAGCGACTGGGGGGCTCATCAGCCCTTCCAGGTGAACGGGAACTTCAGCTGCTTCCAGAAGCCATTGGGCACGTAGTCGCCCACCACGCCGTATTGATCGGGCCACGGACGGTCTGATTTCACCGCGGTGCCGAACAGGTAGTCGATGAATGCGAAGTGCGCCGCGTAGTTCTTGTCGATGGCCTCGTCGTCCTGCGAGTGGTGCCAGTGGTGGAAGTTGGGCGTGACGATGATGTAGCGCAGCGGCCCCAGGCGAACGCTCACGTTGGCGTGGTTGAACACCGCCTGGAAGCCGACAACCACGATGTACGCGTCGATCACTTCCTTGCTGAAGCCGAGCACGTAGATCGGCGCGAGCACCAGCGTGCGGGTGATCAGCAGCTCGAGGATGTGCTGGCGCGAGCCCGCCAGCCAGTCCATGCTCTTCACGCTGTGGTGCACGGCATGCAGACGCCACAGTACCGGCACCTCGTGGTAGCCGCGGTGCGTCCAGTACTGAACCATGTCGGCCACCAGGACGATCAGCAGCAAGGCCACCCAGAAATTCAACCCGGCCACCCAGCCGCGGATGCCGTCGTTCGCCGCCCAGCCGAAGAGCTTGTGCACCAGCAGGTTGGTGGCCAGCAGGATGAAACCCACCACCATGTGGTTGACGATGAAGTGGTGGAAGTCGGTCTGCCATTCGGCGCGAAACACCGGCTGGTCGCGGCGCAGTGCAAAGAGCTTCTCGATGAAGACGAAGATCAGCGTGGAACCCAGCAGGTCGAGGATGAACCAGTCGAGCCCGATGTAGGGCGTGTGCTCGGCGAAGTCGTTCACCGGCACCTTGTGGCCACCCATCGCGAGCGTCATCGCGATCAGCGCGAACGCGGCGGCAGACAGCCAGCGCACCCGGCCGCGAACGATGTTCAGCAGAGACAGCGAGCCCGCCAGCACCAGTGCAGCCAACATGATCTTGCGGATGATGTCGACGTTGTACGACTTGCGCAGCTCGGGCGTCGTGAGGTACTCGGGAAAGTGGAACGCGATCACGCCCAGGAAGCACAGGATCGCCAGCGACAGCGCAATCACGCCGGTCACCATGCCATGGCCCGGCCGAAGCGCGCCGTGCGACTCGGTCAGCTGGCTGAGTTTGTTGAGTTCAAGCACGAGCATTTCTCCCTTTTTGATTGGGGGCGATTATCAGCCCGATGCTGGGGAGTCAGGCTGCTTGAACCGTTCCTGAAACGAGTGATACGGAAGCCATGCCCTTGAGCACGTCGCCGACCACGATGATGGCCGGGCTGCCCAAGCCTTCTCGTGCGATCAGGCCCGTCAGATCGCCCAGCGTGCCGACGGCATGCCGCTGCTGCGGCAGGCTCGCGTGCTGCACCACGGCCACGGGCGTCGCGCGGCCCAGCCCCTGAAGCAGGCCTTCCTGCAGTTGGCCGGCCTGCGACACGCCCATGTAGATCACCAGCGTGAGGCCTTGCGCGGCCGCGGCGGCGAGGGTGGGCCAATCCAGCGCGCTGTCTTTCTCTTTGGCGTGGCCGGTGACGAAGATCACGCCGTGGGCGTGATCGCGATGCGTCAGCGGCACGCCCAATGATGTGACGGCAGCCAGGCCCGAGGTGATGCCATTCACCACGTCGACTTCGATGCCAAGCGCTCGCAGGTGCTCCACTTCTTCGCCGCCGCGGCCGAAGACGAACGGGTCGCCGCCCTTGAGCCGCACGACGCGTTCGCCCTTGAGCGCTTCAGCCGCCATCAGCTTCTCGATGAAGGCCTGCGGCGTGCTGGTGCAGCCGCCGCGCTTGCCGACGTGAACGATGCGCGTGGAGCGCCGCGCGTAGCGCAGCACCGCCTCGCCCACCAGGTCATCGACCAGCAGCACGGTGGCCGAGCGGATCGCGCGCACTGCCTTGATCGTGAACAGCTCAGGGTCGCCCGGGCCGGCGCCGACGAGGGCGACGCGGGGCGCCAGGCCGCGCGTCATGCCGACTTCTCCTGCGGGTGAGCGTGGGCCAGCGCGGCGAGTGCCGCGCACAGGCAGGCCACCTGCTGCGTCAGCGGCGCGGGCGCAGGCTTTTCGCCGCTGATGACGGACTGGATGTACATCGCCGTGGTGGCCGCATCGAAGGTGCGGGGCAACACCGGCAACTCGCGCAACACGCCATCGTGTGCGGGCACCGAGAGGTCGCTGCGCAAGAAGCCATCGATGAAAACATCAAGCTTCGGCAGGCGCCGCGGGTCGGCCACGGGTTCGCCTTCGGTGCCGCGCATCAGCATTGCATTGCCGACGGTGTGCTGGAGGAATTCGGTGAGCATGGTGCCGTACTCGGGGTGGGTGAAATTCACCACGCGCAGTGCGGTACCCGCTGCACAAGGGTCAAGCAGCTTGGCGATGGTGTGGCCCGAATTGCGCAGGCCGATGGTCCAGCGCGCATCGAGCAGCCGCGCCAGCGGCGGGCACAGCAGGTCGGTGCGGATGTAGACGGGCTCGCGGCGCTGCCATGCGGCGCTCACGTCGCTGCTGTTGCGTGCGACGGGCAGGCCCAGGTCGTGAAAGATCTCGGCGGTGGTCACGCGACCCGGGTCTTCGGGCATGCCGTGCACCAGCACCGGCACGTCTTCTTGCGCGAGCAGCAAGGCGAGCAGCGGCGTGAGGTTGGGCAGCTTGCGCGCGCCGTTGTACGAAGGCAGCACGACGGCCGGTTGCGTGGTGGCGATGGGCTGGCAGCGGGCCACGGCGGCTTGAAGAAAGCCTGCGGTTTCTTCGACCGTTTCGCCCTTGATGCGCATGGCCATCGCGAAGGCGCCGAGTTCGAGGTCGGTGACCTTGCCGTCGAGCACCTGGCTCATCAGGTCATGCGCCTGCTCGCTGTTGAGCGACCGCGCGCCTTCTTTGCCGCGGCCTATTTCTTTGATGTATTGGCTGATGCTCATGTTGAATCCCTGGGTGTGGATCGCAATTCCCGGGCCATGTGTTCATGGCGTAAGAGCGACGCGACAGAAGGGTTTCTCGAGGTCAAGCCACACGCATCTGGTTGCGCACCAGACGCTTGAGTTCAGGGATGCACGAACCGCAATTCGTGCCGCACTTCAGCGTGTTCTGCAACTGTGCCAGCTGTTGTTCCGGCGCGCCTTCGCAGGATTGGAGCGCCGACACGATCTCGGGTTCCGCCACGTTGAAACAGGTGCAGACCTGCTTGCCACGCGCCTGCACCGCAACCGGTGCGCGTGCACCAGGCACCAGCAGCAGGCGGCCATAGGTTTGTGCGGGCAACTCGTCTTGCAGCAGGGGCTTGATCCATGCCTCGGCGCTGATGTCACCGGCCAGCACGAAGCCTTCGAGTTGTGTCTTGTCATCGAACTGCGCCAGCCGCATGGTGCGGCGCTGGCCGCGGCGCTTGTCGGCGTAGTGCAGCACTTCTTCGCCACCCAGGCCCAGCACGCCTTCGATGCGTGCCACCAACTCGTCGGGTGCCGCTTCGTAGGCCGCGGCACGGAACAGCACGCCGCTGCGCTCGCGTCCGAAGGGCACGCAGCTCGCGAAGGCAAACGCGCTCATCATGGTCTTGAGTTGCTCGCGGGCCAGCACGGCCTTGTCGTCAGGCAGCCAGGCCACGCCCAGCAGCCGCCAGGGCAGCTCGGCCTTCAGCACCTTGACGGCCGTGTGCTTCAGCTCGGGCTGTTTGGATTGAGGGCAGAAGGCCGGTGTCGTCAGCGCATTCACGCCGGTGATGCGCGTTCCGGTGCCGCTGCTGCCGGACAGGTATTCCTCGCCCCAGTGCATCGCGATGAAGGCCTGGGTGGTGGCGACCTGTTCGCTGGCCTGTACGGGCAGCACCAGCATGCCGCGGCGCGACGTCACGTGCACGAGGTCGCCTTCGGCGAGCTTCATGCGGGCGAGGTCTTGCGGATTCATCTCGATGCTGGGCTCGGGCACGTGGCCGAACAGGCGGCCGACCGTGCCGGTGCGGCTCATGCCATGCCATTGGTCGCGCAGGCGGCCGGTGGTCAGCGAAACCGGGTAGCGCGCATCGCGCGGTTCGGAAACCTTCTCGTAGGCCACATCGGCAAATTTTGCACGGCCATTTGCCGTGGGGAAGATGCCGTCTTCGTACAGACGCTCGCGGCCGGTGGCAGCACCTTGCGGGAAGGGCCACTGCGCTGGGGCCGCGTCGAGCTGCGCGTAGCTGAGGCCGGTGATGTCGAGGTCACGCCCGCGGGTGCTCTCGCGGTGTTCGTTCCACACCGACTCAGGCGTGTCATAAGGGAAGAGCGTTGGCAAGCCGGGGCGCAGGCGCTTCTCGAGCCGCTGCGCAAAGTCGACGACCGTGGCCCAGTCGTGGCGGGTGTCGCCGGGGCTCGCGATGGCCGGGCGCACGCGGCTGATGCGGCGCTCGCTGTTGGTCACCGTGCCGTCTTTCTCGCCCCAGGTGGTGGCGGGGAGCAGCAGGTCGGCGTATTCGCAGGTGGTGGTGGTGCCGAAAGCCTCTTGCACGATGACGAACTCCGCGCGTTCGAGCGCGCGGCGCACCGTGGTCTGGTTGGGCATCGACTGGGCGGGGTTGGTGCACGAGATCCAGAGTGCGCGAATCTGGCCATCGGCCGCGGCCTCGAACATCTCGACAGCGGTCTTGCCCGGCGTGGCAGGCACATCCGTCACACCCCACAACTGCGCCACCTCGGCCCGGTGCTCGGGCTTCGCCAGGTCGCGGTGGGCGCTCAGCAAGTTGGCCATGCCGCCGACCTCGCGCCCGCCCATCGCGTTGGGCTGGCCGGTGAGCGAGAACGGCCCGGCGCCGGGTTTGCCGATCTGGCCGGTGGCCAGGTGCAGGTTGATCAGCGCCGCATTCTTCGCGGTGCCGCTGCTGCTCTGGTTCAGGCCCTGGCAGTAGAGCGACAAGGTTCGGCCGCCCGCATCGCCGAACCAGCGTGCGGCCTGCAGCAGCGCGTCTTCGCTGATGCCGCACAGCTTGGCCACGTCTTTCGGTGCGTAGTCGCGCACGCGGTTGCGCAGGGCCTCGAAGCCCTCTGTGTGGGCGGCGATGTAGGCGGCGTCGGTCAGGCCTTCCCACAGCATCACGTGCAGCATGCCGTGGTACAGCGCCACGTCGGTGCCGGGCAGGATGGGCAGGTGCAGATCGGCCGACTCGGCGGTCTCGGTGCGGCGCGGGTCGGCCACGATGATCTTCATCGCTGGGTTGGCACGTTTCGCGTCCTCGATGCGGCGGTAGAGGATGGGGTGGGCGTAGGCCGTGTTCGAGCCAGTGATGAAGAGCGTGCTCGCGTGGTTCAGGTCGTCGTAGCAGGCGGGTGGGGCGTCGGCGCCCAGCGTCGTCTTGTAGCCGGCCACCGCGCTGCTCATGCACAGGCGCGAGTTGGTGTCGACGTTGTTGGTGCCGATGAGGCCTTTGGCGAGCTTGTTGAAGACGTAGTAGTCCTCGGTCAGCAGCTGGCCCGAGATGTAGAAGCCCACGGCATCGGGGCCGTGCTCACTGATGATCTGGCCGAACTTGTCGACAGCCAAATCCAGCGCGGCGTTCCACGACACGGCTTGCGGCGCGCTCTGCCGCGAGAAGCGGTGCATCGGGTTCAGCAGGCGTGCCTGCAGCGTGATGGGCTTGGCCGCGGTGTGGTGCAGCGTGCTGCCCTTGGTGCACAGGCGGCCGAAGTTGGCGGGGTGATCCGGGTCGCCGCGCACGCCGGTGATCTGGTCACCTTGCGACTCGATGATCACCCCGCAGCCAACCCCGCAGTACGGGCAAGTGGATCGAGTGTCTGTCACGGTTGAAGTTGGCCGTGGCGATTGGGTGCGGCCGGCAGGCGAGGGCGCTTCACGGGCTGTGGGGTGCCTGCACGTCGAAGGTCCGGTCGCCGAGCGCGCCGGTCGAGGCTCCGGGCCCTGCTTTCGGCAGCGGCACGTTGATGGCCAGGGTGGCCAGTTCATCGGCGTTCAGGTGCACGGTGCCGCTGTCGATCTTGATCTTGAAGGGCTGGGTGCAACCTTCGTCGGCGCCTTTGGCGCAGCCGTCATCCAGGCCGATGGTCCAGTTGTGCAGCGGGCAGGCGACGCTGTCGCCGAACACGATGCCCTGGCTCAGCGGGCCGCCCTTGTGCGGGCAACGGTCGAGCAGGGCGAAGACCTTGTTTTCGCTGTTGCGGAAGATCGCGACGGCACCGCCCTGTGCACGCTCGACGCGGCGTGCGCCGAGCACAGGGATGTCGTCGACCTTGCAGATTTCTTTCCAGTTGCTCATAACGTTCAGCTCAGTTTGGAATACATGCCAGTCACGCCATCCATCACTTGCAGGATGCGTTCACTGGTGGTGAAGACATTCGTCATCTGGGTCGTGTCAGCTGCGCCCGGGCGCAGCGCGCGCAAGGCGGCGTCGAAGAAGCTGAACTGGGTCTCGGAGAGTTCGAGCTCGGCCTTGATCGCCGCCGTGGCTTCGGGTGCCTTCTTCAGCACATCGTGCGCGGCGATGAACTCGTTGCGCGCCTTGTTCATCTCGGTGGTCGAGGTCGCCGCCTGAACGCCCCAGCTGGCGCTCAGGTAGAACGCGGCCATGCGCTGGCTCAGCATGCGTTGGCGGCCCGAGACGTTGACCAGGTGGCCGACCGATTTGCCCGACGCCTTCTCGAGCTGAACCGTGCCCTGGTTGGCGAGCGCCAGCACCTTGCCTGCCAGCTCGAGCACGGTCTCGGCCTGCGCCTTGACGGGATTGCTTCCGGTCAGCGCAGCCTTGTACTCGCCCCACACGCCGTCGAGCTTGCCGTAGGTCGACTTGATCTCGGGCTGCGGGGCGAATGCCTTCAGCTCGACGAGCTGGCGATCGAACAGTGCCATCGAGGCTGTCAGCGTGCGGCGGGCCAGCTCGGGTACCACACCTTCACCCTCAGCGAGGTAGCTCTTGGCCATGCGCTGACTGAGCATGCGCTGGCGGCCCGCCTTGTTGATCGCGTCGTTGAGTTCGGTGACCTGCGCCCGCGAGGCGGCGGGCAGCAGCGCAGCCGCGCTGCCCAGCGCCGCCGCGGTGGTGAAGCAGCGGCGTCTCACGCTGCGGCGACCGGGCTGAACTGGCGCGTGTCGACCGACGCCTTGTCGAACTCGAACCACGGGTCGGGCTCACCGTCGAGCGAAAACTGCAGCCGTTCCCACAGCGCCTTGCGGCCAGCGGCATCGTCGAGGATCTTCTTCTTTACGTGGTCGAGGCCCACGCGGCTCACGTAGTGCACCGTGCGCTCCAGGTACCAACCCTCCTCGCGGTAGAGCTGGCAGAAGGCGCCGGTGTACTCAAGCACTTCTTCGGCCGTCTTGAGCTTGACGAAGAAGTGCGCCACCTCGGTCTTGATGCCGCCATTGCCGGCGACGTACATCTCCCAACCGGAGTCGACGCCGATGATGCCCACATCTTTGATGCCGGCCTCGGCGCAGTTGCGCGGGCAGCCGCTCACAGCGAACTTCACCTTGTGCGGCGCATACATGCGCCACATGGCGCGCTCCAGGTCCTTGCCCATCTGCGTACTGTCTTGCGTGCCGAAGCGGCACCATTCGCTGCCGACGCAGGTCTTCACCGTGCGCAGCGCCTTGGCGTAGGCGTGGCCGCTGGGCATGCCGATGTCTTTCCAGACGTTGACCAGGTCTTCCTTCTTCACGCCCAGCAAGTCGATGCGCTGGCCGCCGGTGACCTTGACGGTGGGGATCTTGTACTTGTCGACCGCATCGGCAATGCGGCGCAATTCATCGGCCGTGGTCTCGCCGCCCCACATGCGCGGGATGACCGAATAGGTGCCGTCCTTCTGGATGTTGGCGTGGCTGCGTTCGTTGATGAAGCGCGACTGCGGGTCGTCCTTGGCCTCTTTCGGCCAGGTGCTGATGAGGTAGTAGTTGACGGCCGGGCGGCAGCTCGAGCAGCCGTTGGGCGTGCGCCACTCCAGCGTCTTGTAGGTGGCGTCGATGGTCAGGAGCTTCTGGTCCTTGATGGCGTCGCGCACTTCCTGGTGGCTGCGGTCGGTGCAGCCGCACATGGCCTTCTTCTTCGGTGTGGCCGAATAGTCGCCGCCGGCGGTGAACATCAGCAGTTGCTCGACCAACCCCGTGCAGGAGCCGCAGGAGGCGCTGGCCTTGGTGTGCTTGCGCACCTCTTCCAGCGTGAACAGGCCCTTTTCCTTGATGGCCTTGCAGATGGCGCCCTTGTTGACGCCGTTGCAACCGCAGACCTCGTCGCTGTCGGCCATGGCAGCGGCCTTGTTGTGGCCCTCGTGGCCCACGTCGCCGATGTTGGATTCGCCGAACATCAGCTTGTCGCGGATGTCGCCGATCGGCCGGCCTTCGCGAAGGAGTTTGAAATACCAACTGCCGTCGACGGTGTCGCCGTACATGCAGGCACCGATCAGCTTGTCGTCCTTGATCACGAGCTTCTTGTAGACGCCGCCGTAGGGGTCGCTCATGACGATTTCTTCGCAGCCTTCGCCGCCCATGAAATCGCCGGCGGAGAACAGGTCGATGCCGGTGACCTTGAGCTTGGTCGAGGTTTGCGAACCCTGGTAGCGGCCGATGCCGAATTCGGCCAGGTGCGTGGCGCACACCTTGCCCTGCTCGAACAGCGGGGCCACGAGGCCGTAGGCGATGCCACGGTGCGCTGCGCACTCACCCACCGAGTAGATGCGCGGGTCGGTGATGGTCTGCATCGTGTCGTTCACGACGATGCCGCCTCTTCCGTCATTGAAGCAGTGAAGACCGATCTTCAGGGCCAACTCGGTGTTGGGGCGGATGCCTGCGGCCATCACGACCAGGTCGGCGGGGACTTCGGTGCCATCTTTGAACTGAACGGCCATCACGCGGCCGCTCTTGCCGCCTTCCTTGTCACCGATCAGCTGCTGCGTCTGCGCGCCGATCATGAACTTGAGGCCACGCGATTCGAGCGACTTCTGCAGCAGCTTGCCGGCGGTGTCGTCGAGTTGGCGCTCCATCAGCCACGGCATGATGTGCACCACGGTCACCTGCATGCCGCGCAGCATCAGGCCATTGGCGGCTTCCAGGCCGAGCAGCCCGCCGCCGATGACGACCGCGTGCTTGTATTTGGCAGCGGCATCGATCATCGTGTTGGTGTCGGCGATGTCGCGGTAGGCGATCACGCCTTCGAGGTCCTTGCCGGGCACTGGAAGGATGAACGGGTTCGAGCCGGTGGCAATCAGCAACCGGTCGTACGACTCTTCGGTGCCGTCGCTCGCCTTGACGATGCGCTTGTTGCGGTCGACGTCGACGACCTTCTTGCCCAGGTGCAGCTTGACGCCGTTTTCTTCGTACCAGCTCAAGGGGTTGAGCACGATCTCGTCGAGCGTTTGCTCACCCGCCAGCACGGGCGACAACAGAATGCGGTTGTAGTTGGGGTGCGGCTCGGCGCCGAACACGGTGATGTCGTACAGATCGGGCGAAATCTTCAACAGCTCTTCCAGGGTGCGAACCCCGGCCATGCCGTTACCGACCATCACCAGCTTCATCTTCTTCATGCGGCAATTCCCTCAAGTCACTGACCTCAGTGCCCTCAAAGGTAGCAAGGTGGGTGCCAATGAGTTGCAGCGGATTGGCTGCAAGTTGGTGCTTTTTGCACTATCGGCGGGCAAGCCTCTTGCTTTGATTTATTCGAAATCACTTGTTGCCCCGCATGGGTGCGGCCTTGACCCAATATGAGCTTTGACATTGATCTGGGTCACGCGAGCGATCGCGGCCCGCGGCCGGAAAACGAAGACTTCGCTGCGGCCATGCGGCCTGCCGCGCATGAAGAATCGCTGGGCTTCATCGCGGCCATTGCCGATGGTGTCTCGAAGGGAGGCGAGGGGCGCATGGCGGCGCAGACCAGCGTGGTGTCGCTGTTGCAAGACTACTTTGGCGCCCCGCCGACCTGGGACACCAGTGTGGTGCTGGACCGGATCATCGGTGCCCAGAACAGCTGGCTGGCTGCACACAATCGGCGCCATCTCGGTGCCGCGATGAGCACGCTGACCGCCCTAGCCCTGCGTGGCCAGACCTGGACGGTCGCGCATGTGGGCGATACGCGAGCCTATCTGGTGCGTGGAAACGAATGCCGGTTGCTGACGCAAGACCACTGCATCGACCACCCCGACCTGCGAAGCCAGCTCACCCGTGCGATGGGGCAAGACGATGCCGTTCGCGTCGATTACCTGCAAGGCGAGTTGCACCTGGGTGACACCTTCGTGCTCGTTTCCGACGGTGTCCACACCCGGCTCGCGCAGCAGCGCATGCTGGCCTTGTTGCGCAGCGGTTCCGCGCAGGAGGCCAGTGCTGCGATCGTGCAGGCGGCTCTGGCAGAAGGCTCGCAAGACAACGCCACGGCGCTCGTGGTCCGTGTGTTGGGTCTGGCGCGCTCGCGCCTGGAAGATGCCTTGATCCGCAGCCGTGTGCTGCCGATGCCGCCGCGCCTGAAGCTGCGCGACGAGATCGACGGCCACGTGGTCACCGCGCTGGTGGCCGACACCGAGGTGCATCTGCTCTACCAGGTGCGCCATGTGAAGTCTGGGGCGCTGCGTGTCTTGAAGGCGCTGCACCCCGCTCGAGCCAGCGACCCGCAAGAGCTGGCCATGCTGGCGCATGAAGCCTGGCTGGGCTCGCGCGTGAGCGAGCGGGCCGATGTGGGCTTCGTGCGCCTCCATGAACAGCAGGACGCAAGCGCGTTCTACCTGCTGTTCGACTGGCACGCCGGCCAGACGCTGGACCGGCTGGCCGCCCGGCACAGCCCTTCGGTGCGAGACGTGGTGAGCTGGAGCCTGGCGGCGGCGGAAGCCATCGGCAAGTTGCACCGGCTGGGGGTGGTCCACCGAGACATCAAGCCCAGCAACCTGCATCTGGGCGACGATGGCCAGCTGCGTGTGCTGGATCTCGGTGTCGCAATCTCAGGCAACGAGCCCGCGGAGCAGCGCAGCCTGCACGCAGGCACGCCCAGCTACATGAACCCGGAGCTTTGGGACGACGAGCCCGTGGACGCGCAGAGCGACCTGTTCGCCCTGGGCGTCACGATGTACCAGCTGCTCACCGGGCACTTGCCGTTCGGCGACATCGAGCCCTATCAAACGGCGCGCTATCGCCGCGAACCCAAGCCGCCTTCGAGGGTGCGGCCCGACGTGCCGATCTGGCTCGACCACATCGTGTTGAAAGCAATTGCCTTCGACAAGAAGCAGCGCTTCGAGACCGCCGAGGAGCTGCAGCTTGCCATCGAGCGTGGCGCATCGCGGCCTCTCTCGGCGCAGTCTGCGACCCCGCTGCTGGCACGCGACCCGACTTTGCTGTGGAAGGCCGGGCTCGTCTTGTCGGTGCTCTTCAACCTGCTGTTGATCTACTGGCTCTTGTTCCTGCCGCGCTAGGGCCTGTTAACGCTACGGGAGGGCACGCGCCGCAACCTGTGAGGTCGCAGGGCAAGGCGCACGCGAGGCCGTGTGCCCACGGCACACAACGAGCGTGCAACACCGCCTTGCGGCCTCACAGGCTGCGGCCCTTCGGGTGATCTCATGAGAAGGCCGCCCTCAGCGTTGCAAATGCTCGCTGTAGCAAGTGCTACAGCTGTGCTTTGCGCCTCGATGGCGGCCTTCTCATGAGTCACGCGTGCCCTCCCGTAGCGTTAACAGGCCCTAGCGTCGTCGTCGCCGGTCAAGCCCAGGTGCACCTGGCGCAGGTCTTCGACGAAGGCGCGCGAGATGTCGTCCAGGTAGGGGCGCTTGCGCGAGGCCATGTGGAAGGTCACGTTGTAGTGCATCTGTTCGCTGTTGAGTGGGGCCAGCAGGCCGGCTTCCACATAGGGTGCCGCATAGTGCTCGGGCAGGTAGCCGAGGTGCCGGCCTGAGAGAAGCAGCACGGCCGCAGCCTCCATGTTGTCGGCCACCGCAGTGACCCGTGGCGCCGGCACCGACATGCGCGCCTCGGGCAGTGGGTAGCTGCGCCAGGCCCAGTCCTGGCCCACCAGGTCTTCCAGGGTCACCTGGCCGGCCTTGGCCATCAAGGCGTGGCCTCGGCCACAGTAGGCCACTTGCCGCTCGACGAACAACTGTGTGTATTCCAGCGTCGGCACGCGGTGCCAGAAGTAGCCGACTGCGACCTGCACCTGGCCGCTGATGAGCAACTCTTCAAGCTCGGCCGGCGCCCTCACGATGATGGAGAAGCGCACCGCCTCGTCGCGCTGGCGAAAGCGCGCGATGGCCTGGCTGACGCGCGCGTTCTGGCTCATCGGCATGTGCCCTATCAGGCCGATGTTCAGGCTGCCGACCAGCTGGCGGTCCATGTTGCGCGCTTCGGCGCCGAAGTCGTTGAGGCTGTCTACCAGGCGCCGCGCCAGCAGCACGAAGCGCTCGCCCTTGGGCGTCAGGCGAAAGCCGCCGCGGCCGCGCTGGCACAGCGAAAAACCAAGCCGCGTTTCCAGCGTGGCCAGCTGGCTGCTCAAGGTGGATTGGCCGACGTTGAGCGAGACCTGCGCGGCCGACAAGCCTCCGGCATCGACGATGGCGAGGAAGACGCGCAGCAGCCGGAGGTCCAGGTCAGTGACGGTATTCAGCATCAGGGTTTCCCCGTTTATTGCATCGATTCGGATCGATGTTTATCTGAGCAATTAGGTATGTGACGTTCTCGGGGCGGATCGTACGATGCATCTCACTTGCTCGGTACCTCCCATCGATGACTCTACAGCGAGGCGTTGGCGTGCCGAACTCCAGGAAGCAGATTCGCCGGGCGATCACCCGGGTTTACATCGGTATTGATAGAAGTAAGAAGTTGGATTTCCCGCCATGAATACCCCATTCGATTCACCCCAAATGCCCAAACCGACCTACCAGCCCCTGGGGGGTGACGAGATGCCGCGCTTCGGCGGCATCGCCACGATGATGCGGCTGCCCCTGATCGAAGACCCGGCGGCGCTGGACATCGGCTTCGTCGGCATCCCCTTCGACCTGGGCACTTCCAACCGCGGCGGCGCCCGTTTCGGGCCTCGCCAGATCCGTTCCGAATCGGTGCTGCTGCGGCCCTACAACATGGCCACCAAGGCGGCGCCCTTCGATTCGCTGCGTGTGGCCGACATGGGCGACGTAGCGATCAACCCCTACAGCCTGAGCGACTCGATCCTGCGCATCGAGCAGGCGTTCGATCGCATCGTGGCGGCGGGCTGCGCGCCCATCTCGCTGGGCGGCGACCACACCATCACGCTGCCCATCCTGCGCGCCATGCGCAAGCGCCACGGGCCGGTGGGCCTGATCCACATCGACGCGCACGCCGACGTCAACGACACCATGTTCGGCGAGAAGATCGCCCACGGCACGCCCTTTCGCCGCGCCGTCGAAGAAGGCCTGGTCGACCCGCAGCGCGTGGTGCAGATCGGCCTGCGCGGCACGGGCTACACGGCCGAAGACTTCGACTGGTGCCGCACCCAGGGCTTCCGCGTCGTGCAGGTCGAAGAGTGCTGGGGCCGCTCTCTGGCGCCGCTGATGCAAGAGGTGCGTGAACGCGTGGGCAGCGGCCCGGTGTACTTCACGCTGGACATCGACGGCATCGATCCGGCCTTCGCGCCCGGCACGGGCACACCCGAGATCGCCGGGCTGACGGTGCCGCAGGTGCTGGAGGTGATTCGCGGCAGCTGGGGCCTGAACCTCGTGGGCGCCGACGTGGTGGAGGTGTCTCCCCCGTACGACGCCCAGGGCACGACCGCGCTGGTGGCGGCCAACCTCGCCTACGAGCTGCTGTGCGTGATGCCTGGCGTGCAGCGCCGCACCTGAGGCCGCGCAGCCGACTCGCCTGCAGATAGATCACCGGGGGCTGCGAGCTGGGGGCTTGCAGGCCGTTGAGCGGTGCCGCGTCATCCGGCCAAGAGGCCCGGCGCGCCACCGTTTTGAAGCGCCGTACCCGAACTTTTTTTAACACCAACGAGAGGAAGAGGATCGTGATCACAAAAAAACACAGCGTCATCGCCGTACTGGCCATTGCCGCCGCCGGCCCCGTTGCAGCACAGAGCAACGTCACCGTCTATGGCTTGATGGACATCGGCGTCGTCAAGGCCAGCGGCCTGGCTACCAAGGTGGACGCGGGCGACCGCAACCGCCTGGGTTTCAAGGGCGTGGAAGACCTGGGCGGCGGGCTCAAGGCCGACTTCCGCCTGGAGCACAGCTTCAACCCCGACACCGGCACCCAGTTCAGCGCCAGCACCTTCTGGCAGGGTGCGAGTTATGTGGGCCTGCAAAACGGGCTGGGCCACCTGCGCCTGGGGCGCTGGTACACCCCGGCCGGTGGTGACGTGGGGTTCATGATCGACCCCTTCGAATCCCGCACCGTGGCAAGCATCTCGCGGGCCGCCAATGGCGAACCCGACTGGACCACGGTGGACGTGACCACGGTGCGCTTCAACAAGGCCGTGCACTACGAAAGCCCCAGCCTGGCAGGCCTGGTGCTCAAGGGCGCCTACGGTTTGACGGGCAGCACGCCGGCCTTTCACCAGACTTCGGTGTCGGCCGAGTACACCCGTGGGGATCTGTACCTGGGCTTGGGCGGCGAGCGGGTCAATGCCACCAGCCGGTTCTACGTGCTGGCAGTCAACTATCAGTTCGGCATCGTGAAACTGCTGGGCGGCTATACGAAGGGCAAGAACGGCGACGTGGCGGCGGACAATTTTTCCGTCGGCACCCAGGTGACGGTCGGCTCGGCGGGTTCGGTGCGCGCGGTGTACGCCGTGCTCGACTCCGACAACAATGCGAGCGACCGCAAGAAGCTCGGCCTGGGTTACCAGCACACCCTGTCAAAGCGCACGGCCTTGTACGCCGACGTCGCCCGGGTCGCGCCCAGCAGCGGCAGCCGCACCAAGCTCGGTGACTTGGGCATCTCGCACAAGTTCTGAGCCCCGCCTCGTCCCGCTCACGCAATACCCAATCACGCAATACCCTCTTGGAGAACCTCATGCATCGACATCTACTGTGTGCCGCGGCCCTGGCCGTGTGCAGCCTGGGCGCCCAGGCCAAGGAGTGGAAGGAAGTGACCATCGCGATGGACGCCACCTACCCGCCGTTCGAATCGGTCGCGCCCGACGGCAAGCTCGTCGGCTTCGAAGTCGACCTCGCCAATGCGCTGTGCGACGAGCTCAAGCTCAAGTGCAAGATCGTCAACGTCGCCTTCGACGCGCTCATCCCCGGCCTCGTGGCCAAGAAGTCTGATGCGCTGATCACCTCGCTCAACATCAGCGAAGAACGCAAGCGCCTGATCGATTTCAGCGACCCGTACTACCGCATGGTCAACCGCTTCGTCGCCAAGAAGGGCTCGGGCGTGGCGATCTCGCCCGAGGGGCTGAAGGGCAAGACCATCGCGGTGCAGGCCGGCACCGTGCAGGCCAACTACGTGCGCAAGGTGTACGGCGAGGTGGCCAACATCAAGTACTACCAGGGTGCCAGCGAACCCTACCTGGAGTTGCTCAGCGGCCGCGCCGACTTGCACTTCGGCTTCGTCGTCCAGATCAACGACAGCTTCCTGACCAAGGACGGCAAGGGCTTCGAGTTCGTCGGCCCCTCGCTGTCGGGCAAGGAGGACAAGGTGCTGGGCGAGGGCGTGGCAGTGGCCATTCGCAAGGACGATGCCGATCTCAAAGCCCTGTTCAACCGCGGTCTGCAGAAATTGCGTGCCAACGGCGTCATGAAGAAGATCAACGACAAGTACCTCCCCTTCACGCTGGTGTTGGAATAGGCTGCATCGGCGGGCCAGGGAAACGGGGGCGTGGGTGGACTACTTCTGGAATGTCTTGTCCGGTGGTGCGGTCACGCTGGAGATGGCGTTGATGTCCGTGGCCGTGGCCCTGCTGCTCGGCGGCCTGGGCGCCTGGGCCAAGCTGGCCGGGCCGCCCTGGCTGGCCGCGCTGGCCCAGGGCTACACCTCGGTCATCCGCGGTGTTCCCGATCTGGTGCTTCTGCTGCTCTTGTTCTATGGCGGCCCCGTGCTGATCAACGCAGGCTTGCAAAGCCTGGGCGTCGAGGAACATCTCGACGTGGAGCCCTTCTTGGCGGGCGTGCTGACGCTCGGGTTGATCTTCGGCGGCTATCTCACCGAGACCTTTCGCGGCGCTGTGATGTCGATCCCGGCCGGGCAGCTGGAAGCGGCTGCGGCCTATGGGCTGGGCCGCTGGCGCACCGGCTGGCGCATCGTGCTTCCGCAGGTGCTTCGCCTGGCCTTGCCTGGCTTCACCAACAACTGGCTGGTGCTGGTCAAGTCGACCGCTTTGGTGTCGGTGCTGGGGCTGCAAGACATCATGTTCCGCGCCCGCCTGGCCGCGCAGGCCACGCGGCAACCCTTCAGCTTCTACCTGCTCACGGCGGCGGTCTACCTGGCCATCACCATTGTCTCGATGCTCTTGCTTCGCTGGCTCGATCGCCGCATGAGTTGGCACCTCGAGCGGCCCGCGCGCTCATGAACTGGGACGTCATCGCCGACAACGCCGGCTTGTTCGCGCGCGGCGTGGTGCTGTCGCTGGGCCTGACCGCGGGTTCCGCGCTGCTGGGGCTGCTGCTGTCGGTGCCGCTGGCCTTTGCCCGCGGTTCGGCGCTGCGGCGCTGGGCCTGGCCGGTGACCGGGTTTTGCTTCGTCATCCGCGGCACGCCGTGCCTGGTGCAGCTGTACTTGATCTACTACGGCTTGTCGCAGTTCGAGTCGGTGCGGCTCAGCGTGCTCTGGCCCTGCCTGTCGAACGCTGTCTTCTGCGCCATGCTGGCTTTCGTGATCAACACCACCGCCTACACCACCGAGATATTCCACGGCGCGTTGCGATCACTGCCCTCCGGCGAAACGGAAGCCGCCATCGCCTACGGCATGTCGCGCTTCACCTTGGCGCGGCGCATTCTGGTGCCGGCCATGTTGCGGCGGGCTCTGCCACAGTATGCAAACGAAGTGATCATGCTGCTGCACATGAGCTCGCTGGCCGGGCTGGTGACACTGCTCGACATCACCGGCGCGGCGCGCTTCGTCAATGCCGAGTTCTACCTGGCGTTCGAGCCCTTCATCACCGCCGGTGTGCTGTATCTGTTGCTGACGCTGGGCCTGGTGCGCTTGTTCCGCGCGGCCGAACAGCGTTGGCTGGTGCACCTGCGCCCCCGCGCTGCTTGAACCGTTGATCCCCCATGACACCCAGCAACGCTCCGCTTCCCCTGCAGGTCCGAGACCTGCACAAACGCTACGGCACGCACGAGGTGCTGCGCGGCGTTTCGTTGCAGGCGGGCAAGGGCGACGTGCTCAGCATCATCGGCTCCAGCGGCTCGGGCAAGAGCACCTTGCTGCGCTGTATCAACCTCTTGGAAAAGCCCAGCGCCGGCCAAATCGACGTGTGCGGCGAGACCCTGCGCCTGGCGCCCAATGCGCGCGGCGAACTCGACAGCACCGACCGCAAGCAGCTGCAGCTTGTGCGCGCCAAACTGGCGATGGTGTTCCAGGGCTTCAACCTGTGGTCGCACATGACGGTGCTCGAGAACGTTATCGAAGCGCCGATCCACGTGTTGGGCGTGCCGCGCGCCGAAGCGCTGGAACGGGCGGAACGCTACCTGCACAAGGTCGGCCTGCACGACCGCCGCCACTACCACCCGGCCCATTTGTCGGGCGGCCAGCAGCAGCGCGCCGCCATCGCCCGCGCGCTGGCGATGGAGCCGGCGGTGCTGCTGTTCGACGAGCCCACATCGGCGCTCGACCCCGAACTGGTGGGCGAGGTGCTGCGCGTCATGCAGGCCTTGGCGCAGGAGGGCCGCACCATGGTGGTGGTGACGCACGAGATGGGCTTTGCACGCGGTGTGTCCAACCAGGTGATCTTCTTGCACCAAGGCTTGATCGAAGAGCAGGGGGCGCCCGCCGAAGTCTTGAGCCGGCCTCGCAGCGAGCGCCTGCAACAGTTCCTGGCGGGCTCGTTGAAGTAGTGCCCAGCGGATTCAAGAGCGGAACATTTATGACACATTCAAATTCATCCGATTCCGCCGTGACGGAAGCAACCCTGCGGCGCGATCTGGCAGCGGCCTATCGGCTGGCCGCCTCCTTTGGCTGGGACGACACGATCTACACGCACTTTTCTGCGAGGCTGCCCACGTCGAGCGGTGCTCCCCGTTTTCTGATCAACCCATTCGGCCTGCTGTTCGAAGAAGTTCGTGCCAGCGATCTCATCGTGGTCGACCTCGATGGGCGTGTGGTGGAAGGCCAGCATCCGTTCAACAAGGCCGGCTTCACGATTCACAGTGCGCTGCATGCCGCGCGAGAGGACGCGCACTGCGTGGTGCACACGCACACCCTGGCTGGGATGGCGGTGGCTGCGTCCGCCGGCGGGCTGCGTTCCTTCAACCAGATCAGTGCAGAGTTCCACGGGCGCGTCGGCTACCACGACTACGAGGGCATTGCGTTCGACCTCGATGAGCGCGCTCGGTTGCAGCGATCCCTGGGCTCCCATATCGCGCTGATACTGCGCCAGCATGGGCTCCTCACCGTCGGGCGCACGGTTGCCGACGCGGTCGTGCTGATGCACTACCTGAACAAGGCATGCGAGATCCAGCTGGCCGTGGCGCAACTTGCGGCGCTCGGGCCTGTGGACGCCATCTCGTCCACGCTCTGCGAGCATGCAGTCCAGCAGTTCCGCGGCGTCGAGCATGAAAGGCAACTGGTGTGGCAGGCGTGGCTGCGCCGCCTCGACCGCCTGGACCCGAGCTATCGCGACTGATCAGCAGTCGGTTTCGGGATCAGATCTGCAGCGCTGGCTACGCCAGCACCCGAGCCCGTCCACCCTTTTCGGCCCAGGTGCGCGTCCATCGCAGCTGCATCTTGCGCATCATCAAGAGCACGATCAGCGCGAGCACGGCGAACAGCACAAACCCCCAGAGGTAGCTGCCGCTGTACTGCTTGGACAAACCCATCGCATTGGGCACCAGCCCGCCGCCGAGCGCGCCGACCTCGCCGATCATCGAGCCGGCCACTGCGGTGCTGAGCGGCCAGCGCAGGGGCACCAGCTGGAACAGCGCGCCGTTGCCGGCACCCAGCGCAGCGAAGCACACCATGAAGAGCAGCGTCGAAGCGGCCAGCGAGCTGTCGGCCAGACCGCAAGCGAGCAGCGAGACCATCACCGTCAGCAGCACCGTGGTCAGCGTGTTGATGCCGCCCCAGCGGTCGGAGATCCAGCCGCCGAACACGCGCACCGTGGCGCCCATGAAGGCGGCCAGCATGGTGAGCTGGCCCGCCTGCACTTTGCTCACGTGGAACTGGTCGAAGTAGTAGGTGGGCAAGAAGGTGGCCAGGCCGATGAAGCCGCCGAAGGTGATGCCGTAGATCAGGCTGAAGGCCCAGCCGTCTTTCTCGAACAGGCAGGCCACGTGCTCGCGGAAGCTGGCGTGCGCGTCGAGGTCAGGCGGCTCCTGGGCGAAGAAGATCATCACAAGCATCGGGATGGCAATCGCCGCGGCGGCGAAGCCATACACCGCTTGCCAGCCGAAGGCCTGCGCCAATGGCGGCGCGATCAGCACCGACAAGGCCGTGCCGACGTTGCCCGCACCCACCAGGCCCATGGCCAGCCCCTTGTGGCGCGGCGGGAATGAGCCCGAACCCAGCGACAGCGCCACACCGAAGCTGGCTCCGGCGATGCCGAGCAGCACGCCCATGGCCAGCAGGTCGTTGAAGGTCTTCACGAAGAAGAAGCCGAACATCATGGCCACGGCGATGAGGCTCATCTCGACCAGCGTGGCGTTTTTGCGCCCGATGTACTGCGCCAGCACACCCAGGGGGAAGCGCATCAGCGCACCCGCGATGATGGGTACCGACAACATCAGGCCCTTTTGCGCCGGAGAGAGCTGGAAGGTCTCGCTGATGAAGGGCGCCATTGCGCCGTTCAGAACCCAGATGCAGCAGGAAAAGCAGAAGTACAGGAACGCGGCGAACAAGGTGGGGGCATGCCCCGTTTTCAGGAAGCTCTTGAAAGCAGACACGTGGGATCCTCAGGTGGCGTTGCCCCATTTGTGGGCGCATGTCATCGTTTGACCTGACGGCAAGCGAATCCCGTGCCAGATCGGTGCAAGGGCGCTGCCGTGGTGCCAGTGAAGGTGCCCAAATCGCTGCTGTTCAGCATCAAGGTGCCCGTGTTTTGTGCGGAATCTTCACGCCCCGCACATCGGGTGGGCGATCGGGTGAACAAAACGCTGCCGCTATGATCAACCTAGGGGTTTGCAGGCGGCTTGCCGGGTGCATTAATGGCATCGGCACGGGGGCTCCCACCGTCAATCGGCAGCCTGTGGACATACACGAGACATAGGAATGACGGAATCCATCCAGCAGGCTCTGTCCGCTCGCGCCGACCAGTCGCAAGCACTACTGCACGCATTCGGCCTGGCCCCTGAAGCGCTTGGGGTGGTCGCGCTGACCCTGCTGGACCGCGTAGAAGCCATGCTGGCGATCAAGGAAGTCGCCACCGGCCGCTACGTCTACGCCAACCCGCGCATGGCCTCTCTGCTCGGGCGGCCCGTTGAAGGCCTCAGCGACGAAGACTGGCTCGAGCCAGAGGCCTGCGCCGCCTTGCGTGCCGCCGACCATTCGGCGATGGTGCAAACGGTGCCGCAGGTCAGCGAACACCGCATCGATCAAGCCGGTGTGCGGCGCGAGTTCACCGTCACGCGTTTGCCGCTGGCCGCTGCCGATGGCGGCGCTGCGCGCTATCTGTGCTGCGTGTGGATCGACGTCACGGCCCAGCGCCATGGCGAAGCGCAATTGCAGTTGGCTCTGCAGCAGTTGGAAGAACAGCAAGTGGCCAACGAGGCCCTGCGCCGCGACATGCAGGATCAGGGTCTGCGCGACAGTGTGACCGGCTTGTATCAACGGGGCCACTTCGATGACCAGCTGCGGCGCGAAGTCGACTTGTCATCGCGCGAACACCGCGAGTTCGCCCTCGTCTCGGTGGCGCTGGACCCGATCAGCGAAGCTGCCCGCGCTGCCGGGCCTGCCGCGCGAACCCGTGTGCTCGAGGCGCTCGGCCGCCTTCTGCGCAGCGGCACGCGCGCGATGGATGCCTCATGCCGCCTCGATGAAGATCATTTCGCGGTGCTGCTCTCGGGCGTCGGCCTGGCCACGGCCCATGCCCGCATGGAAGGCCTGCGCCGCCAATGCGCAACGCAGATCGTGATGCTGAACGGCCAGGATCTGGGATTCACGGTGTCGATGGGGGTGGCGAGCTTTCCGCACACCGCCCACACGCAAGAAGAGCTGCTGCACGCGGCCGACACGGCGCTGTTGCAGGCGCAGAAACGCGGCGGCAACCACGTTACCTTGGCCAGCATTCGCTTCGAGGCGAGCTGACTGACGGCGGCGCTAGAGCAGCTTGACGACGGCCTTCCATTCGGCCGCCGTCACAGGCGTGATCGACAGGCGGTTGCCCGGCTTCAAAACCACCATGCTTGCCAGCGCAGGCGTTTCGCGCATCTCGGCCAGCGACAGCAATCGCGTCTTGCGGTCCAGCTTCACGTCGACCAGGCTCCAGCGCGGGTTGTCACGTGCCGACTTGGCGTCGAAGTAGTGGCTCTTGGGGTCGAACTGCGTGTCGTCGGGGTAGGGCGTGCTGGCGACGGCGGCCAAGCCAGCGACACCCGGTTCGGGGCACGACGAGTGATAGAACAGCACACCGTCACCCACGTGCATCTGGTCGCGCATGTAGTTGCGCGCCTGGTAGTTGCGAACGCCGAACCACGGAACTGTCTTCTTCGGCGCAGCAGAGAGATCGTCGATCGAGCACTCGGTGGGCTCGCTCTTCATCAACCAGAACTGTTGTGGCATGGACGACGGATGTGAAGATAAGGTGTCCGTTACGAACCATGAGCCGCATTCCTGAACCCAGGCAGTTCAGGTGGGCGAGGTCAGCAGGGCTTCGGGTTCATCTGACGCGAGACGATCACACCTGCCGAGCGATGTTCCAAGCCCTTGCTCTTGCGAGCATCGGTTCAAGGAAATATAAGACTCACGCGAACGCAACGGACGATTTCATTCTACGCGCGCACCCTTCGCCGAGGCGATGGATTAAAGCAATTGCCCGTCTGCGCCGAGGGCTTGATCGAGACGCTGGATCAACGCGTCGATGTCGACATCGTCACCGCTTGTCGATGCTGGTTTTGCTGCCGGGCGCTCGGCCAGCGCATAGGCCAGATTCAGCGCGGCCAGCACAGCGATCCGCTCGCGGGCCTTGACACGGCCGCCATCGCGGATGGCGATCATCTCGCGGTCGACGCTGCTCACCGCTTCGAGCAGAGACGTCTCGCCGCCCTCGGGGCAGCCGAGGATGTAGCTCTGCCCCATGATCGTGACTTCCATCTGCTTCATCGTCATGGCGCGTCCCCTTCGCTGCGGCTGCCCACGGGTGAATCGACCGGCAGGCGTTCGAGCAGCGCGTCGATGCGGCTGCGCGCGGCATTGAGGCGCGAGCGCAGGTTGTCGCGCTCGTGCGTCAAGGTGGCCAATTGCTGATCGAGCAATTGGTTGGTGCGTTTGAGTTCTTCATGCCGCAGCAGCAAGCGCTCTACGCGATCCGCGAGTTCTTGGGTCTTCGACATGGCGCCCTGGGGGGTTGCGAATGATTCATTGTAGAGGGGCGTGTGTGGCCTGCTTACAATCCGAGCCGTTGGTGCCCGTGCCGGTTTTCACGCCGGCACAGTTAAACGGGAAGCAGAGGTTGTTCAACCACCACGGCTGAAAACCCACCTGCGCTGCCCCCGCAACGGTAAGCGGACGAGAGCGTCATGCTCTCGCTCATGTGCATACACCACTGGAGTCTCGCGGCTTTGGGAAGGTTCACGTGGGTTGTCCGCCAGCCCGGATACCGGCCAACAGGGGGCGTGCGGCGTACCGTACGCCATGAGGTGTGTGCTGGCGGGGAAGCCGGCGCGCGCGAATTCCGTTGGTGAATTTCAGATGTCTTCTTCTGCTTCGAGCCCGTTGCGGCTCCGCCTTGCTCTGCGTTCCGCAGGGCGTGCTGCACTGCCCGTGTTTGCCTTGTCGATGCTGTCTGCGGCGATGTCGGCTCATGCGCAAACCCAAACGCCGACCAGCGTGCTGCCACCCGTCGTCGTCACTGCCACGCGCTTTGCCGAGGATGCTGCGAGTCTGCCCTTCGGCGTCAGCGTGCTGACGGCCGACGACATTCGCGATGCCGGCGTTTCCACCGTCAACGAGGCCCTGATGAAGCTGCTCGGCGTGCCGGGCAGGCTCGATTTCTATGGCGGTGGCGACTACTCGCTCGACCTGCGCGGCTTCGGTGTCACTGCGGGTAGCAACCAGGTCGTGATCGTCGATGGCGTTCGCCTGAGCGAAGCCGATCTGGGCGGGACCCGCCTCGCCGGCATCCCCATCGATTCGATCGACCGCATCGAAGTCATCCGCGGCAGTGCTGCCGTGCTGTATGGCGAAGGTGCCACCGGCGGTGCGATCGTCATCACCACCAAGGCGGCCAGCGGCAAGAGCCGCGAAAGCACGGGCAGCGCCTATGTCGCGATGGGCAGCCACGCCTTGCTCGATGCGCGTGCAGGGGCCAGCTTGATCAGCGGTGGGTTCTCGCTCGATGTGTCTGGCAACAAGCGCACGACCGACGGTCACCGGGACAACTTCAAATCGAATGTCGAAGGACTGTCAGTGACGGGCCAGTGGCGCAATGACTGGCTGCGAGTCGGCGTTCGCCATGGGCAAGACGAGTTGCACACCGGCCTGCCGGGCGCGCTGACGGCGCTCCAGTACCAGAACAATCCGCGGCAGACCACGCACCCGACCGACCGTGCCGACATCGACAACCAACGCGATGGGATCTTCACCGGCCTCACGCTGGGCAACTGGCAGATCGACGCGGACATCGGCAAGCGCGAGAAGACGCTGGAAAGCTTCTCGTCGTTCAACTACGCCTATGACATCGATGCACGCAACAAGGGCATCCACGCGCGCCACAGTGCGCCGTTCGGTTCGTTCAACAACGCCTTCGTGATTGGTTTCGACCGCAACGACTGGACGCGAGTGGTGCGAGATGGCAATGGACCGACGGTCGACCAAGTGTCCAAGGCCGTTTATCTGACTGAAGACTTCACCTTGCCGTGGGGAACGCGATTGAGCGCCGGCCTGCGCAGTGAGCGCTCCAACAAGACAAGTGCCGACCCAGCGGTGGTGCCCGTTGACGAACGTTTCAACGCCTGGGACTTCGGCGTGGTGCAGCCGATCGCCTGGGGCGCTGCCGTATTCGCCAAGCTTGGCCGCAGCTTCCGCTTCGGCAATGCCGATGAGATCGGGTTCACTTCATTTGGTGGCGCGCTGCGGCCGCAGACCTCGCGTGACATCGACTTCGGCGGGCGCTGGAACTATCGCACCGGCCGTGCCGAACTGCGCCTCTACCGCAATGCCTTGCGCGACGAGATCGGCTTCAACCCGGATGCTCCAAACACCTTCGGTCCCGGTGCAAACATCAACCTCGAGCCGACCGTGCACCAGGGTGCCGAGTTGGAGTTCTTCCAGGTCTTGAGCGCAGCCGTGCAACTGCGCTTGAACGCGGCACTGCGCAAGGCCAGTTTCACCGAAGGCACCTACGATGGCAAAGACCTCGCGTTGACGCCGAGGCGCAGCATCTCTCTCGGTGCAGACTGGAACATCGGCGGCGGCCACAAGCTCAACGGGCGAATCAACACCGTGTCTTCGCAATACCCGACGTTCTCCAATGCTTGCAGCATGCCGGCGTACACCACGGCCGACGCGAAATATGCGTTCCAGACGTCGAACATCGAACTGGCACTCGGCGTCACCAACCTGGCCGACAAGAAGTACTACACCCAGGCCTTCAGCTGCTCGAACGGCGTGCCCAGCTCCATCTACCCGGAAGCGGGCCGCGGCTTCGTGGCATCGGTGCGCGTGAGCATCTGAGAGCCTGTGAACAAATCCGACACACCCGCTCGTGCGCGCCAAAGGGCGCCGCTCGTCGTTGCAAATGCTCGCTGTAGCCCGAGCTACAGCTGCGCTTTGCGCCTAGATCGACACCCTTTGGCACACCCGCTCGGGCGCGCCGGATTCATTCACAGGCTCTGAGGTGACCACCGGCGCAGAACTCATCCTCGGCGGCCAGCGCAGCGGCAAGTCGCGCTGCGCTGAGCGGCGTGCTGCCATCTGGCTGTCGAAGCCGGGCCGTCGGGCGGTGATGCTTGCCACGGCGCTGCCGCATGACGACGAGATGCGCCAGCGCATCGAGCGGCATCGTGCGGACCGATCTGCGCGCCTGCCGAGCATGGCGACGCAAGAGGTGCCGCGCGATCTGGCTGCGGCGCTGCGCCGGCACAGCAGCCCGCTGTGCTTGGTGGTCATCGACTGCCTGACCTTGTGGCTCACCAACCTGCTGATGCCGATGGACGGCGAGGCGCTGGACGATGCCTTGTGGCAGGCCTGTTGCACCGACTTCTGTGCGGCGCTGCAGTCTGCGCCTGGGCCGGTGGTGCTGGTGTCCAACGAAGTCGGCTTGGGCGTGTCGCCGCTGTCGCGCGAGGCGCGGCGTTTCGTCGACGAATTGGGCCGCCTGCACCAGGAGGTCGCCGCACGTTGCTCGCAAGTCACCTTGATGGTCGCTGGGATCGAGATGCCGGTGAAGCGAGGCCTGCCATGACGTGCCGGCGGCTGATTTGGCTGTTGCTGCTGTGCTTGCCGCTGCATGCGCTGGCCGAGATCCGCTTGCGCGACGATCGCGGTGCCGTGCTCGTGCTCGCGCAAACCCCGCAGCGCATCGTGAGCCTGTTGCCTTCGCTGACCGAGAGCGTCTGCGCGCTGGGCGGCTGCGACCGGCTGGTCGGCACCGACCGTTTCTCCAATTCGCCGACGCGCGTGCTCTCACTGCCCAAGCTCGGTGGGCTGGAAGACGCGCAGGTCGAGCGCATCGTGTCGTTGAAGCCGGACGTGGTGCTCGCCGGGCCGTCGGCGCGCGTGGTCGATCGGCTCGAATCGCTGGGCCTCAAGGTGCTGGTGCTCGAGTCCAAGACGCATGCCGACGTGAAGCGCACCTTGCATGCGCTCGGCCAGTTGCTCGATTCGCCGGCCGCGGCCGACACCACCTGGGCCCATATCGAAAGCGCGATGGTCGACGCGACCCGCCGCGTGCCCGCAGCGCTGCGCGGGCAGCGTGTCTACTTCGAAGTCGACTCCACGCCGTACGCGGCCGGGGCCGGCTCCTTCATCGGCGAAACGCTGGCGCGCCTGGGCATGGGCAACATCGTCGCGCCTGATCTCGGGCCGTTTCCGAGGCTCAACCCGGAGTTCGTGGTGAAGGCGCGGCCCGACATCATCATCGCCGCGCAAAGCAACCTCGCCGAGATGCCCAAGCGGCCCGGCTGGGGCGCGCTCCCGGCGCTGCAGCAGCGCCGCAGCTGCGGCTTCGACCTCGAGCACTACGAGCTGCTGATTCGCCCCGGCCCGCGCATGGGCGAGGCGGCGCAGCTGCTGGCCGATTGCCTGGCCAAGCTGCCGGAGCGGCGCTGATGGCCGACACCGAGCGTCGAGTACGCCGGCACTTGGTCGCCGGCCTCTGTGTGCTGACGGTGTTGCTTGCGCTCGCGGGCTTGGCGGCCGGCAGCGAAGGCTGGTCGATCTCGCAAACGCTGGCGTTGCTCAACGGCCCTGATGGCTCGCTGGTCGTGGGCCAGATCCGCGCGCCGCGCACGCTCGGGGCCTGGCTCACGGGCGCCTTGCTCGGCCTTGCCGGGGCCGTGTCGCAAGGCCTGTTTCGCAACCCCTTGGCCGACCCGTACTTGCTGGGTTCTGCATCGGGCGCGGTGCTGGGTGTCGTGCTGGTGCTGGCCGCGGCCATGCTGGTGGGCCACGGCATCAGCCTCGCGACGGCCGACACCATCGCACGCATCGGCCTCGTCGGCGCGGCCTTCGCCGGTGCCTTGCTCGGCGTGACGCTCACGCTCGGCCTTGCGCGTGGCGCGCATGAAACGACGCGCCTGCTCCTGGCCGGCGTGGTCGTCGGCGTGCTGCTCGGTGCCATGAGCGATCTGGTGACCAACATCGCCCCCGATGCGCTGCGCGGCAAACAGGCCTTTCTGCTCGGCTCCACCGGCTTCCTGGGCTGGAGCAGTTGCGGCTTGATGGCCGTGGGTGTGGCGATTGCGCTGCCGCTTGCATGGCGCCTGTCGCGCATGCTGGACGCGTTGACGCTGGGTGAAGAGAGCGCAGTGAGCCTCGGCCTCGCCCTGCCGCGCTTGCGCATGGCGATGGTGGCCGCGCTCGCGCTGGCCACGGGCATGGCGGTGTCGCAAGCGGGCTTGATCGCCTTCGTCGGCCTCGTGTCGCCGCATCTGGTGCGGCGTTTCGCACCGGCGGCTCATGGCTTCACGCTAGTTGCCAGCGCCGCGACGGGCGGCGTCTTGCTGCTCGCGGCGGACGTGCTGGCGCGCAGCCTGATGGCACCGCAGGAGCTGCCGGTCGGCGTGCTCACGGCGGTGCTGGGCGGTGGCTACCTGTTGTGGCTCTTGCACAGGCGCAAGATTTCATGAGCGCGGCATTGCAGGCAGAGAACGTGTCGGTGTCGCTGGGCGGCAACCGGGTGCTGAACGATGTGTCGCTGGCGCTGCAACCCGGCTGGACCGTGATCGTCGGCCCCAACGGTGCCGGCAAGTCGACGCTGCTGCGCAGCCTGGCCGGGTTGCAGCCGCTTGACGCCGGGCGCGTGCTGCTGCAGGGCAAGCCGCTCGCCGACTGGTCCGTGCGCGAGCGTGCACAGCAGATCGCCTGGCTCGCGCAGCAGGGCAGTGCGACGGGTGAACTCACCGTGCGGCAGATCGTGCAGTTGGGCCGCCTTCCCAAGCTCGGCCTGTTTGCCGAACCCGATGCGCACGACGAGGCCTTGGTGCAGCAGGCCATGGTCGCGGCCGAGTGCGATGCCTGGCCGCACCGGCGGCTGAATGAACTCTCGGGCGGCGAGCGTCAGCGTGTGTTGCTGGCGCGTGCGCTGGCAGTCGACGCGCCTTTGCTGCTGCTCGACGAGCCCACGACCCACCTCGACCCGTCGCATCAGGTGGCCCTGGTGCGCCTCTTCAAGCGGCTGGCGCGCGAGCGCACCGCGGTCAGCGTGCTGCACGACGTGCCGCTGGCCCTGCAGGCCGATCGCCTGGTGATCATGCAAGCCGGCCGCATCATTGCCGAAGGCGCGGTGGACGACGCGGCGGTGCACGCCTCGTTGACGGCAGTGTTCGACCACGCCATCCGGATCGAGCGCTTCGGCACCCGCTTCATGGCGCTTCCCAACCTGGACTGACCGACTCGATGCACGCCGCCCCATCACATGCCCTCGTGCTGGCCCTGGCCTTGCTGCTGGCCTGGGCGCTCGACGCCTTGTTCGGCGAACCGCGCAACGCGCTGCACCCGGTGGCGTGGCTGGGCAAGCTGCTGTGGCCGCTGGGTTGCCGGCTGAGGGTGATGCTGCCGAAGAAGGCGTTCTGGGGCGGGGCGCTTTCGTGGCTGCTGCTCGCGGGCAGCCTGGGGGCGTTGTCGTGGTGGCTGCAGTCGCGCTTGCTGATGCTGTCGCCCTGGTGGGCCGTGCCGGTGCTGGCCATGCTGCTCAAGCCGATGATGGCCTGGCGCATGCTGCGCGATGAAGTGCTGGCCGTCGAAGACGCATTCGCCATCGGCATCGAGCCTGCACGCGAGCGCTTGTCGCACCTGGTGAGCCGCGACCTGAGCGAGTTCGACGAAGAAGAACTGCGCGAGACCGCCATCGAGACACTCGCCGAGAACCTGAATGACTCGGTGATCGCTCCGCTGTTCTGGTTTGCCGTGTTCGGTTTGCCGGGCGCTGTGGTCTACCGCTTCGCCAACACGGTCGATGCGATGTGGGGCTACCGCGGCGTGTGGGAATGGGCCGGCAAGTGGGCTGCGCACGCAGACGACGTGCTCTCGTGGATACCGGCGCGCATCACCGCACTGAGCCTGTACCCGGCGTGGCGAAGCAGTGCGTGGCGCTCGCTGCGGCGGCAGGCAGGGCGCACGCCGTCGCCCAACGGCGGCTGGGCGATGGGTGCGATGGCACTGCGCCTCGGCGTGCGCCTGGCCAAGCCCGGCGTCTACGTGCTCAACGAAACCGGCGCGGCACCTTCGTCCCGCAACATGACGCAGGCCGTGGGCCATGCCACGGTGGCCGCTTGGGCCTGCATGATGCTGGCCGTTTTGTCGTGGCTGGTCAGGGCGTTATGAGCAGCACCCAGCATGGCGGGCCCGACGCTGCCGGCGTGCCGCGCTGGGATTTCTCGACCAATGCCAACGCCTGCGGGCCGGCACCCGGTGTGCTGCGAGCGCTGCAGCAGGTCGACGTCACGCGCTACCCCGACCCGAGCTACGCGGCACTGCGCGAGCAGCTTGCAGACTTTCACGCAGTGTCGGCCGATCGCATCGTCATCGCGGCCAGTGCGAGCGAGTTCATCTTCCGCATGACGGCGGCCGTGGCGCAGCTCTGGCCTGGAGCCAGCGTGCATGCGCCGCTGCCCGGCTATGCCGACTACGGCCGTGCGGCGCGGGCCTGCGGTCTGCGGCAGGTGAGCTTGGCCGGCGATGCGCTGCTATCGTGGCACACCGAACCGGGCAGCCCTGACGGTGTATCGCGCTGCCCGCCTGCCACGCGCGACGGTGCCGTGCAGGTGATCGACTGCGCGTATGCGCCGCTGCGGCTGGACGGACAGCACACAGTTCTGCCGCCTCACGTTTGGCAGCTGATGTCGCCCAACAAGGCTCTGGGCCTCACCGGCGTGCGCGGCGCCTATACCATCGCGCCGCCCGCGTCCGAAGCGCTGTGTGCCACGCTGGATGCGTTGGCGCCTTCGTGGCCGGTGGGGGCACAAGGTGTCGCGATGCTGTCGAGTTGGGTCACACACGAAACGCAGACATGGCTGGCCGAGTGCCTGCCCGTGCTGCGTGAATGGAAGCACCAGCAACTCGCCTTGTGCGCCGAGTTGGGCTGGGTGTGCCTCGACAGCGTCACACCGTTCTACTTGGTGCAGTGGCCCGATGCGCAGCTGCTGTCTGGCCTGCGCGCACTCGGCGTCAAGCTGCGTGACACCTCGACCATGGGTCTGCCTGGCCATGTGCGGCTCAGCGTGCAGACGCCGCACGCGCAGCAGGCTCTGCGCGATGCTTGGCGCGAGGTCTCGTTGTGAGTGCTCGTGCGGTGATGGTGCTCGGCACCACCAGCGGCGCCGGCAAGAGCTGGCTCGCCACGGCTTTGTGCCGCTGGTACGCGCGCCGCGGCCTGAAGGTGGCGCCGTTCAAGGCGCAGAACATGAGCAATAACGCGCGCGTGGTGCCGGGTGTCGACGGGCGGCTCGGCGAGATCGGCAGCGCGCAATATTTCCAGGCACTGGCGGCGCGGCGCACGCCCGAGGTCCGCATGAACCCGGTGCTGCTCAAGCCCGAGCGCGATACCGCGAGCCAGGTGGTGGTGATGGGCGAGGTGCGGGCCGATCTGGCCGCAGTGCCTTGGCGAAAGCGCAGCGAAGCGTTGTGGCCGTTTGCGCGCGAGGCCTTGCAGGGCTTGATGAACGACAACGACCTCGTCGTGATCGAAGGCGCCGGCTCTCCGGCCGAGATCAACCTGCATGCGAGCGACTACGTGAACATGCGCACCGCACTGGCGGCGCAGGCGGCCTGCTTGCTCGTTACCGACATCGACCGCGGCGGCGCTTTCGCGCACCTCTACGGCACGCACCAACTGCTGCCCGAGGCCGAGCGCCGTTTGCTGCGCGGCTTCGTGCTCAACCGCTTTCGTGGCGACGCGTCGCTGCTGCCACCCGGCCCGCAGCAACTGCAGCAGCTCACCGGCGTGCCGACGCTCGCGGTGCTGCCGATGTGGCGCGGCCACGGCTTGCCGGAAGAAGACGGCGTGTTCGACGACGCACCCACCGGCACGGGGCTGCGCATTGCCGTTGTGGCCTATCCGCGCATCAGCAACCTCGATGAGTTTCAACCGCTGCGCAGTCTGCCCGGCGTTCGTCTGAGCTGGGCGCGTGAGCCTGGTGACCTGGCAGGCGCCGATTGGGTCATCCTGCCCGGCTCCAAGCACACCAGTGGCGACCTCGCCTGGCTGCGCTCGCAGGGGCTGGATGCGGCGATCGCCCAGCACGCCGCGAGCGGCCGCCGCGTGCTCGGCCTGTGCGGTGGCTTGCAGATGCTGGGCGATGCCTTGATCGACCCGCACGGCGTCGATGGCGAAGGGCCGGGCCTGGGCTTGCTGCCGCTGGTGACCCGCTTCGATCTGCACAAGCACCTCGCGGCCACGACGATGCGCTTCGGTCTCGTGCAAGGCGAGTGGTCCGCGCTGTCGGGCGTCGAAGCCCACGGCTATGAAATTCGCCACGGCCGCACCGAGCTCTCTCCGGGAGCATCGGCCAGCGCAGTGCTGATGAACGGGCAGGGCGAGACCATCGGCTGGCAGCGCGGCAACGTGCTGGGCTTGTATGCCCATGGCCTGTTCGAATCCGCTCCCGTGTTGCGAGCGCTGTTCGGCGCCGGCATCAAACCGCTGGATGACGTATTCGATGGCCTGGCCGACTTCATCGACACACATTTCGAACCCAACTCCTTGATGGATTTGCTGACACCCACCCCACCATGACCTTCACACTTCCAGACATCTCCGACATCCACCACCCCGCGCTCGCGCAGCGCTTGCAGCAGCGCCTGGATCGCAAGACCAAGCCGCTGGGCTCGCTCGGGCGGCTCGAATCGCTGGCCTTGCAGATCGGCCTGATCCAGCAAACGGAGACGCCCGCGTGGCGCGACCCGCAGCTGCTGGTGTTCGCCGGCGACCACGGGCTCGCGGCGCGCGGCGTGTCGGCCTACCCGAGCGACGTGACCTGGCAGATGGTGGAAAACTTTCTCGCCGGCGGCGCGGCCGTGAGCGTGCTTGCCCGCCAGCACGGCATTGCGCTGACGGTGGTCGACGCCGGCGTGAACCACAGCTTCGCGCCGCGTGCGGGCCTGCTCGACCGCAAGATCGCTTTCGGCACCGCCGATGCATCGACCGAACCCGCCATGACCGAGGCGCAATGCGAGCAAGCCATCGACGCCGGGCGCGACGTGGTGCGCCGGCTGCCCGGCAATGCGGTGCTGCTGGGCGAGATGGGCATCGGCAACAGCTCGAGCGCGTCGCTGCTGCTGGCACGCCTGATGGGTGAAGACCTGGCGCGCTGCGTGGGCCGAGGCACGGGGCTCGACGACGACGGGCTGGCGCGCAAGCTCGGCGTGCTGGACTCCGTGCTGCAGCGGCACTGCGCAGTCACGTCGCCATTGGCGGCGCTGGCCGCGATGGGTGGCTTCGAAATCGCGATGCTGGTGGGTGCGGCGTTGCAGGCCGCGGCGGAGCGACGCACCATCGTCGTCGACGGCTTCATCGCCGGTGCGAGTGTGCTGGTGGCCTCTCGCCTCGTGCCTACCGTTCTGGGCTATTGCGTGCTCTCGCACCGCTCGGCCGAGGCCGGCCATGCCGTTCTCCTGCGGCACCTGGGCGGCGAGCCCTTGCTCGACCTCGGCTTGCGGCTGGGTGAGGCGTCGGGCGCAGCGCTCGCATGGCCGCTGCTCGACAGCGCGGTGCGCATATTGAACGAGATGGCCAGCTTCGAATCGGCCGGCGTGTCGGATCGCACGGACGCATGATCCTGCACGAGCTGCGCCTGTTCCTGATCGCGCTGCAGTTCCTCACGCGGCTGCCGGTGCCGGCGCGCGTGGGGTTCGATCCGCAGTGGCTGAATGAGAGCGCGCGGCACTTTCCCTTGGTCGGCGCGTGTGTTGGCATGCTCGCGGCCGGCGTGCTGTGGGTGGCTGGTTGGGTGTTCCCGGCCGAGGTGGCCTTGGGGTTGTCGATGGCGGCCACTGTGCTGCTCACCGGTGCCTTCCATGAAGACGGCCTGGCCGACACCTGTGACGCGCTGGGTGGCACCGTGAGCCGCGAGCGGGCGCTTGAGATCATGAAAGACTCGCGCATCGGGAGCTATGGAGCGGTGGGCTTGCTGCTGGTGCTGGGCCTGAAGGCGGCGGCGCTCGCGGCTTTGCCGTTGGAGTGGGCGGTGCCTGCGCTGGTGCTCGGCCACACCGCATCGCGTGCGGCTGCGGTGTCGCTGATTCGCTTCATGCCCTATGCCGGCGACGTGGATCTGGCCAAGGCCAAGCCACTCGCGCGGCGCATCTCGACCGCGGGCCTCTTGGTCGCATTCGGATGGGTTGCGCTGGTGTGCGGGTTGATCGTCGCCTGCTCGCCGGGCAGCTGGGTCGCTGTGTTGCTCGCATTGGCCTTGGCCGGGGTTGGGACGCTGGCCTGCGCTCGCTGGTTCCGTCGCCGCCTCGGCGGCATCACCGGCGACACCTTGGGTGCCACGCAGCAGCTCACAGAGTTACTGATGCTGCTGGGCTGGCTGGCGTGGGCGGGCCGCTGACCGTCTGGCGACACCCGCGGCCTGCGGGTGTCGCGGGGCGTTGCATCGGCCGCACCGATGTGCCGGTGGATCGCCGCAAAGCCAAGCGTCTTGCGCACCGCATTCGACGGCAGGCGAGGCGAGGGCGCTGGCCACGCATCGTGTTCACTTCGCCGTTGTGCCGTAGCGCGAGCGTGGGCCGTTGGCTCGCGCGCTGGGGTTGGCAGCACGTCATCGACGATCGTCTGTCTGAGCTGGATTTCGGGGATTGGGACGGCCGGCCTTGGCAAGACATCGCCGCCGCGGAGGTCGAAGCCTGGACGAATACGTTCGCGGACCATCAACCCGGTGGCGGTGAATCGGTGAGGCAATTGATGCTTCGTTGCGGTGACTTCATCGCAAGCCGTGGAGACGAGCCCACATGCGTGGTCGGCCACGCAGGCTGGATCAATGCGCTGCGCTGGATTGCTGCAGGGCGAACCGAGCCGGGCGAAGCGATCGACTGGCCGGTTGCCGCGCGCTACGGCGCAGGAGAAAGCTTCTTCAGCAATTCAGGCGGTGCCGAGTCGCAATAGCGCAGCACCTTGCACTGTTCGCACAGGGGCCGTCGGGCCTGGCACACGTAGCGGCCGTGCAGGATCAGCCAGTGGTGGGCGTGCTGCATGTACTTGGGCGGCACCCGCTTGAGCAGGCCCATTTCCACTTCCAGCGGGTTCTTGCCCGGCGCGAGGCCTGTGCGGTTGCTGACGCGAAAGATGTGCGTGTCCACCGCCATGGTCTCTTCGCCGAACACCACGTTGAGCACCACGTTGGCGGTCTTGCGGCCCACGCCCGGCAAGGCTTCCAGCGCTTCGCGGCTGCGCGGCACTTTGCCGCCGTGCTGCTCGATCAGGATGCGGCTGGTCTCGACCAGGTTCTTCGCCTTGTTGCGGTACAGGCCGATGGTCTTGATGTATTCGGTGACACCTTCGACGCCGAGCGCCAGCATCTTCTGCGGCGTGTGCGCCACGGCGAACAGCTTGCGTGTGGCCTTGTTGACGCCCACATCGGTGGCCTGGGCCGACAAGAGCACGGCGGCCAGCAGCTCGAAGGCGTTGGTGTATTCGAGCTCGGTGACGGGGTGGGGGTTCGCTGCCTGGAGGGTGGCGAAGAAGGGCTCGATCGATGACGTCTTCATGGACGCCGATTGTCGCAGCGCCCGCGTCGGTGACAGTTCAGCGAAGGTCGGCCGTGTGCTGTGGCACAGCGGCTTGTGCGATGGGTTTCGGTGGGTCGGTCGGTTTGGCAGGCTTGGGATCGCACGCGAGCGTCACACACACGGCGGCCGCCGCGGCGATCCAGATTCCAAGTCTGCTCATGCGGGCCGGCTCAATAGCGCGACTGCAGTTCGCGGATCTGCTGACGGGCTTCGTCCTGGCGAATGCCGTAGGTGCGTTGCATCTTGCCCGATGCATGCTCGCGTTCGCCGCGCTCCACCTGGTGTTCGTCCCCGGTCCAGCGGCCCCATCCCTTGCGGACGCTGCCCTTGATCTGTTTCAACTGGCCTGCCATGCGATCTCGATTCATTTCAGCTCCTGATGATTGAATGAAGACAACGGGCCGAAACATGTCGAACCCGTGCATGCAGGTTATGGGCAGGCTTTCAGGGTGGTCGTCAGCCTCGTGCAGAGACGGGCGTCGGAAGGCGGCGCATTGCGCTGTAGGAAGACGCTGACAGAGCGGCGGTGGCGCCTCAGCCCGGCTTGCGTTGCAAGGCGCGTGCTGCGAGGCGCTCGTTGCGCTCGCGCTCGTCGCGCGCTTCGCGCAGGCGGTGGAAGGCGTAGCGCTCGGCTGCCTCGTCGGCCTGTTCCGGGCTCCAGGCCCGCCAGCCCGTTTGTGTGCCGGTGACGTTGGTGAGCGAGATGCAATCGACCGGGCACACCGGAATGCACAGCTCGCAGCCGGTGCACAGCGGGTCGATCACGGTGTGCATGCGCTTGGGGCCGCCGACGATCGCGTCGACCGGGCAGGCGTCGAGGCACAGCGTGCAGCCGATGCACCAGGCCTCGTCGATCACGGCGAGTTGTCGCGGCCCTTCATGCCCGTTGGCGGGGTTGAGCGGTAACTCGGGCTGGCCGGTGATGCGCGCCAGCCGTGCGATGCCTTCGGCACCGCCGGGTGGGCATTGGTTGATGGGGGCCGAGCCTTCGGCCATGGCCTGGGCGTAAGAGCGGCAATCGGGATAGCCGCAGCGCGTGCACTGCGTTTGCGGCAGCGCGGCGTTCAGGGCATCGGCAAGTTCGGCGGGGGTCACGCCGAGAGCTTAGGGCTCGTTCCGAAATAACTTGAACATTTGACTCGCTGGACTTGGGCGCGCTGCGTCGTTGCGAATCGCTTGTGTGGCTCGCCACACGGCGCGCTCCGCGCCTAGCTTCGCATCCCAATCCAGCGGCCAAATGTCCAAGTTATTTCCTCACGAGCCCTTAGCGGGCCTTGCTGCGCGCGCTCGAAGCATTCTTGGCCGGTGCGGCTTTCTTGCTTGCTGCCGGCCGTGCGCCGTTGGTGGCTGCCGACTGGTGCGTGGCGATGAAGTCACGCACTTCGGGGTAGACCTTCTCGCGCCAGCGGCGGCCGGAGAAGATGCCGTAGTGTCCCGCGCCTTCCACGTCGTAGTGGAACTGGCGCGACTTGGGGATGCCGGTGCACAGGTCGTGCGCGGCGCGGGTCTGGCCGGCGCCGGAGATGTCGTCGAGTTCGCCTTCGATGGTCAGCAGGGCCGAAGTCTTGATGTCCTGCGGGCGCACCAGCTGGCCGTCGACAGTCCAGGTGCCGTTGACCAACGCGAAGTCCTGGAACACCGTCTTGATGGTGTCGAGGTAGTACTCGGCCGGCATGTCGAGCACGGCGTTGTATTCGTCGTAGAACGAGCGGTGGAAATCGGCGCTCTCGTCTTCACCGCGCATCAGGTCGTTGAAGTAGTCGTAGTGCGACTTCAGGTGGCGGTCGGGGTTCATCGCGATGAAGCCGGTGTGCTGCAGGAAGCCCGGGTACACGCGGCGGCCGTTGCCGGGGTAGTTGACCGGCACGCGGTAGATCACGTTGTTCTCGAACCACTCGTAGCTCTTGTTCATCGCCAGGTTGTTCACCGCGGTGGGCGACTTGCGGGCGTCGATCGGGCCGCCCATCATCGTCAGCGTGCGCGGGGTGAATTCGCCCTGGCTGGCCAGCAGCGAGACGGCTGCCAGCACCGGCACGGTGGGTTGGCACACCGAGATCACGTTCGCCTCGGGCCCGATGTGGCGGATGAACTCCTGCACGTAGAAGATGTAGTCGTCGAGGTGGAAAGGGCCGGCCTCGAGCGGCACCATGCGAGCGTCGGTCCAGTCGGTGATGAAGACCTTGTGGTCGACCAGCAGCGCGCGCACGGTTTCGCGCAGCAGCGTGGAGTGGTGGCCCGACAGCGGTGCCACGACGAGCACCGAGGGCTGCTCCTTCATGGCCGACAGCAGCGGCAGGTCATCGGTAAAGCGCTTGAAGCGCAGCAGCCGGCAGAAAGGCTTCTCGATGGCGACCTGCTCTTGCACGGCGACGTCGGTGCCTTGCACCTTGACCATGTTGATGCCGAACGCGGGTTTCTCGTATTCCTTCGACAGCCGGTGCATCAGGTCGAGACCGGCCGACACACGGTGCGCCATCGGCGTGTGCGTGAAGGGCGAGAGCGGGTGGCTGTAGAGCTTGGCCGACGCACTGGCGAACTCGGAAAACGGGCTCAGAAGAGCGCGCTGGGATTCGTAGAGCTGATACAGCATGATGATTCCTCACGAAACCGGATGGGGTCGCCGGCGCCGCATGATTGTGCGTCGCAACATTCTAGGCAGCTGCCCAGAATCGTGCAGGTTCGCGCGCGAGTGAAAACCCCGAAAAGAGCGTGTATTCGCACCAAGTCTGAGCTTTGCTGGTGTCGCCGCAGCGACACCTTGGTGCGAACTCAGAGCCTGTGAATGAATCCGGCGCGCCCGAGCGGGTGCGCCAAAGGGTGTCGATCTAGGCGCAAAGCGCAGCTGTAGCTCGGGCTACAGCGAGCATTTGCAACGACGAGCGGCGTCCTTTGGGGCGCACGAGCGGGTGTGTCGGATTTGTTCACAGGCTCTCAGCTGACCTTGATGATGGCGCTGACGACTGCGTCGATGTTCTTGCTGTTCAGTGCCGCCACGCAGATGCGCCCGGAGTCGACACCATAGATGCCGAATTCGCTGCGCAGGCGCTGCATCTGTTCCTTGCCCAGCCCGGAGTAGCTGAACATGCCTTTTTGCTGCGTGATGAAGCTCATGTCCTGCTTGATGCCGGCGGCCTGGAGCTTTTCGAGCAAGGCGGTGCGCATCTGCTTGATGCGAACGCGCATGCCGGCGAGTTCTTCTTCCCACATCGCGCGCAGTGCCGGTGTGTTGAGCACGGTGGCGACGATCTGCGCGCCATGCGTCGGCGGGTTGGAGTAGTTGGTGCGGATGACGATCTTGAGCTGGCTCAACACGCGAGCCGCTTCGTCCTTGCTTTCACAGACGACGCTGAGTGCGCCGACGCGTTCGCCGTACAGCGAGAAGCTCTTGGAGAACGAGGTCGAGACGAAGAAGTCGAGGCCTGCGCTCATGAACTGCGCGATCACGGCGCCGTCTTCGGCAATGCCTTCGCCGAAGCCCTGGTAAGCCATGTCGAGGAAGGGCACGAGGTTCTTCGCCTTGACGGCCTGGACCACCTGCTCCCATTGAGCGGGGGTGATGTCGTAGCCGGTCGGGTTGTGGCAGCAGGCATGCAGCACGACGATGGTGCCGGCGGCCGCGTTGTTCAGCGTGGCCAGCATGCCGTCGAAATTGACCCCGCGCTTGGCTGCGTCGTAGTACGGGTAGGTGTCGACCGGGAAGCCGGCGTTGGTGAAGAGCGCGCGGTGGTTTTCCCAGCTCGGGTCGCTGATGAGCACCTTGGCAGAGGGGTTCACCTTCTTCAAGAAGTCGGCGCCGATCTTCAGGCCGCCAGTGCCGCCAATACCCTGCACGGTGGCCACGCGGCCGTCTTTCAGTGCAGTGCTGTCGGCGCCGAACACCAGGCCCTGCACCGCCTTGTCGTAGGCGGCGATGCCGTCGATCGGCAGGTAGCCGCGCGCGCTGGCGGCTTCCTGCATCTGCTTTTCAGCCTGGGCCACGCACTTGAGCAAGGGCAGCTTGCCGTTGTCGTCGTAGTAGACGCCAACGCCGAGGTTCACCTTGGCAGGGTTCGGATCAGCGTTGAACTGCTCGTTGAGGCCAAGGATCGGATCACGGGGGGCCATTTCAACGGCGGCGAACAGCGAGGTCATGGACAGTCCTTGTCAGTAGAGCAGATGAACGTTTTGGGCTACTCTGGATGATTGCCCAGTGCGCCCCATTCGCGGGGAAACCCGGAGATTTTATCTGCCATGGCCGACTTGTCTGACTCCCCCGTCGTGAATGAACCCGAGCGCGGTGAGTTCGTGAGCTATCCCGATTCGCCGTTCCAGCTGTTCCAGCCGTATCCGCCAGCCGGCGATCAACCCACGGCCATCGCGAAGTTGGTAGAAGGCGTGCGCGACGGGCTGAGCTATCAAACCCTGCTGGGTGTGACAGGCTCGGGCAAGACCTTCACCATGGCCAACGTGATCGCCCAGATGGGCCGGCCGGCCATCGTCTTCGCGCCGAACAAGACGCTCGCGGCGCAGCTCTACAGCGAGTTCCGCGAGTTCTTCCCGAAGAACGCGGTCGAGTACTTCGTCAGCTACTACGACTACTACCAGCCCGAAGCCTACGTGCCGCAGCGCGACCTGTTCATCGAGAAAGACAGCTCGATCAACGAGCACATCGAGCAGATGCGCCTCAGCGCGACCAAGAGCCTCTTGGAGCGGCGCGACGTGGTGATCGTGGCGACCGTGTCGGCCATCTACGGCATCGGCAACCCGAGCGACTACCACCGCATGGTGATGACGCTGCGCACCGGCGACAAGATGGGCCAGCGCGACGTGATCGCGCAGCTCATCCGCATGCAGTACACCCGCAACGAGATGGACTTCAGCCGCGGCACCTTCCGCGTGCGCGGCGACACCATCGACGTATTTCCGGCCGAGCATTCGGAGCTGGCGATCCGCATCGAGCTGTTCGACGACGAGGTCGAGACGCTGCAGCTCTTCGACCCGCTCAGCGGCAGGATCAAGCAGAAGATCATCCGCTTCACCGTGTACCCGTCGAGCCACTACGTGACGCCGCGCGACCGCGTGCTGGCCGCCATCGACACCATCAAGCAGGAGTTGCGCGAGCGGCTCGACGAGCTGGTGAAGGGCGGCAAGCTGGTCGAGGCCCAGCGCCTGGAGCAGCGCACTCGCTTCGACCTGGAAATGCTGCAGGAGATCGGCCACTGCAAGGGCATCGAGAACTACACGCGGCACCTGTCGGGCTCGGCGCCGGGCGACCCGCCGTCGACGCTGGTGGACTATCTGCCGAAGGATGCGTTGATGTTTCTCGACGAGTCGCACGTGCTGATCGGCCAGCTGGGTGGCATGTACAACGGCGACCGGGCGCGCAAGACGACGCTCGTGGAGTACGGCTTTCGCCTGCCGTCGGCGCTCGACAACCGGCCGCTGAAGTTCGAGGAGTTCCAGAAGAAGATGCGCCAGGTGATGTTCGTCTCGGCCACGCCGGCGAACTTCGAGAAAGAGAACTCAGGGCAGGTGGTCGAGCAGCTCGTGCGGCCCACGGGCTTGATTGATCCGCTGGTCGAAGTGCGGCCGGCCACGCACCAGGTCGACGACGTGCTGCAAGAAATTCGCGGGCGCGTCGAGATCAACGAGCGTGTGCTGATCACCACGCTGACCAAGCGCATGGCCGAGCAGCTGACCGACTACCTGGCCGACAACGGCGTGAAGGTGCGCTATCTGCACAGCGATATCGACACGGTCGAGCGCGTCGAGATCTTGCGTGACCTGCGGCTGGGGGCCTTCGATGTGCTGGTCGGCATCAACCTGCTGCGCGAGGGCCTGGACATTCCCGAGGTGTCGCTCGTCGCGATTCTCGATGCCGACAAGGAAGGTTTCCTGCGTTCCGAGCGCTCGCTGATCCAGACCATTGGCCGCGCGGCGCGCAACCTGAATGGCAAGGCCATTCTGTACGCTGACAGGATCACCGAATCGATGAAGCTGGCCCTCGGCGAAACCGAGCGGCGGCGTGCCAAGCAGATCACCCACAACACCGAGCAAGGCATCACCCCGCGCAGCATCCAGAAGCAGGTGAGAGACCTGATCGATGGCGTCTATTCGGAGAAGACCAAGGGCGAGCACCGCGAACTCGAGGCTGCCGCCATCGAAGCCTTGTCTGAAAAAGACCTGGGCAAGCGCATCAAGCAGCTCGAGAAGCAGATGCTCGACCACGCCCGCAACCTGGAGTTCGAGAAAGCCGCCCGCGTGCGCGACCAGTTGGCGATGCTGCGAGAGCAGGCCTTCGGCGCGCCCGGCAAGGACAACATCGTGCCGGTGGCTTCTCCCAAATGACGGCCACGCCCAAGAAACTGAGCGTTCTGATGGTCTGCATGGGCAACATCTGCCGCTCGCCGACGGCCGAGGCGGTGTTGCGGCACAAGCTGCAGGCGGCGGGTTTGGGCGATACCGTCGACGTCGATTCGGCCGGAACGCTGGCCTGGCACAGCGGCGAACCACCGGATGCGCGTTCCATGGCTCACGCCAAACGGCGTGGTTACAACTTGACCGCGCTTCGCGCTCGGGCTGTGACTCCAGCCGATTTCGAGGCCAGTGACTTCATCCTGGCGATGGACTGGGACAACCTGGGGTGGTTGGAAGAACGGTGTCCGCCCCAACATCTTTCAAAGCTGGGTCGCCTGACCCAACACGCCAGTCGGCATCAGGCCGAGGTGGTTCCCGATCCCTATCAGGGCGGTTCGGTGGGTTTTGAGCACGTACTGGACCTCGTTGAGGACGCTTGCGATGGTTTTGTCGCTTTTTTGCTGCGAGAAAAGCTTGCGCCGCGTAGGGGAACTTCCTGACCCAATGTCGACCGAATCAGTAGGTCTCAGCTATACTTGAGTAAACCGCTCGGGAACAACCCGAGGGTTATCCCGCTTAACGGCGGGGCTCGAGAAGCGTGAAGCCAACCTTGATCGCTTTTCTTTGATTTTTGTGCTGTCACCGGCACCAGGAGGATTTCATGCGTCTGACCACAAAAGGCCGCTTTGCCGTTACCGCGATGATCGACCTCGCCTTGCGCGAGAACACTGGCCCCGTTGCGCTGGCTGCCATCAGTGCGCGCCAGCAGATTTCCCTGTCTTATCTTGAGCAGCTGTTCGGGAAGCTTCGCCGCCATGAGCTGGTGGAAAGCACCCGCGGCCCCGGCGGCGGTTATTCGCTCGGCCGCAAGTCTGAAGAAATCACCGTCGCCGACATCATCGTCGCCGTCGACGAACCCATTGACGCCACCGGCTGTGGCGGCAAGGAAAACTGCATGGGCGAAGACTCTGGCCGCTGCATGACGCACGACCTGTGGGCCAGCCTCAATTCCAAGATGATCGAGTACCTCGATTCGATCTCCTTGCGCAAGCTGGTCGAAGAGCAATTGGCCAAGGGCATCTCGATCGAAGAGCACCCTGTCAAGCGCGCCATCTCGACCCAGCCGGTCGTCAAGCCGATCAAGATCACCGCGCCTAATTCGGTGTTCGCCCTGGGTAACGCATTCAACAAGTAATCGCTTTTCGCAGTATCGCCATGGACATGACCCCGCATTTCCCGATCTACATGGACTACGGTGCCACCACGCCGGTCGACCAACGCGTGGTGGACGCGATGATTCCGTGGTTGCGCGAGCATTTCGGCAACCCGGCATCTCGCAGTCACGCCTGGGGTTGGGAAGCGGAAGCGGCGGTCGAGAAGGCGCGCGAGCAGGTGGCTGCGCTGGTCAATGCGGACCCACGCGAGATCGTGTGGACATCGGGTGCCACCGAGTCCATCAACCTGGCGCTGAAGGGCGCGGCGCAGTTCTACAAGACGCGCGGCAAGCACCTCATCACGCTGAAGACCGAGCACAAGGCCGTGCTCGACACCATGCGTGAGCTGGAGCGCCAGGGCTTCGAGGTGACCTACCTCGACGTGCAGGAAGACGGGCTGCTCGACCTTGACAAGCTGAAGGCAGCATTGCGCGAGGACACGATTCTGGTGTCGGTGCTGCTGGTCAACAACGAGATCGGCGTCATCCAGGACATCACGGCCATCGGCGCGATGTGCCGTGAGCGCGGCATCATCTTCCACGTCGACGCTGCCCAAGCCACCGGCAAGGTGTCCATCGATCTTGCCAAGCTGCCTGTCGACCTGATGAGCCTGGCCTCGCACAAGACCTATGGCCCCAAGGGCATTGGCGCGCTGTACGTGCGCCGCAAGCCGCGTGTGCGCATCGAGGCGCAGATGCACGGTGGCGGCCACGAGCGCGGTATGCGTTCCGGCACGCTGGCCACGCACCAGATCATCGGCATGGGCGAGGCATATCGCATCGCGCGTGAAGAGATGGGCGTCGAGAGCGAGCGCATTCGCATGTTGCAGCAGCGCCTGATCAAAGGCCTGTCCGACATCGAACAGACCTTCCTGAATGGCCACCCGACCCAGCGCGTGCCGCACAACGTGAACATGTCGTTCAACTTTGTCGAGGGCGAGTCGCTGATCATGGGCATCAAGGGCATTGCGGTGTCGTCGGGCTCGGCCTGCACGTCGGCAAGTCTGGAGCCGAGCTATGTGCTTCGCGCCTTGGGCCGAAGTGATGAATTGGCTCACTCGTCCTTGCGCATGACCATCGGCCGTTTCACGACTGTGGAAGAGATCGACTACGTGATCACCACGCTGAAAGACCGCGTGGCCAAGTTGCGCGAGTTGTCGCCGCTGTGGGAGATGCACAAGGACGGCATCGACATCAGCACGATCCAGTGGTCTGCCCACTGACATCGCCGCATCGAATTCTGGAGAACTGACATGGCATACAGCGAAAAAGTGGTTGAGCATTACGAGAACCCGCGCAACGTGGGTTCGTTCGAAAAGGGTGATGACACCGTGGGCACCGGCATGGTCGGGGCACCGGCCTGCGGTGACGTGATGAAGCTGCAGATCAAGGTCAACCCGGTCACGGGTTTGATCGAAGACGCCAAGTTCAAGACCTACGGCTGCGGCTCGGCCATTGCGTCAAGTTCATTGGTGACCGAATGGGTCAAGGGCAAGTCGCTCGACGAAGCGCTGACCATCAAGAACACGCACATCGCCGAAGAGCTGGCGCTGCCGCCGGTGAAGATTCACTGCTCCATCCTGGCCGAAGACGCCATCAAGGCGGCCGTGAACGACTACAAGGCCAAGAAAGCTCACTGACATGGCGGTCACGCTGACAGAAGCGGCGGCACGCCATGTGTCGCGCTACATCACCAAACGCGGCAAGGGCGTCGGTGTGCGCCTGGGCGTGAAGACCACTGGCTGCTCGGGCCTGGCCTACAAGCTCGAGTACGCCGACGACGTGGCGCCTGAAGACGTGATCTTCGAAGGCCATGGCGTGAAGGTGCTGATCGACCCGAAGAGCTTGCCCTACATCGACGGTACCGAACTCGACTTCGTGCGCGAGGGCTTGAACGAAGGCTTCAAGTTTCACAACCCGCGCGAGAAAGACCGATGCGGGTGCGGTGAATCGTTCCGGGTCTGAGCTTCGGCTGGCCCCCACAGGCGCGGCTTTGGTCGCGCCTTTGTTTTTTGACGAATCGAGCGTGTCGTGAATCTGGACGACGACGACTTCACCCTGTTGGGCCTGCCACCGCGTTTTGCGCAAGACCGTGCGGCGATCGACACGCGCTGGCGCGAGCTGCAGGCCCAAGTTCATCCTGATCGCTTTGCTGCTGAAGGCGCCGCGGCGCAGCGCGTGGCGATGCAGTGGGCGGTGCGGGTGAACGAAGCCTATCAACGCATGAAAGACCCGCTGAAGCGTGCCGCTTACCTGTGCGAGCTGAACGGTGCCGCGATCAACGCCGAGAACAACACGGCCATGCCTCCCGGATTCCTGATACAGCAGATGGAGTGGCGCGAAGCGCTGGACGAAGCGGCCTTGCTGCCTGCCGTCGAAGCGCTGGCCGATGCCGTGGCGAAGCACCGCAATAAAGCATTGGTGCAGCTGCAGGCCACGCTCGACAAGAAGAGAGATTTCGCCGCGGCAGCCCAGGAGGTCAGAGCCCTCATGTTCGTTGAGCGCTTTGCCGACGACGTCGATCAACGCCTCGAAGCACTGGGACAATAGCTGCCATGGCCTTGCTTCAGATTTCAGAACCCGGCGGCAGCCCCGACCCGCATCAGCGCCGGGTTGCCGTCGGCATCGACCTCGGCACCACGCATTCGCTGGTGGCTGCCGTTCGCAGCGGTATGGCGGAATGTCTGCCCGACGACGCGGGCCGCGTGATCCTGCCCTCGGCCGTGCGCTACCTGGAGCAGGGGCGGCGTCAGATCGGGCATGACGCGTTGATGGAGGCCGCCAACGACCCGCGCAACACCATCGTGTCGGTCAAGCGCTTCATGGGCCGCGGCCTGAGCGACATCGTGCAGCGCGAGAAGCTGCCGTACGACTTCGTCGACGAGCCCGGCATGGTCAAGCTGCGCACGGTCGATGGTGTGAAGTCACCAGTCGAGGTGTCGGCCGAGATTCTGGCGACGCTGCGATACCGCGCGGAAGACACCTTCGCGGACGACCTGTTCGGTGCCGTGATCACCGTGCCGGCCTATTTCGACGATGCACAGCGCCAGGCCACGAAGGATGCTGCGCAACTGGCCGGCCTGAACGTCTTGCGCCTCATCAACGAACCCACCGCCGCGGCGATTGCCTATGGGCTGGAGAACGGGTCCGAAGGCCTCTATGCGGTGTACGACCTGGGCGGTGGCACCTTCGACATTTCGTTGCTGCGCCTGACCCAAGGCGTGTTCGAGGTGGTCTCGACGGGTGGCGATTCCGCCTTGGGTGGTGATGATTTCGATCGGCAGTTGGCCGACTGGGCGCTGACCCAAAGCGGCCTGCAAGCCACCACGCCACAAGACAAGCGCTCCGTGCTCGTCGCAGCGCGCGCGGCCAAGGAGAAGTTGTCTTCCAGCGACCATGCAACGCTGGCCTGCCCCTTGAGCGGTGGCGAGTTGTCGGTGCGGGTGACGCGCGACGAATTCGAGGCCATCACACAAGACCTGGTCGCCCGCACGCTGGGCGCGCTGCGCAAGGTGCTGCGCGATGCCAAGGCGGCGAAGGACGATGTGCAAGGTGTCGTGATGGTTGGCGGCTCCACGCGCATGCCCAAAGTGCAGGCGGTGGTCGGCGATTTCTTCGGCAAGCCGCCGCTCACGAACATGAACCCCGACGAGGTGGTGGCGCTGGGCGCGGCCATCCAGGCCAATGCGTTGGCCGGCAACGCGGGTGCCGACGAGTTGCTGCTGCTCGACGTGATTCCCTTGTCCCTCGGGCTCGAAACCATGGGCGGCCTTGTTGAACGGATCATCCCGCGCAACAGCACCATTCCCACGGCGCGCGCACAAGACTTCACCACCTTCAAAGACGGCCAAACCGCCATGGCCATCCATGTGGTGCAGGGCGAACGCGAGCTGGTGAGCGATTGCCGTTCGCTGGCGCGTTTCGAACTGCGCGGCATTCCGCCCATGGTGGCCGGTGCAGCGCGCATTCGTGTGAGCTTCCAGGTTGACGCTGACGGCTTGCTCGCCGTCAGTGCGCGCGAGGAAGGCTCAGGCGTTGAGGCCGCGATCACCGTGAAGCCGAGCTACGGCCTGTCGGACGATGAAGTCGCCCGCATGCTGACCGAGAGCTTCAGCACGGCCGAGGTCGACATGCACGCGCGCAGCCTGCGCGAATCGCGCGTCGAAGCCGAGCGCATGCTGCTGGCCACGCGCGCCGCGCTCGCGGCCGATGGCGACTTGCTGAGCACCGAAGAACAGCGCCGCATCCAGTCGCTGCTGGCCGCGCTCGAAGCCATCCAGAACGGCGAGGACCACGCTGCCATCGACACCGCCGTCGAAGCCCTGGCCAAGGGCACCGAAGCTTTTGCTGCGGAGCGCATGAACCGCGGCATTCGCCGGGCCTTGGCGGGCCGCCGCGTCGAAGAAGTCTGAGAACAAGAACATGCCCGTCATCAAGATCCTTCCTCACCCCGAATACTGCCCGCAGGGGGCGCAGATCGAGGCAACGCCTGGCACCTCGCTGTGCGAAGCCCTGCTCGAGAACGACATCGAGATCGAGCACGCGTGCGAGATGAGTGCGGCATGCACCACATGCCACGTGGTCGTGCGCGAAGGCTTCAAGTCACTCGGCGAGATCGATGAGGTGGAAGAAGACCTGCTCGACCGTGCCTGGGGCTTGGAGCCCACGTCGAGGCTTTCATGCCAGGCCATCCTGGCTCAGCAAGATGTGACCATCGAGATCCCCAAGTACTCGATCAACCACGCCAAAGAAAAACACTGAAAGTGTTTTCGGTGAAAGCTCATGTCGCGCAGCGATGTGACGCCGGAGCCAAAAGCACTGAGCGCGGCGCAAGAAAAAAAACCTCCCGGCCTTGCGGGCCAGGAGGTCGACGAAAGGGCTCTGCCCTACTGAGGAGATAGACAACAAACGCAGGAGCGTCCTGTCTCGCCTCTACCAGCAAGCAGCGTGCCTGCTTTTCCAGTTCGAGCTGTGTCAGCTGCGCTCAGGCGGCGACCTTCTCCACGTGGCCGTGGCGGGTGTACAGGAAGTCGAGCACCTCCTTGCGGTAGTGCACATAGCGGGTGTCTTCCGCCAGGTCGACACGATTGCGAGGGCGAGCCAGTTCGATCGACAGGATCTCGCCGATCGTGGCCGCCGGGCCATTGGTCATCATCACGATCCGGTCGGACAGCAGCACCGCTTCGTCCACATCGTGCGTGACCATCACCACAGTGCTGTGTGTGCGGCCGACGATCTTCAACAGCTCGTCTTGCAGGTGGGCGCGGGTGAGGGCGTCGAGCGCGCCGAACGGCTCGTCCATCAGCAGCACCTTGGGTTCCATGGCCAGGGCACGTGCGATGCCCACGCGCTGCTTCATGCCGCCCGAGATCTCGTGCGGGCGCTTGTAGGCTGCATGCCCCATGTTCACCAACTCCAGCGCGGCCAGCGTTCGCTCTTTCAGCCGGGCCTTCGTCTCGGTGTTGCCGAACACGCGCTCCACCGCGAGGTGAACGTTTTCGAAGCAGGTGAGCCACGGCAGCAGCGAGTGGTTCTGGAACACGACGGCGCGTTCGGGCCCCGGCGCGGCGATCTCGCGGTTGTCGCAGATCAGCGCGCCGCTGCTCGGCAGCGTGAGCCCGGCGATCAGGTTGAGCAGCGTGGATTTGCCGCAGCCCGAGTGGCCGATCAGCGTGACGAACTCGCCTTTCTGAACCGTGAGGTTGATCTCGCGCAGTGCGTGGAACTGGCCTTTCTTGGTGTTGAAGACCATCTCGGCGTTTTGCACTTCAATGAAGCTTTTCATGGCGTGTTCTCCTCGGTGGACAGTCAGACTTCGTCGTAGGTGAATCGCTTGGCGATGGAGATCAGCGCCCATTCGAGCAGTAGACCGACGATGCCGATCACGAAGATCGCGATCAGGATGTGCGTGACGTTCAGGTTGTTCCATTCGTCCCACACCCAGAAGCCGATGCCCACGCCGCCGGTCAGCATCTCGGCGGCCACGATCACGAGCCAAGCCGTGCCGACAGACAGCCGCACGCCGGTCAGCATGTAGGGCAACACGGCGGGGAAGAGGATCTTGGTGATGACCTTCCACTCCGACAGGTTGAGCACGCGCGCCACGTTGAGGTAGTCACTGGGCACACGCTGCACGCCGACAGCGGTGTTAATGATCATCGGCCAGATGGAGCAGATGAAAATCGTCCAAATGGCTGCTGGGTTGGCGGCCTTGAACACAAGCAGTCCGATCGGCAACCACGCCAGCGGCGACACCGGGCGCAGCAGGCTGATCAACGGCGACACCATGTTGTTGAGGAACGTGAAGCGGCCGATCATGAAACCCATCGGAATGCCCACCAGCGCCGCGAGACCGAAGCCCACGGCCACGCGCTCGAGCGAGAACAGGATGTTCCAGCCGATGCCCTGGTCATTGGGCCCTTTGCTGTAGAACGGATCGGAGAACACCTTGACCGCCTCGGTGAAGGTGGCTGCAGGCGTTGGAAAGCTGGTGCTCTTCATCGTGAGCAGGCCCCAGATGCCCACGACCAGCGCAATGCCGATCACCGGCGGCAAGACCTTCAACCAAACCCCGCGCCAATCGATGGGCTGCTTTGGTGCCTTGGCCGGTGCGGGCTGCTTGCTGGGCTCTGCCTTGAGCACGGGCTGGGCTGGGGTGTTCTCGGCTGTCGACCCGAGTGGCGAATGAAAAACGGCGCTGACCATGGTGTTCTCCTGTGTTCGACCGCGCTCAGGCGGCCGAGGCCTTGATGGCAAAACCGTCGGCGTACTTCTTCGGATCCTTGCCGTCCCACACCGTGCCGTCGATCAACTTGCTGGTGCGCAGCACGTCCTTCGGCACGCTGATCTTCATGGCGCCGGCGGCTTCCTTGTAGAGGTCGATCTGGTTGATCTGCTTGGCCACGGCGAGGTAGTCCGGGTGCTCCTTCAGCAAGCCCCAGCGCTTGTGCTGCGTGAGGAACCACATGCCGTCGGACAGGTAGGGGAAGTTCACCGCACCATCGTTGAAGAACTTCATGTGGTTCGGGTCGTCCCAGGTCTTGCCCAGGCCGTTCTGGTAGCGGCCCAGGATGCGTTGGTTGATGGCGTCGACGCCGGTGTTGACATAGGACTTGTCAGCCACGGTCTCGGCCATCTTCAGCTTGTTCTGCAAGCTGGCGTCGATCCAGCGGCTGGCTTCCAACACAGCCATCATCACGGCACGGCAGGTGTTCGGGTTCTTCTTGACGAAGTCGGCCGTGGTGCCGAGTGTCTTTTCAGGGTGATCCTTCCAGATGTCCTGCGTGGTCACGGCCGTGATGCCGATGTTGTCCATGATGGCGCGGTGGCCCCAAGGTTCGCCGACGCAGAAGCCGTCCATGTTGCCCACACGCATGTTGGCCACCATCTGCGGCGGCGGCACGGTGATCAGCTTGGCGCCGCTGATGGGGTTGATGCCTGACGCGGCCAGCCAGTAGTGCATCCACATGGCGTGCGTGCCGGTTGGGAAGGTGCCGGCGAAGGTGTACTCGCGCTTCTCTTTGGCCATCACCTTGGCCAGGGAGGCACCGTCGACCGCGCCCTTGTCGGCCAAGGTCTTCGACAGCGTGATCGCCTGGCCGTTGTTGTTCAGGCTCATCAACACGGCCATGTCCTTCTTCGGGCCGCTGACACCGAGGTGCACGCCGTAGATCAGGCCGTACAGCACGTGCGCCATATCGAGTTCGCCGTTGACCAGCTTGTCGCGCACGCCGGCCCACGAGGCTTCCTTCGACGGGATGATCTTGACGCCGTATTTCTTGTCGAAACCCAGCACCGAGGCCATCACGACTGAGGCGCAATCGGTCAGCGGGATGAAGCCGATCTTGACTTCTTCTTTCTCGGGTTTGTCTGAGCCGGCGGCATAGACCGCGGTGTTCAACCCGGGTACGAGACCCGCTGCGCTGCCGGCGGCAGCGGCCTTGATGAGTGTTCTGCGGCTCATGAGTGTCTTTCGAGTGAGGTGGCTGGTCATGGCTGGGTCTCGAGTGCGTGGAAGACAAAAGGAAAAGACAAAACAAAAAAGGCGTCCGCACATGGCTGGGGATGAGCCCGAACCTGTGGGGACGCCTTCGTCCCATCGACAGCGCACCGTCTTTGGTGCTTGCCGATGTTTTTAGAAAATCGCCGTTGATCTTCTGTGGCGAGAGATTGCAAAGCCTGTGCCAGCACTTGGGCGGGCGCTTGAGTGCTGCGCTGCACCAACTCAGTGTTGTTGGTTGATTTGGCGCACGCGCTTTGTGCGCATCAGGCCAGCAGGTCGCTCACATCAATGAGGCGTTGCGCCACTTCGGCGAGCTTCATGCCCTTGTCCATGGCGGTCTTGCGAAGCCGGGCGTAGGCGTCTTCTTCACGCAGCCCGTGGCGATTGATCAGGATGGCCTTGGCGCGGTCGATGACCTTCCGGTCCGACAGCTCCGTGCGTGCATCGGCCAGTTCCCGGCGCAAGGCTTCTTCATGCTGAAAGCGGGCGAGGGCCACGTCGAGCACGGGCTTCACGCGCTCGGCTGCAAGCCCGGCGACCACGTAGGCGGTGACGCCGGCCGCAATGGCATCGCGCACATGTGTGGTGTCTTCGTCCTGCGTGAACAACACGATGGGCCGGCGCGCATCGCGCGTGGCCATCACCACGTGCTCCAGCGTGTCGCGCGCCTGGCTTTCGGCGTCGACGATGATCATGTCGGGCGCAATCTGCGCCAGGCGGTCCGGCAGGAACACATCGACCGGCAGCACGGCGACGATGTTGTAGCCGTTCTCCAGCAACCCGATGCGCAGGCTGCGCGACCGCTCGGCTTCCGTGCCTGCCAACGTCTCGGTGCCGTCGTTCGCGAGCAGATCCGGCGCCACGATGACGATGCGCAGGGCATGGGCGGAGCCGGGTGGCGACGGGTTCATGTTCAGGACGGTGCAACATCCACGCCAGACAGGAACAAAAAAGCCCGCCGATGGCGGGCTTCTGCGCACAGTGCGGGCGTAATGCTCAGTGATTGCCGGCTGACGTGGTCAGCGCCTTGCGAATCCAGCCGCCGAGCGGGCGCAGGGAGTCGAGCACCGAATCGGAAGTGAAGAGATCGCGCTCGCTCAACAGGCCTCGGCCGTCCAGCATGTCGAGAAACTGCTTGACCTCATTGCGGCGGATGCCGCTGCATGCCGCTAGTTGAGCTATCGACATGTGCCGATGGGACAAATCGGTCAGCATGCGCCGATAGGCTGTGCGGTGATAAGGCGCAGGAAGATCGGCCCACGCAATGAGACGGTATTCCTTCATGGAGTTTCCCAACGGTTCGTTTTCATTGTTGGCAATCGCATCGGTGGCCACGGCTCGGGTGCTCAGGGTAGTGCGCCGAAATGGTGCTGGGAAGGGGCTTCCGTGGCATTTGAGTGAAAACACCGATGCGAAGCTGTGGGAAACCACAGTCCCCGCTGATTGAGATATTGCGCTCGGTAAACTCGGCAGATGAGAGTTCTGGGGGTTGAGTCTTCATGCGACGAAACGGGCGTCGCGCTTGTGGATGCCGATGCAAGCGGCGTGCCCCGCTTGCTGGCCCATGCGTTGCACAGCCAGATCGACATGCATCAGGCTTATGGCGGCGTCGTGCCTGAGTTGGCGTCGCGCGATCACATTCGGCGCGTGCTGCCGTTGGCGCAGCAGGTCTTGAGCCAAGCGGGCTGTGCGTTGGGCAGCGTTGACGTCATCGCCTACACGCGCGGCCCTGGGCTTGCCGGTGCATTGCTCGTGGGGTCTGGCGTCGCGTGTGCGCTGGGCGCTGCGCTGGGCAAGCCGGTGCTCGGCGTGCATCACCTTGAGGGTCACCTGCTGTCACCGTTCCTGGCAAGCGACCCGCCTGAATTTCCATTCGTGGCCTTGCTGGTATCGGGGGGGCACACGCAGTTGATGCGGGTCAACGACGTTGGCCAGTACGAATTGCTGGGCGAGACCATCGACGACGCGGCCGGCGAGGCCTTCGACAAGTCCGCCAAGATGATGGGTCTGGGCTATCCCGGTGGCCCGGCCTTGGCCCGCCTTGCCGAGTTCGGCGACGCATCGACTTTCGAGCTGCCTCGCCCGCTGTTGCACAACGGCACGCTCGATTTCTCGTTTGCCGGTCTCAAGACGGCAGTGCGCACCCAGTTGCTCAAGCTCGGCAGCAACGTCTGCGAGCAGGACAAGGCGCACTTGGCTGCGTCCACGCAGCAGGCGATCGTCGAAGTGCTTGTGAAGAAATCAATGGCTGCACTCAAGCTCACTGGCCTGAAGCGCCTGGTGGTCGCGGGTGGCGTCGGTGCTAATGCCCGCTTGCGCGAAATGCTCAACGCCGAATGCGCCAAGCGGCAGTGCAGGGTGCACTACCCCGAACTGGCCTTGTGTACCGACAACGGCGCCATGATCGCGCTGGCCGCTGCGATGCGTCTGCAACGAGGTATCGCTTCTGCGAGCCGCGACTACGCCTTCGATGTGCGGCCGCGCTGGGATCTCGCGGCCGCCTGAATCGTCGGCTATCAGTTGATGCTGATTTGCGTGGCGCCGGTAGGCACCTTCTTGGCAAGCGTCAATGTCAGCACGCCGTTTTCGAACCTGGCGCTGGAGGTGGATTGGTCCACTTCAGCCGGCAGGCTCACGGTGCGCGCGTACTGAGCGGCGCTGCGCTCGCGGTAGAGAACGCGTTCACCTTCCTTGGCTTCGGTACCGGCAGTCGTCGCGGCTTCGATGCTCACGCGGCGGCCTTGCACCGTGACCTTCAGTTGTTCCTTGGTGAGGCCAGGCAGGTCGAAGGACAGGGTGTAGCTGCTGTCGCTTTCGGCGACGTCGAGCGCAGGAACGCGTGGCTCGTCGGCTTGGTAGCGGTCACTGAAAAGGTGATCGATTGCGCGCGACAAGGTGGCGGGGGCAACGCGGCGGGTGGAAGCGACGGAAGAAGGAAACACGAACATGATGGGTAACTCCAGGATTCGACCGGGGCCGCCGCACCGTGCAGCAACCCATGCTTCCCCAACTAGGCGCCGCAATTTTGTTTTCAAGGGGCTTGAAATCTCGCGCGCGGCACCGGCTAGCATCGACCGATCATGAGACCCATCATTGCCGGTTTGCCGGCCTCCAAGATTCGCGAAGTGGCCAACGCGGGGCTGGGCCGAAGCGACGTGCTGCCCTTCTGGTTCGGCGAGAGCGACGAGGCAACGCCCGATGTCGTGACCGAAGCTGCCATCGCTTCGCTGCGCGCAGGCGAGACGTTCTACTCGCACAACCTCGGCCTGCCTGAATTGCGTGAGGCGTTGGCCATGCACTTGAGCGATCTGCATGGCGCGGTGGCGCCGGATCGCATCGCCGTCACGTCATCGGGCGTCAGCGCCTTGATGATCGCAAGCCAATTGCTCGTCGGCGCAGGCGACGAAGTCGTCGCCGTCGTCCCGGTGTGGCCCAACATCACGGCGCAGCCGGCCATCCTCGGCGCGAAGGTGAGGCGTGTGTCGTTGCGAGTGCAGGACGGCGCCTGGGTGCTCGACTTGCCGACCTTGCTCGAAGCGATCACGCCGAGCACCCGGGCCTTGCTCATCAACGCGCCGAACAACCCGACAGGCTGGACGCTGACCCGCGAAGAGCAGCAAGCGCTGCTCGCACATTGCCGACACACCGGCACCTGGATCGTGGCCGACGAGGTCTATGACCGTATCTACTTCGAGCCGGGCCAGCGGGCGGCGCCCAGTTTTCTCGACATCGCCGATGCAAGCGACCGCCTGATCGTCACGCACAGCTTTTCGAAGAGCTTTCTGATGACCGGCTGGCGCCTCGGATCGCTGGTGCTGCCCACCGGCTGCTCGCCGGACGTGGCCAAGCTGATCGAGTTCAACACCTCTTGCGCTCCGGTGTTTGTGCAGCGGGCGGGTCTGGCGGCGGTGCACCATGCAGATGCCTTCGTGCCGGGCCTGGTGCAGCGGCTGAAAACCTGCCGTGACACGCTGATTCCGCGCCTGTCGGCCTTGCCCGGCGTGAGCGTATCGACGCCTCGCGGCGGCATGTATGCGTTCTTCCGCGTCGAGGGACAGGACGATTCGCTGGCCTTCGCCAAGCGCCTGGTCGAAGAGGTTGGCCTCGGGCTGGCGCCAGGCGTGGCTTTCGGCGACGAGGCCGAGGGCTGGCTGCGCTGGTGTTTCGCGTCCCGCAACCCCGAACGGCTGGTGGACGGGGTGGGGCGGCTGAGCCGCATCCTTGGGCTATAATTTATGGCTCTGCGCGGCCTAGTCGCTCAGAGTACATAGCACGGCGCGGGAAGGTTTCTCCCGCCACCGCAAGTCGCAACCCGGAAACCGCAGCAACGATCTTGACGAAGAGAAGTCAGTCACCTGCGGCCCGACACCAGGAAACTGACATGTCTGTCGCTGAACTCAACAAGTCTGAAATCGTCAAGTCGAACGCACGCAGTGCCAACGACACGGGCTCACCTGAAGTGCAAGTTGCACTGCTCACCGCCCGCATCAACGACCTCACCCCCCACTTCAAGACCCACATGAAAGACCACCATGGTCGCCGGGGTCTGCTGAAGATGGTCAACACCCGCAAGAGCCTGTTGGCCTACCTGAAGAACACCGACGCGGACCGCTACACCGCGCTGATCCAGAAACTGGGTCTGCGCAAGTAAGTCGCGCGAATGAGTGAAGAGCCTGTCTGGATTCGCCAGCACAGGCTCTTTGCATTTGGAGCCAAGCACCCAACGATGACGATGTGTCATTCCACCGGCGTTTCGCAAGGAACCTCGCTGGAATGGCATCGCGCCAGGGTGACGCTCCGGGTCTAAAGGCACCGCCCTGAAGGCGCCCACATCCAAAGGAGAGACACATGAGCATGTTCAACAAAGTCACCAAGACCTTCCAATGGGGCCAGCACACTGTCAAGCTGGAAACCGGCGAGATCGCCCGCCAGTCGGGTGGGGCCGTGATCGTCGACATCGAAGACACCGTGGTCCTGGCCACCGTGGTCGGTGCCAAGAACCCAAAGCCGGGGCAAGACTTCTTCCCGCTGACCGTCGACTACATCGAGAAGACCTACGCCGCTGGCAAGATCCCCGGCAGCTTCTTCAAGCGTGAAGGCCGCCCGAGCGAGCTCGAGACGCTGACCTCGCGCCTGATCGACCGCCCGCTGCGCCCGCTGTTCCCCGAAGGTTTCTACAACGAAGTGCAGGTGGTGATCCACGTGCTGTCGCTGAACCCCGAAGTCTCGGCTGACATCGCGGCACTGATCGGCTCGAGCGCTGCGCTCGCGATTTCCGGTATCCCGTTCAATGGCCCGATCGGCGCTGCTCGCGTTGGCTACATCAACGGCCAGTACGTGCTGAACCCGGGCAAGACTCAACTGCTCGATTCGCAGATGGACCTGGTTGTCGCCGGCACGCAAGCCGCCGTGCTGATGGTCGAGTCTGAAGCCAAGCAGCTGAGCGAAGAAGTCATGCTCGGCGGCATCGTGTTCGGCCATGAGCAAGGCAACATCGCCATCGCAGCGATCAACGACCTGGTGCGTGACGCCGGCAAGCCGGCCTGGGACTGGGCTGCACCCGCCAAGGACGATGCATTCATCGCCAAGATCGGCGCGTTGGCCGAAGACAAGCTGCGTGCTGCGTACCAGATTCGTTCCAAGCAAGCCCGCACGCAGGCCACGCGTGAAGTGACGTCTGCCACGCTCGCCTCGCTGACCGCTGAAGGCGCGGCCTTCGACAAGGTCAAGGTCGACAACGTGTTGTTCGACATCGAAGCCAAGATCGTGCGCAGCCAGATCCTGGCGGGAGAGCCGCGCATCGACGGCCGGGACACCCGCACGGTGCGCCAGATCGAGATCCGCAACAGCGTGCTGCCGCGCGTTCACGGCTCGGCCTTGTTCACCCGCGGTGAAACGCAGGCGCTGGTCGCTGCCACGCTCGGCACCGATCGTGATTCGCAGAAGATCGACGCGCTGGCCGGCGAGTTCAGCGAGCACTTCATGCTTCACTACAACATGCCTCCGTTCGCCACTGGCGAAACCGGTCGCGTGGGCACGCCGAAGCGCCGCGAAATCGGCCACGGCCGTCTGGCCAAGCGCGCACTGGTTGCCGTGCTGCCGGACCGCGTCGACTTCCCGTATTCGATGCGCGTGGTGTCGGAAATCACCGAGTCCAACGGTTCGTCGTCGATGGCTTCTGTCTGCGGCGGCTGCCTCGCGTTGATGGACGCCGGTGTGCCGCTGAAGGCGCATGTGGCTGGCATTGCCATGGGCCTGATCAAGGACGGCAACCGTTTCGCCGTGCTGACCGACATCCTGGGCGACGAAGATCACCTCGGCGACATGGACTTCAAGGTCGCCGGCACGACCACTGGCGTGACCGCTCTGCAGATGGACATCAAGATCCAGGGCATCACCAAAGAGATCATGCAAGTGGCGCTGGCGCAAGCCAAGGAAGCCCGCCTGCACATCCTCGACAAGATGGTCAACGCCATGGGCGAAGCCAAGGCCGAGGTGTCGCAGTTCGCTCCGCGCCTGTACACGATGAAGATCAACCCCGAGAAGATCCGTGACGTGATCGGCAAGGGCGGCGCCACCATCCGCGCGCTGACCGAAGAAACCGGCACCACGATCGACATCGGCGAAGACGGCACCATCACGATCGCCTCGGCCGATGCCGACAAGGCGGCCTACGCCAAGAAGCGCATCGAAGAGATCACTGCAGAAGTGGAAGTGGGCAAGGTCTACGAAGGCCCGATCACCAAGATTCTGGAGTTCGGTGCGCTCGTCAACCTGCTGCCTGGCAAGGACGGCCTGCTGCACATCAGCCAGATCGCGCACCAGCGTGTCGAGAAGGTCACCGACTTCCTGAAGGAAGGCCAAGTGGTCAAGGTCAAGGTGCTCGAGACCGACGAGAAGGGGCGTGTCAAGCTGTCGATGAAGGCCTTGATCGAACGCGAACCCCAGCCCGCGCACGATTGATGCGCCAGGGCCGCGCAGCATGCGCGGCCCGCCCTGGAGTTTCAACACCATGAAAGCCATCGAAATTGCGTCATACGGCGCGCCCGAGGTGCTGCGGCTTGCCGAGAGGCCGGTGCCGGTCGCGGGCGCCGGTGAACTGTTGATCCGTGTTTCTGCGTCGGGCGTCAATCGGCCCGATGTGCTTCAGCGCAAGGGCAAGTACCCTGTGCCGCCGGGTGCATCGGACCTGCCGGGCCTTGAGGTGGCAGGCGTTGTCATCGACGGCGATCATGAATCAATGGCCGCCGCCGGGTTCAAGCTCGGCGACCGCGTGTGCGCGCTGGTGGCGGGTGGGGGCTACGCTGCACTGTGCGTTGCGCCTGTCGGCTCCTGCCTCCCGGTACCGGCGGGATTCAGCGATGCCGAAGCCGCCAGCTTGCCTGAGACCTTCTTCACCGTGTGGTCCAACGTGTTCGACCGGGCGCGTTTGCAGCCGGGCGAGACGTTCTTGGTGCAGGGCGGGACGAGCGGCATCGGCGTCACGGCGATCCAACTGGCCAAGGCCTGGGGCGCGACGGTCATCGCGACTGCCGGCAGCGACGAGAAGTGCGCCGCGTGCGTGTCGCTCGGCGCTGACCACGCGATCAACTATCGCACCAAGGACTTTTCTGCCGAGGTGATGAGCGTCACGAACAAGCGCGGTGCCAACGTCATTCTCGACATGGTGGCAGGCAGCTATGTGGCTCGCGAGCTGGCTTGCCTGGCCGATGACGGGCGTCTGGTCATCATCGCGGTACAAGGCGGCGTCGAAGCGCAGATCGATGCGGGTGCCGTGCTCCGTCGGCGCCTGACCATCACGGGCTCGACGCTGCGGCCTCGGCCGGTGGCATTCAAGGCGGCTATCGCGAAGTCGTTGCGCGAGCACGTGTGGCCTTGGCTGGAAGCACAACGCGTCAAGCCGGTGATCTTCAAGACCTTCGCAGCCGAGCAGGCGCCGCAGGCACACGCGCTGATGGAATCGAACGAGCACATCGGCAAGATCGTGCTGACATGGTGAATCGAGGAACCGAATCCATGCGTCGCAAACTGGTGGTGGGCAACTGGAAGATGAACGGCAACCGTGCAGCCAATGCCGAGTTGCTGGCCGGGATCAATGCCGCCGGGCCGTGGGACGCGAGCGTTGCGGTGTGCGCACCGTTTCCGTATCTCGCCGACGTCGCGCTGTCTCTGCAAGGCTCGCGCATCCAGTGGGGCGCGCAGGATTGCTCGGCTCACGAGTCGGGTGCTTACACCGGCGAAGTGTCGGCTGCGATGGCGGCCGAGTTCGGTTGCCACTACGTCATCGTTGGTCACTCGGAGCGCCGTGCGTATCACGCTGAGTCCGATCAACTGGTGGCCGACAAGGCCAAGGCGGCATTGGCCCACAAGCTGACGCCGATCGTGTGTGTCGGCGAAACTCTGGCTGAGCGCGACGCAGGGCAGACTGATGCCGTGGTGAAGCGGCAGTTGTCGGCCGTGATCCACACGCTGGCGCATTGCATCTCGCAGGTCGTTGTCGCTTACGAACCCGTCTGGGCCATCGGTACCGGCAAGACGGCCACGCCCGAGCAGGCGCAAGCTGTGCATGCGTTGCTTCGCGCCCAGTTGCATGCGGCTACGCAGAAGGCCGATGAGATGCTGATCCTCTACGGCGGCAGCGTGAAGGCCGACAACGCGACGCAGCTTTTTTCGCAAGCAGACATCGATGGCGGGCTCATCGGCGGTGCCTCTCTCAAGGCTGCGGACTTCGCAGCCATCTGCAAGGCCGCCAGTTGAGGTCGGCCTGAAGAATTTTTTGGAGCAATAAGAATGCAAGTGTTGATGAACGTCGTGGTGGCTGTGCAGATTCTTGCGGCCCTGGTGATGATCGGCTTGGTGCTGATCCAGCACGGCAAGGGTGCCGACATGGGCGCCTCTTTCGGCAGCGGTGCATCGGGCAGCCTCTTCGGTGCGACCGGCAGCGCCAACTTCCTCTCTCGCTCCACTGCCGTCTGCGCCGCGGTGTTCTTCTGCTGCACGCTGGCGTTGGCCTATTCGTCCAACATTCGTGTCAGCACCGAAGGCACCAGCGTGCTCGACCGCGCTGCGGCAGGGGCGGCGAGCGCACCCGCCAGCGGTGCTCTGCCGATCCCGGGCGCAGCGAGCGCGGCATCGGGTGCGGCGTCGACACCTGCACCCGCAGCGTCGGGCGCAGCGATCCCCGGCAAGTGACGCCAAACTGAAGCCTCATCACCGATCAAAACAGACTGCTGCGATGCAGCAGCCGAATGAGATCAGGAGACGTTTGAGGTTAGAATTTGCGGCTGTCTGGTGAGCTATTCCTCATGCAATCCAGGCCTGCTGCTAGTCAGTGGTAAGCGGTAAAACGTTAGGCCGACGTGGTGAAATTGGTAGACACGCTATCTTGAGGGGGTAGTGGCGAAAGCTGTGCGAGTTCGAGTCTCGCCGTCGGCACCAGATCTATCGGCAAGGCACTTTGCGGTGCCTTGCCTTCAGCCAAAAGCCAACCACGCGCACCATGAATCTTGGCCCCTACCTCCCTGTGATCCTGTTCATCCTGGTTGGTGTGGGAATCGGGGTGGCGCCTCAGGTGCTTGGCTTCCTCTTCGGCCCGCATCGCCCTGATGCCGCGAAGAACTCCCCCTACGAATGCGGCTTCGAAGCTTTCGAAGATGCACGCATGAAGTTCGATGTGCGCTACTACCTGGTCGCCATCCTCTTCATTCTGTTCGATCTGGAAATCGCGTTCCTCTTCCCGTGGGCCGTGTCGTTGCGCGAGATCGGCGTGGCGGGCTTCTGGGCCATGATGTTGTTCCTGGGCATTCTGGTCGTGGGCTTTGCCTACGAGTGGAAAAAGGGTGCCCTGGACTGGGAGTAGCCGTATGGGAATTGAAGGCGTTCTGAAAGAGGGCTTCGTCACCACCAGTGTCGATACGCTCATCAACTGGTCCAAGACAGGCTCGCTGTGGCCGATGACCTTCGGGCTCGCGTGTTGTGCCGTCGAGATGATGCATGCCGGTGCGGCGCGCTATGACATCGATCGCTTCGGCATGCTGTTCCGCCCCAGCCCGCGCCAAAGCGATCTGATGATCGTCGCCGGCACGCTGTGCAACAAGATGGCGCCGGCGCTGCGCAAGGTCTACGACCAGATGGCCGAGCCGCGCTGGGTGTTGTCGATGGGCTCCTGCGCCAACGGTGGCGGCTATTACCACTACAGCTATTCCGTGGTGCGCGGCTGCGACCGCATCGTGCCGGTCGACGTGTATGTGCCCGGCTGCCCGCCGACGGCCGAGGCCTTGCTCTACGGCATCCTGCAGTTGCAGACCAAGATTCGCCGCGAAAACACCATCGCCCGCTGAGCACTCATGAGCAGACTCGACACCCTCCAGGCGACGCTGGAAACCGTGCTTGGTGCGCGGATCAAGAAGCTCGTGCGCGATCGCGGCGAGATCACGATCACGGTTCCCGCCGCGGACTACATCGCTGCGGCCATGCTGCTGCGCGACGATCCGTCGTTGCGCTTCGAGCAGCTCGTCGACATCTGCGGGGTCGACTATTCCGAATACAAGGATCAACCGCAGGAAGGCTCGCGTTTCGGCGTGGTGTCGCATCTGCTGTCCATCACGCACAACTGGCGTGTCCGCTTGAAGGTGTTCTGCCCCGATGACGACCTGCCTTCGGTCGAGTCGATCACGCCGGTCTGGAACTCGGCCAACTGGTTCGAGCGCGAAGCCTTCGACCTCTACGGCATCCTGTTCGAAGGCCACGTGGACTTGCGCCGCATCCTGACCGATTACGGTTTCATCGGGCACCCGTTCCGCAAAGACTTCCCGACTTCCGGCCACGTCGAGATGCGCTACGACCCCGAGCAGAAGCGCGTCATCTATCAGCCGGTGACCATCGAGCCGCGCGAGATCACGCCGCGCATCATCCGCGAAGACAACTACGGCGGCCTCCACTGACATGGCTGAGATCAAGAACTACACCTTGAATTTCGGGCCGCAACATCCGGCCGCGCACGGCGTGCTGCGCCTGGTGCTCGAGCTCGACGGCGAAGTGATCCAGCGCGCCGATCCCCACATCGGCCTGCTGCACCGTGCCACCGAAAAGCTGGCCGAGAGCAAGACATTCATCCAGTCGCTGCCCTACATGGACCGCCTCGACTACGTGTCGATGATGTCCAACGAGCACGCCTACTGCCTGGCCATTGAGCGTCTCCTGGGTGTCGACGTACCGGAGCGTGCGCAGTACATCCGTGTGATGTTCGCCGAGATCACTCGTCTACTGAATCACCTGATGTGGCTGGGTGCGCACGGCCTCGACTGCGGTGCGATGAACGTGCTCATCTACTGCTTTCGCGAGCGCGAAGACCTGTTCGACATGTACGAGGCCGTGTCGGGCGCGCGCATGCACGCGGCCTATTTCCGCCCGGGCGGTGTCTACCGCGACCTGCCCGACGTGATGCCGCAATACAAGGCATCGAAGATCCACAACGCCAAGGCCATTGCGCGGCTGAACGAAAACCGGTCCGGCACGCTGCTCGATTTCATCGACGACTTCTGCAAGCGCTTCCCGGCCAATGTCGACGACTACGAGACCCTGCTCACCGACAACCGCATCTGGAAGCAGCGCACCGTGGGCATCGGCGTCGTCTCGCCGGAGCGTGCGCTGAACCTCGGCTTCACCGGCCCCATGCTGCGCGGCTCGGGCATCCAGTGGGATCTGCGCAAGAACCAGCCCTACGACGTCTACGACCGCATGGACTTCGATGTGCCGCTCGGTACCAATGGCGACACCTACGACCGCTACCTGGTGCGGGTGCACGAGATGCGCGAGGCCAACCGCATCATCCAGCAGTGCGTTGCCTGGTTGCGCCAGAACCCCGGCCCGGTGATCACCAGCAACCACAAGGTGGCGCCACCTTCGCGTGTGGACATGAAGTCCAGCATGGAAGAGCTGATCCACCACTTCAAGCTCTTCACCGAAGGCTTCCATGTGCCCGAAGGCGAGGTGTATGCCGCAGTGGAACACCCGAAGGGTGAGTTCGGCATCTATCTCATCAGCGACGGCGCCAACAAGCCCTACCGCCTGAAGATTCGCCCGCCTGGTTTTTCGCATCTGGCGGCGCTCGACGAAATGGCCCGCGGCCACATGATTGCCGACGCCGTGGCCGTGATCGGCACGATGGACATCGTGTTCGGAGAGATTGACCGGTGAACAAGCCCGAGATGATTTCCAACGCCGTGATTTCCGACGCCACACGCGCCCGCTTCGACAAAGAAGTTGCCAAGTACCCGGCGGAGCAGAAGCAATCCGCTGTGATGGCTTGCCTCGCCATCGTGCAGCAGGAGCAAGGCTTCGTGTCGGCCGACGCCGAACGCCTAGTGGCCGACTACCTCGGCATGCCGCCGATCGCGGTGCACGAGGTCACGACCTTCTACAACATGTACAACCAGCAGCCGCTGGGCACGTTCAAGCTCAACGTCTGCACCAACCTGCCTTGCCAGTTGCGCAACGGCCAGTCGGCGCTCAACTATCTGTGCGGCAAGCTCGGCGTGGAAGAGGGTGGCACCACGGCCGATGGCACGCTGACCATCCAGAAGAGCGAATGCCTGGGCGCCTGCGCCGATGCGCCAGTGCTGCTGGTCAATGACCGGCAGATGTGCAGCTTCATGGACGAGCAGCGGCTCGACGAATTGGTCGGCACGCTGCGTGCAGCGGCTGCAAAGTGAACGGAGCCTCTTTGATGTCGCAACCGATCGTCGATCTTTCCAAGTTCCAGGCCACGGGCACCGAGACCTGCTTCCACGGTCGCCACATCGGCGCGCAAATCTATGACGGCCTCGATGGCCGCAACTGGTCGCTGAAGGACTACGAAGCACGCGGTGGCTATCAGGCGCTGCGCAAGATCCTCGCCGGCGCCAATGGCGCCGAGCCGATGACGCCCGAGCAGGTGATCGCCGAAGTGAAGGCCTCCGGCCTGCGTGGCCGCGGCGGTGCGGGTTTCCCGACCGGCCTGAAGTGGAGCTTCATGCCGCGCATGTTCCCGGGTGCGAAATACCTCGTCTGCAACTCCGACGAAGGCGAGCCCGGTACCTGCAAGGACCGCGACATCCTGATGTTCAACCCGCACATCGTGATCGAAGGCATGGCGATTGCCGCCTTCGCGATGGGTATCAGCGTGGGCTACAACTACATCCACGGCGAAATCTTCGAGGTGTACGAGCGCTTCGAGGCAGCGCTCGAAGAAGCCCGTGCCGCCGGCTACCTCGGCGACAAGATCTTCGGTTCGGCCTTCAACTTCCAGCTGCATGCTTCGCACGGCTTCGGTGCCTACATCTGCGGCGAAGAAACGGCTCTGCTCGAATCGCTCGAAGGCAAGAAGGGCCAGCCTCGCTTCAAGCCGCCGTTCCCCGCCAGCTATGGCCTGTACGGCAAGCCGACCACCATCAACAACACCGAGACCTTCGCCGCGGTGCCCTGGATCATCCGCAACGGCGGCCAGCCCTATCTCGAGATCGGCAAGCCGAACAACGGCGGCACCAAGATCTTCTCGGTGGTGGGTGACGTCAACAAGCCCGGCAACTTCGAAATCCCGCTGGGCACGCCGTTCACCAAGCTGCTCGAACTCGCCGGCGGCGTGCGCACCGGCCGCAAGCTGAAGGCCGTGATCCCCGGTGGCTCGTCGTCGCCGGTGCTGCCTGCGGCCATCATGAACGAGCTGACCATGGACTACGACTCGATCGCCAAGGCCGGCTCCATGCTCGGCTCGGGTGCCGTGATCGTGATGGACGACTCGCGCGACATGGTGAAGAGTCTGCTGCGCCTGTCGTACTTCTACATGCACGAAAGCTGTGGCCAATGCACGCCGTGCCGCGAAGGCACGGGCTGGCTGTACCGCATGGTCGAGCGCATCTCGAACGGTCAGGGCCGCATGGAAGACATCGACCTGCTGAACTCGGTGGCCGACAACATCCAGGGCCGCACCATCTGTGCATTGGGCGACGCCGCCGCGATGCCGGTGCGCGCCATGATCAAGCACTTCCGCGATGAATTCGTTCATCTCATCGAGCACAAGACCAGCGTGGTCCCGGCTTACGTCTGACCGGGCACCTCAAGGCAACACGACATGATCGAAATCGAACTCGACGGCCAGAAGGTAGAGGTCGCTGAAGGCAGCATGGTGATGCACGCCGCCGACAAGGCCGGCACCTACATCCCTCATTTCTGCTATCACAAGAAGCTGTCCATCGCGGCCAACTGCCGCATGTGCCTCGTCGATGTCGAGAAGGCACCGAAGCCGATGCCGGCCTGCGCCACGCCCGTCACGCAAGGCATGATCGTTCGCACCAAGAGCCCGAAGGCACTGCAGGCGCAGCAGGGTGTGATGGAGTTCCTGCTCATCAACCACCCGCTCGACTGCCCCATCTGCGACCAGGGCGGCGAGTGCCAGCTGCAAGACCTGGCCGTCGGTTACGGCGGCTCGTCGTCGCGCTACACCGAAGAAAAGCGCGTGGTCTTCCACAAGGACGTGGGCCCGCTGATCTCGATGGAAGAGATGAGCCGCTGCATCCACTGCACCCGCTGTGTGCGCTTCGGCCAAGAAGTGGCCGGCGTGATGGAGCTGGGCATGATCCACCGTGGCGAGCACTCCGAGATCACCACGGTCGTCGGCGACACCGTCGACTCCGAGCTGTCGGGCAACATGATCGACATCTGCCCGGTCGGCGCGCTCACCAGCAAGCCGTTCCGCTACAGCGCCCGTACCTGGGAACTGTCGCGCCGCAAGAGTGTGAGCCCGCACGACAGCACCGGTGCCAACCTGATCGTTCAGGTCAAGAACAACAAGGTGCTGCGCGTCGTGCCGCTCGAGAACGAAGATGTCAACGAGTGCTGGCTGGCCGACCGCGACCGCTTCTCGTATGAGGCCGTCAACAGCGACGAGCGCCTCACCGCACCGATGATCAAGCAGGGCGGCGAGTGGAAGCCCGTCGACTGGACCACCGCGCTCGAATACGTCGCCAAAAGCCTGACGCAGATCAAGGCCGACCACGGTGCCAAGAGCATTGGCGCGTTGGGCTCGGCGCACAGCACCACTGAAGAGTTGCATCTGCTGGCCAAGCTGGTTCGTGGCCTCGGCAGCGAGAACATCGACTACCGCACCCGCCATGCGGATTTCGGCAATGTCGGCGGCGTTCGTTGGCTCGGCGCTTCGGTTGCTTCGCTGTCCACGCTGCAAAGTGCCTTGATCGTCGGTTCGTTCCTGCGCAAGGATCACCCGCTGTTCGCGCAGCGCATCCGCCAGGCCACCCGCAAAGGTGCCAAGGTGCACAGCATCCACGCCGTCCAAGACGACTGGCTGATGCCGATTGCCAACCACCTTTCAGTGGCGCCGAGCCTGTGGCCGCAGGCGCTCGCCGAAGTGGCCGCCGCAGTCGCAGCCACCAAGGGCGTCGCTGCACCGGTGCCGGCGAATGCCGGCGCTGCCGCGCAAGCCATCGCGGCTTCGCTGCTGGCCGGCGAGCGCAAGGCCATTTTGCTGGGCAATGCGGCGGCACAGCATCCGCAAGCCAGCCAACTGCTGTCGATCGCCAACTGGATCGGCGAGCAGACGGGCGCTTCGGTGGGCTATCTCACCGAGGCTGCGAACACGGTCGGCGCTCAGCTGGTCAACGCGCTCCCAGGTAACGGTGGCCTGAATGCCGGCCAGATGCTCGGTGGTTCGCTCAAGGCCTGTGTACTGCTGAATGTCGAGCCTGCCTTCGATGCAGCCAACGCAAGTGCAGCCATGGCCGGGCTTCGGTCAGCCGACATGGTCGTTGCATTGACGCCATTCAAGACGGCCGCCGTCGACTGCGCCGACGTGTTGCTGCCCATTGCGCCATTCAGCGAAACCTCGGGGACTTTCGTCAGTGCCGAAGGCCGCGTGCAAAGTTTCCATGGCGTCGTGAAGCCACTCGGCGACGCGCGTCCGGCCTGGAAGGTGCTGCGCGTGCTGGGTAACGTGCTGGGCCTGCGAGGTTTCGACCACGAGACATCCGAAGAAGTGCGTGCCGAGGCGCTCGGTGACCTGGGCACTGTCGCGTCACGCCTGAGCAACCGCTCTGCAGCCTCGGCGGGTGCGCCGGGTGCCGAGGCGTCGGGTTTCGAGCGCATTGCCGACGTACCGATCTACGCCACCGACTCGCTGGTGCGCCGTGCCACGTCGCTTCAGCTCACGGCCGATGCCAGGCCGCCGGTCGCAAGCCTGCCTGCGGCGTTGTGGTCGCAACTTGGCTTGAGCGAGGGCGCGTCGGTCAAGGTCTCGCAAGGCAACGCACAGGCCGTGCTGCCGGCGCGCCGCGACGACACGCTGGCTGCCAACACCGTGCGGGTGCCGGCTGGTCACCCGGTCACCGCATCGCTGGGTGCGATGTTCGGTGCCATCACCGTCGAGAGGGCCTGACAACATGCTCGACTGGATCACCAGCATTCCGCAGGCCTACCCAGACACCTGGGCGGTGGCCTGGAGCCTGATCAAGATTGTTCTGCTCGTCGCACCTTTGATGGGTTGCGTGGCCTACCTGACGCTGTGGGAACGCAAGGCCATCGGCTGGACGCAGATCCGCCCCGGCCCCAACCGTGTGGGGCCCTTCGGCCTGCTGACGCCGATTGCCGATGCGGTGAAGCTGATCTTCAAGGAGATCATTCTCCCGACCGCGGCCAACCGAAACCTGTTTCTGCTCGGTCCCGTCATGACCATCATGCCGGCGCTGGCGGCCTGGGCAGTGGTGCCTTTCGGTCCCGACAGGGCGGTGGCCAACATCAACGCCGGCCTGCTGTTCCTGATGGCCATCACCTCGATGGAGGTCTATGGCGTGATCATCGCCGGCTGGGCATCGAACTCGAAGTACGCTTTCCTGGGCGCGCTGCGGGCCTCTGCGCAGATGGTCAGCTACGAAATTGCAATGGGCTTCGCGCTGGTCGTGGTGCTCATGGTGTCGGCCAGCCTGAACATGACCGACATCGTGATGGGGCAGGGCAAGGGCATGTTTGCCGAGCACGGCGTGAGTTTCCTGTCGTGGAACTGGTTGCCGCTGCTGCCCGTCTTCGTCGTGTATTTCATTTCGGGCCTGGCTGAAACCAACCGGCACCCGTTCGACGTGGTCGAGGGCGAATCCGAGATCGTGGCCGGCCACATGATCGAATACTCGGGCATGGCCTTCGCCATGTTCTTCCTGGCCGAGTACGCCAACATGATCCTGGTGTCGGCCCTGGCCGTGACCATGTTCCTCGGCGGTTGGCTGGCACCGGTGTCGTTCGCGGCCCTGGGCATGCAGACGCCGTCGTGGATTGTCAGCACCGCCTGGTTCTGGGACTGGTTCTGGCTCTTCGGCAAGACCTTCGTCGTCGTCACCGGCTTCCTGTGGGTACGCGCCACATTCCCCCGCTTCCGCTATGACCAGATCATGCGTCTGGGTTGGAAGATCTTCATCCCCGTCACGCTGGTGTGGTTGGTGGTGGTGGGCCTGTGGATCCAGTCGCCCTGGAACATCTGGAAGTAGAGAGATGAAATTCCTACGCTCACTCTGTTCGCTACCCCGCCAGGGAGCGCAAGCCGCCCTAGGGCCGGCCCGGCAGGAGGCCTGAACCATGTCTGCAATCGCGTCCGTCAAAGAACTGTTTTCGAGCTTCATGCTCATCGAACTCTTCAAGGGACTGGCCTTGACCGGGCGGCACTTTCTGTCGCCGCACATCACCGTCCAGTTTCCCGAAGAGAAGACGCCGGCCTCGCCGCGTTTCCGTGGCCTGCATGCATTGCGCCGCTATGAAAACGGCGAAGAGCGCTGCATCGCCTGCAAGCTCTGCGAAGCGGTGTGCCCGGCGCTGGCGATCACCATCGAATCCGAGGTGCGCGACGACGGCTCGCGCCGCACCACACGCTACGACATCGACCTGACCAAGTGCATCTTCTGCGGTTTCTGCGAAGAGAGCTGCCCGGTCGACTCGATCGTCGAGACACACATCTTCGAATACCACGGTGAAAAGCGGGGCGACCTCTACTTCACCAAAGACATGCTGCTCGCCGTGGGCGACCGCTACGAAAAAGAAATCGCCGCCAACAAGGAGGCCGACGCGCGCTATCGCTGATGGCGTGGCCGGCTGTGTGCCGGCTGCTCGTTGGTGACTCGCGCTCAAGAACAACATGGATACATCGACCGCGCTCTTCTATCTCTTCTCTGCCGTGATGCTCGGGGCCGCGTTCCGCGTCATCACCGCACGCAGCGCCGTGCATTCCGCGCTGTTTCTCGTGCTGGCCTTCTTCTCGGCTTCGTGCGTGTGGCTGCTGTTGCGTGCCGAGTTCCTGGCCATCTCGCTCGTGCTGGTGTATGTCGGCGCGGTGATGGTGCTCTTCCTGTTCGTCGTGATGATGCTCGACGTCAACGTCGATGCACTGCGCGTAGGCTTCTGGAAGCACTTCCCGGTGGCGGCATTGGTCGGCGTGATCATCGCGTTGGAAATGGCGCTGGTGCTGATCCCCGGCTTCGACCTGCGCTCCGCTCCCGTGCCCGACGCCAAGGCCATCGAGCTCGGCAACACCAAGCTGCTGGGCATCCAGATCTACACGCGCTATCTCTACCCGCTGCAGATCGCGGCCGTGCTGCTGCTGGTGGCCATCATCGCTGCCATCGCGCTCACGCTGCGCCAGCGCAAGGACAGCAAGGCCATCAACGCCTCTGACGCTGTGAAGGTGAAGAAGGCCGACCGCCTGCGCATCGTGAAGATGCAGCCCGTGGTCGAGCCGCCCCCTGCGCCGCCCGAGCCGCCTGCCGCGCCTCCCACAGGAGAAAAGAAATGACCGGTCTGGCCTTGGGCTCTGTTTCGCTGGGGCATTACCTGACGGTGGGCGCGATCCTGTTCGCCCTGTCGGTGATTGGCATCTTCCTCAATCGCAAGAACCTGATCATCCTGTTGATGGCCATCGAGCTGATGCTGCTCGCCGTCAACCTGAACTTCGTGGCCTTCTCGTACTACCTGGGCGACATGGCCGGGCAGGTGTTCGTGTTCTTCATCCTCACCGTGGCGGCCGCCGAATCGGCGATCGGCCTGGCCATCCTGGTGGTGCTGTTCCGCAACCGATCCAACATCAACGTCGACGAGCTCGACGTTCTCAAAGGCTGAGGTCGGAATGTCAGCGACTCTCTCTCCCAACCTGCTGCTTGCCGTACCGCTGCTGCCATTGGCAGGTGCCATCATCGCCGGCTTCTTCGGCAAGCTCGTCGGTCGCCGCGGCTCGCACATCGCCACCATCCTCGGCGTGCTGATTGCCTTCATCCTGTCGGCCATCACGCTGAAAGACGTGCTCGATGGAGCTCGCTTCAACGCCACGGTCTATGAGTGGATGACGTTGGGCAGCCTGAAGATGGAAGTCGGCTTCCTGATCGACGGGCTGTCGGCCATGATGATGTGCGTGGTGACCTTCGTGTCGCTGATGGTGCACATCTACACCATCGGCTACATGGAAGAAGACGACGGCTACCAGCGCTTCTTCAGCTACATCTCGCTGTTCACCTTCTCGATGCTGATGCTCGTGATGAGCAACAACTTCCTGCAGCTGTTCTTCGGCTGGGAGGCGGTGGGCCTGGTGTCGTACCTGCTGATCGGCTTCTGGTACACACGGCCGACGGCGATCTTCGCCAACATGAAGGCTTTCCTGGTGAACCGGGTCGGTGACTTCGGCTTCATCCTTGGCATCGGCCTGGTGGTGGCCTTCACCAACACGATGAACTACGGCGAGGTGTTCGCCAAGTCCGAAGAGATCGCCAAGCTCAGTTTCCCGGGCACCGAGTGGATGTTGATCACCGTGATCTGCATCTGCCTCTTCATCGGCGCGATGGGCAAGAGCGCGCAGTTCCCGCTGCACGTGTGGCTGCCCGACTCGATGGAAGGCCCGACCCCGATCTCGGCACTGATCCACGCGGCGACCATGGTGACGGCCGGCATCTTCATGGTGGCGCGCATGTCGCCGCTGTTCGAGCTGTCGGACACGGCCTTGAGCTTCGTGCTGGTGATTGGCGCGATCACGGCGCTGTTCATGGGTTTCCTCGGGATCATCCAGAACGACATCAAGCGCGTGGTCGCGTATTCCACGCTGTCGCAGCTGGGCTACATGACGGTGGCGCTCGGCGCCTCGGCCTACTCGGTCGCTGTGTTCCACCTCATGACGCATGCCTTCTTCAAGGCGCTGCTGTTCCTTGCGGCCGGCTCGGTGATCATCGGCATGCACCACGACCAAGACATCCGCAACATGGGTGGCTTGCGCAAGTACATGAAGATCACCTGGTTCACATCTTTGCTGGGGTCGCTGGCACTGATCGGTACGCCGTTCTTCTCGGGCTTCTACTCCAAGGACAGCATCATCGAAGCGGTGCACGAGAGCCACCTCTGGGGCTCCGGTTTTGCCTACTTCGCGGTGGTGGCGGGCGTTTTCGTCACGGCCTTCTATTCATTCCGGATGTACTTCCTGGTCTTCCATGGCAAGGAACGCTTCCATCACAAGCCCTTCCCAGGCGAGCACGATCACCATGGTGAGCACCATGATCCGCACGAATCGCGCTGGGTCGTGACGCTGCCGCTGGTGCTGCTGGCCATTCCCTCGGTGGTGATCGGTGGCCTGACCATCAAGCGCATGCTCTACGGCGACTTCTTCAAGGACTCGATCTTCTTCAATCTGGAGAAGCATCACGCGATGGAGAAGCTGGCTGAAGAGTTCCACACCCCTTGGGACATGGCCGTGCATGGCCTCACATCGCTGCCGTTCTGGCTCGCCTTGGCCGGTGTGGTGACGGCCTACGTGTTCTACATGGTGAAGCCGGAGATTCCGGCTGCCATCAAGGCACGCACAGGCTTCATCAACCGAGTCCTCGAGAACAAGTACTACTTCGACTGGTTCAACGAGAACGTACTGGCCGCTGGTGCTCGCCTGCTCGGCACGGGCCTGTGGAAGGGCGGTGACGGTGCGGTGATCGACGGGTTCCTGATCAACGGCACGGCGCGTGGCATCGGGGGCGTGGCTTCCGTCGTGCGCCTGGTGCAGACCGGCTACCTCTACTGGTACGCGCTGGTGATGATTCTGGGTGTGATCGGGTTGATGACCTGGCAGTTGTGGCCCTACCTCAGCGCGACGCTGGGGCGCTGATCGGTCACGGAGAAAAAGAACATGGGATTGCTGAGCCTCGCCATCTGGTTGCCGATCTTGAGCGGTGTGTTGCTGCTCGCCCTGGGGCGTGACGAGCACGCCAAAACCGTGCGTCTGCTGGCCCTCGTGGCGGCCGTCGCCAGTTTCGCCGTCACGATTCCGCTGATCACCGGCTTCGACAGCAGCACGGCGGCGATGCAGTTCCAGGAAAACCTGGCCTGGATCGAGCGCTTCCACGTGCACTACCACCTGGGGGTCGACGGCATCTCGGTGTGGTTCGTGCTGCTCACCGCCTTCATCACCATCATCGTCGTGATCGCGGCGTGGGAGGTGATCACCGAACGCGTGAACCAGTACATGGGCGCCTTCCTGATCCTGTCGGGCATCATGGTCGGGGTCTTCTCGGCGCTCGACGGGCTGCTGTTCTACGTGTTCTTCGAGGCCACGCTGATCCCGATGTACATCATCATCGGCGTGTGGGGCGGGCCGCGTCGTGTGTATGCCGCGTTCAAGTTCTTCCTCTATACGCTGGCCGGCTCGCTGCTGATGCTGATCGCGCTGATCTTCTTGTACTTCAAGTCGGGCAGCAGCTTCGAGATCCTCACCTGGCACGACGTGCCGCTGACGATGAGCGAGCAGACGCTGCTCTTCTTCGCCTTCTTCGCGGCCTTTGCCGTCAAGGTGCCGATGTGGCCGGTGCACACGTGGTTGCCCGATGCCCACGTCGAAGCGCCCACTGGCGGTTCGGTGGTGCTGGCCGCCATCATGCTGAAGCTCGGTGCCTATGGCTTCCTGCGTTTCTCTCTGCCCGTCACGCCCGACGCCGCCCAGCACTGGACATGGGTCATCGTGACACTGTCGTTGATCGCCGTGGTCTACATCGGCCTGGTGGCGCTGGTGCAGCAAGACATGAAGAAGCTGGTCGCGTATTCGTCGATCGCGCACATGGGCTTCGTCACGCTGGGCTTCTTCCTCTTCAATGAGCTCGGTATCGCGGGCGGCCTGGTGCAGATGATCTCGCACGGCTTTGTCTCGGGCGCCATGTTCCTCTGCATCGGCGTGCTGTACGACCGCGTGCATTCGCGCGAGATCTCGAGCTACGGTGGCGTGGTCAACACCATGCCCAAGTTCACCGCGTTCGCCGTCTTCTTCGCGATGGCCAACTGCGGCCTGCCGGGCACGGGCGGCTTCGTCGGCGAGTGGATGGTCATCCTGGGCACGGTGAAGGTCAACTTCTGGCTCGGCGCACTCGCCTCCACAACACTGGTGTTCGGTGCGGCCTACACCCTGTGGATGGTCAAGCGCGTGTATTTCGGGCCCGTGGCCAACGAAGATGTGCGTGCACTGGAAGACATCAACGCCCGCGAATACCTGATGCTGGCAATGCTGGCGGTGGCGGTGCTGTGGATGGGCCTGTACCCGAAGCCTTTCACCGACACCATGCATGTCAGCGTGACCGAATTGCTGAAGCACGTTGCAGTCTCGAAGCTGAACTGAGCCCAAGAACATGAACGACATGAACTGGCTGGCCGTCTACCCCGAGCTCGTGCTCCTGGGCATGGCCTGCGTGGTGGCCATGGTGGACCTGTGGGTCACCCATCCGCGCCGCACCCCGACCTACCTGCTGACCCAGGCCACGCTGGCCGTGGTGGCCATGATGCACTGGCTGTACTTCGATGGCGGCTTCACCATCTACGGCATGCAGCACATGGTGGTGACCGACCCGCTCGGCCACCTGCTGGGCGCCTTCGCGGCCCTCACCGTCATGGTGGCGCTGGCCTATGCGCGCCCCTATGCCGAGCATCGCGAGATCCTCAAGGGCGAGCTGTTCACGCTGAGCCTGTTCTCGCTGCTCGGCATCTCGGTGATGCTCGCGGCCAACAATTTCCTGATGATCTACCTGGGCCTGGAGCTGATGTCGCTGTCGCTCTACGCCATGACCGCCATGCGCCGCGACAACATCGAAGCCACCGAGGCCGCGATGAAGTACTTCGTGCTCGGCGCGCTGGCCAGCGGCTTCCTGCTCTACGGGCTGTCGATGATGTACGGCGCCACCGGCTCGCTCGACATCCCGCAGGTGTTCAACGCCATCGCCACCGGCCAGATCAACAAGGCCGTGCTGGTGTTCGGCACCGTGTTCATCGTTGCCGGCCTCGCCTTCAAGCTTGGCGCCGTGCCGTTCCACATGTGGATTCCCGACGTGTACCAGGGCGCTCCGACCGCTGTCACGCTGCTGATCGCCGGTGCGCCGAAATTGGCAGCCTTCGCCATCACCTTCCGCCTGTTGGTCGAAGGCATGTCGGGTGTCGCGGCCGACTGGCAGCAGATGCTGATGCTGCTGGCCGTGGCGTCGATGCTGCTCGGCAACCTGGCCGCCATCGCGCAATCCAACCTCAAGCGCATGCTGGCCTACTCGACCATCGCGCAGATCGGCTTCATGCTGCTGGGTTTCACGCCCACGGTGATCTCCAACAACACCTTCTCGGCCGCCAACGGCTACTCGTCGGCGCTGTTCTACCTGATCAGTTATGTGCTGACGACGCTGGGCACCTTCGGCATCATCATGCTGCTGTCGCGCCGCGGCTTCGAGAGCGAGCACATCGACGACCTGAAGGGCCTGGCCAAGCGCAGCCCCTGGTACGCCGCGGTGATGGCGATCTTCATGTTCTCGCTGGCCGGCATTCCGCCGACAGTGGGCTTCTACGCCAAGCTCGCGGTGCTGCAGTCGCTGGTGTCGACCAACGACACCACCTACATCGTGCTGGCGGTCATCGCGGTGATCCTGTCGCTGGTAGGTGCGTTCTACTACCTGCGCCTCGTGAAGGTCATGTACTTCGAAGAGCCGCGCGAATCGGCACCCATCGAAACCACGGGTGACGTGCGCGTGCTGCTCTCGTTGAACGGCGCTGCGGTGCTCGTCTTCGGCCTGCTGCCCGGCTGGCTGATGACCATGTGCGCCAACGCCGTGCTGCAAGCGCTGAAAACCTGATCTTCAGATGGCGGACGAGCACCTGCGCGAAGAGCTGGTCAGCTCGCAGCAGGTCTATCGCGGCCACTTTCTCGATGTTCGGCGTGACGAGGTCCGCTTGCCTGATGGCAAGTTGGCCGCGCGCGAATACGTCGTCCACCCCGGCGCGGTGATGATCGTGCCGCTGCTCGACGATGGCCGCCTGGTCGTCGAGCGCCAGTTCCGCTACCCGATGGGCCGGGTGATGCGCGAGTTCCCTGCCGGCAAGCTCGACGCCGGTGAGCCGCCGCTTCACTGCGCTGTGCGCGAACTGCTCGAAGAGACTGGCTACCGCGCTCGCGAGTGGGCGCGCGCCGGTATCTTGCACAACGCGATCGCCTATTCGAACGAAGGCATCGAAGTCTGGTTTGCCCGCGGGCTGGAACTGGGCGAGCGCCATTTGGATGCCGGCGAGTTTCTCGATGTCGAGATCGCTTCCCTGGCGGAACTCGAAGACCAGGCTCAACGTGGTGAACTCACCGACGCCAAGACGCTGATCGGCCTGTTGTGGTTGCAGAATTGGCAATCCGGGCGTTGGCAACTGGCCTGGCAGAGGCCCCCAGCGAGCACGCTGCAGGGCACGTCCCCATAATGCGGCCATGAAAGTTCTCAACCTGCGCTGTGCCCATGCGCATCAATTCGAAGGCTGGTTCGCCTCCGAAGACGACTTCCAATCGCAATTCGAGCGTGGCCTGGTCGAGTGCCCGTTGTGCGCTGACAAGGCGATCACCAAGCTACCGACGGCGCCACGCTTGAATGTCTCTGGCGCACGTGAGCCTTCGACCGAGATCGTCGCCGCCAACCCGGTGCCGGCCGTGTCGCCCGAGGCCATGACGATGCAGTCGATGTGGTTGCGTGCCGTGCAGCACGTGATGGCCAACACCGACGACGTGGGCGAGCGGTTTGCCGAAGAGGCGCGCCGCATCCACTACGGCGAAATCGAGGAACGGGCCATCCGCGGCCAGGCGACGCGCGAAGACGCCATCGCCCTGCAGGAAGAGGGCATCGACGTGATGTCGCTGCCCGTGCCCGCAGCCGCCAAGGGCCGCATTCAATAAGCCGTGCCGCGCTCCTGCGCGGACGCGGCGTCCGTGCGCAGCACGAAAGACGCATCTTCCAGCGCCGAAACAAGCGTGCGGCCTGAACGGTCGAGCGTGAAGGACTCGTCGCTGCCGAGGATCACGTCGCGTGAGTCACCGTCTTGCGTGATCCAGAGCTGGCCGGTTCGGCATTCGATGCGTTGGCCTTTGCGCGTGTGCAAGTTGAAGGTCTGGCGTCGCATCAGGTAGGCAGGTTGGGGAATGGCGGCAAGGCGCATGATGCTCTCCTGGGTAAGATTCGCATGCGGCTTGCTCATGTGATCGAATCGGCTCGCCGCGAATCCGGTTGCAGTTTCAATGCCAAGACCCACAGGTGCAAACGCTATGTCGTCATGCAATGCATGCGATTTTGGAATGTGAAAAGGGGTTCTCTTGAGACGTTACCAACTGCCCCCGCTGGACTTGCTCGAAGCCTTCGAGGCGGCGGCCCGGCACCTGAGCTTCACGCGCGCTGCAGACGAGCTGTCGCTCACGCAGTCGGCCATCAGCCGGCAGATCGCTACGCTCGAAGAGCGCCTGAACGTGCCGCTGTTCCATCGCTTGCACCGAGCGCTGCGCCTCACCGAAGGCGGCCAGAGGCTGCACGTCACGGCCGGCGCCGTGCTGCAGCAACTGCACAGCGTGACCGAACAGCTGCGCCAGACCCCGCGGCAGAAGACGGTGGTGGTGACCACCACGCCCGGCTTTGCGGGCTTGTGGCTGATTCCTCGGCTCACCAGCTTCACGGCTGCGCATCCCGATGTCGACGTGCGCATCTCGGCGAGCCTGAAGCTCGTGAACTTGGACCGCGATGGCGTGGACTTGGCTGTCCGCTACTGCGCGAGCAGCACCGCCGGCCCGCAGGCCGCCAAGCTGTTCGGCGAGGTGATGACGCCGGTCTGCAGCCCCGCGCTGCGCAAGCAGGCAGGCAAGCCGCTCAAGCGGCCCGAAGACCTTCGGCACCACACGCTGCTGCACACCGAAGCCCATGACGATGCGCAAGTGCCTGACTGGGCGCTGTGGCTGCGCGCGATGCAGATCGAGCAGCTCAAGTCAGCGGGCTCCCTGTATTTCTCCGACTACGACCAGATGATCCAGGCCGCCATCCGCGGGCAGGGTGTCGCACTCGGCCGCATTCCCCTGGTCAGCCACCTGATCAAGGAACGCAAGCTGGTGGCGCCGTTCGGTCACAACATGTCTTCGCCGCAGGGCTATCACCTGCTGCGTTCGGCTGCGTCGGAACGCAAGCCCGAGGTGAACGACTTTGCCGAGTGGCTGCTCGCCGAAGCGATAAGCGCCCAGTCGGCGCACAAGGTGGAACGGTGACGGGCCCACACCGTCAGAGCATGCGGCCGGGGTTCATCACGCCTTGAGGGTCGAGCGCCTGCTTGATCGCCCGCATCATCTGCAAGGCGACGGGCGATTTGCGTTGCGCCAGTTCATCGCGCTTCAGGCTGCCCACGCCGTGTTCGGCCGAGATCGAGCCGTCGTGTGCCATCACGGCGTCGTACACCAGCGTGTTGACCGACTGCTCGTGCTCGCGCAGGAAGGCCGCTCCATCGACCCCGAGCGGCGCCTGCAGGTTGTAGTGCAGGTTGCCGTCGCCGAGGTGGCCGAAATTCACCGACCTCGTGCCGGGGTAGGCGGCCTGCAGTGCCGCATCAGTGGCGGCCACGAAAGCCGGGATTCGCGACACCGGGATCGAGATGTCGTGCTTGATGTTCGGCCCTTCCTCGGGCTGCGCCAGCGGGATCGATTCACGCAGGTGCCACATCGCGCGCGACTGCTCGATGCTCTCGGCCACCGCCGCGTCGCTGATCACGCCGTTTTCCATCGCAGATTCGAGCAGGCCTTCAAACAGTGAACGCGCGTGTGCTTCGCTCTCGGTGTCGGACTGTTCGAGCAGCACCGTCCACTCGGCCTCCGGCAGAGGCTGCCGCAGCTGCGGAAAGTGCTTGCGCACGAGCGCGAGCGAAAACCGGTTCATCACCTCGAAGCCGGTGAGCCCCGCACCCAGGCGGGACTGCGCCAGTTGCAGGAGCGACACCGCGGCCTCGAGCGAGGTCAGCGATGCGAGTGCGGTCGTGCGTGCGGCGGGCTGCGGGTAGAGCTTGAGCGTGGCGGCGGTGATCACGCCCAGCGTGCCTTCGCTGCCGATGAAGAGGTCGCGCAGGTCGTAGCCGGTGTTGTCCTTGCGCAGGCCGGCCAGGCCTTCCCACACCTCACCCTGGGCGGTGACGACTTCGAGGCCCAGGCACAGTTCGCGTGCATTGCCGTAGCGCAGCACCTGCGTGCCGCCGGCGTTGGTGGCGAGGTTGCCGCCGATGGTGCAGCTGCCTTCCGCGGCCAGGCTCAGCGGGAACAGAAAGCCCTGCGCGGCAGCTGCCTGCTGCACGCTTTGCAGCACGCAGCCGGCTTCGACCGTGAGGGTGAGGTTGGCACTGTCGAGGCTGCGCACGCGGTTCATGCGCGCCAGGCTCAGCACTACCTGCGACCCGCTGTCGTCGGGCACCGAGCCGACCACGAGACCGGTGTTGCCGCCCTGCGGCACCAGGCCCGCACCGTGGCGCGCGCACAGCTTGACCACCGCTGCAACTTCCGTGGTGTTGCCCGGCCGCACCACCGCCAGCGCACGGCCACGATAGCGTTTGCGCCAGTCTTGCTCATACGCCGCGAGGTCGCCCTCGACCAGCACGTTCGCTGCGCCCACCACGGTGCGCAGTGCGTTCAAAAGATTGCTCATGACACCACCGCTGGTTGAGGGTGGCGCAGGCGCCACCGCACATGCATCGCACAGGCGCTGAACAGCACCAGGCACAACAGCACCTCGATCATTGCGAGCGGCGCGCCGAGCCCGCGGTCGCTGGTGGCGCGCACCACGCCTTCGGTGAAATACAGCCACACCATCAGGCTGACCCATCGGTAGGTGTACATGCGGTTCTTCAGCAGGCCGGCCAGCGGCAAGGTCAACGGCAAGGCTTTCAGTACGAGCCACGAACCGCCGGGGCGCAGCGGTGCGAGCCACAGCTCCCACAGCAGGCTCAACACGATCAGGCCGAGCAGGCTGCCGACGGCGAGCGCACGCGTGCGGCTCACGAAAGCAGGGAGGGCGGGGGGCAAGGAAGGGGTAAGGGCGTCAGTCATCGCTGGCTATGATGCCGCAAATGAATCTACTCTCGTGGTTGAAGCCCCGTTGGCGAGCGCCGATCGCCGAGTTGCTGGCAACCCTGCAGAACTGGCCCTGGCTCGACACCCTGCGCACCCTGCGCCAGCGCTTTCGCGAAGACCGCCTCGGCCTCACGGCCAGCAGCCTCACTTTCACCACCTTGATCTCGCTCGTGCCGCTGGTCACGGTGATGCTGGCGCTGTTCACCGCCTTTCCGATGTTCGCCAAGTTCCAGGACTCGCTGCAGAAGTATTTTCTGCAGACCCTGGTGCCCGACAGCATCGCCCGCCCGGTGCTGGGCGCGCTGACGCAGTTCGCGGCCAAGGCCAACCGCTTGGGCAGCTTCGGTCTGGTGGTGCTGCTCTTCACCGCCGTGACGTTGATGCTGACCATCGACCGCACGCTCAACGGCATCTGGCGCGTGCGCAAGCCGCGGCCCATCGCGCAGCGCGTGCTCATCTACTGGGCTGCCGTGACGCTCGGGCCTTTGCTGCTGGGGGTGAGCCTTACCCTCACCTCGTACGCCATCTCCGCGAGCAAGGGCTTCGTGGCCGACATGCCGGGCGGCGTGAGCCTCATCCTCAACACGCTCCAGTTCCTGCTGCTTTCCGGTGCCATTGCGGGCTTGTTCCATTACGTGCCCAACACCCACGTGCGATGGCGGCATGCCGTGGCAGGTGGCGTGTTCGTGGCGGCCGGGTTCGAGCTGGCCAAGCGCGGCCTGGGCTGGTACCTCAGCAGCGTACCGACCTATGCCACCGTGTACGGCGCCTTCGCGACCGTGCCCATCCTGCTGATCTGGATGTACCTCGGCTGGGTGATCGTGCTGCTGGGCGCGGTGATCGCGGCCTATGCGCCCAGCCTGCAGATGCGCGTGGTGCGCCGGCCAGCGGTGCCCGGCTACCGCTTCGAGCTGGCGGTGGGCATGCTGCGCGAACTGTCGAGTGCGCGCGCCGGCAGCCGGCACGGCCTCAGCGCGGCGCAGCTGTCGGAGAACCTGCGCACCGACCCGCTGCAGATCGAGCCCCTGCTCGACACGCTGGTCGCCATCGACTGGGTGGGCCGGCTCGAAGAGGCAGGCAGCGCGCGCTATGTGCTGCTGTGCGACCCGGCCACCACGCCGGCCGAGCCGATGCTTGCCAAGGTGCTGCTCGATCCGTCGCCCAATGTGCGCGGCTTCTGGGGCCGCGCCGGCTTCTCGCGCACCACGCTGCAGGATCTGATCAGCGATTAGAAGGGCGCCGTGCCAGCGCGCCCTGCGGTCAGAAAGGGATCTTGCCGGTCCAGAGGTCCTTGTACATGACCCAGTCGCCCATGAAGCTGAACAAGGGCCGCTTGAACGAGGCCGGCTTGTTCTTCTCGAAGCCGAAATGGCCGACCCAGGCAAAGCCGTAGCCGCACAGCAGGCCGTACAGCAGGAACACCGGCTGCCCGCGCATGAGGGCAGCCATCAGGCAGAGCAATGCCAGTGTCGAGCCCACGAAGTGCAGGCGCCGGCAGGTGCGGTTGCTGTGCTCGCTCAGGTAGAACGGGTAGAACTCGGCGAAGCTCTTCATCGACCGCGGGTCGACGGGCGGGGTGGCAGTGTTCATGGGGCGCTCCTGGCCAGAAATGACCGTATGCCATTCAACACGCCATCGGGCGCTTCTCCCATCAGGGAATGTCCGGCGGGCAGCGTGATGCTGTCGGCATTCAGTGCACTCGCAAGTGCCACGCTGGTCTTGGCCGGCGTCATCTGGTCCTTGTGGGCCAGGATCAGCCGGCTCGGGCAGCGCACCCGGCCCGCGGCTTCGAACCCGGCGGTGTAGCGGTCGCACATCTGGAAGTCGTGATGGAACAGGTTGCCGTGGCCGCCGGCGGCATAGGCCGACTGCAGCCTGCGCATCAGCGCGCGGTTGCCGCCATGCAGCCAGAAGCCCGGGGCCGGCGCTGAAGGCTTGGCCGCGAGCGTCGAATGCGAGAGCGCGTTGACCATGTCGATGGCCTTCAGCGGCTGATCGAGCGCCGTGCCCAGCAGCGCGGGCGAGACCTTCATCGGGAAGGTGCTGGCCACCAACACCAGGTGCGTGGTGCGCTCGCCGAGCAAGGCAGCCGCTTCCAGCGCGATCAGCGAGCCGAGGCTGTGGCCGACGAGGGCAGCACGCTGCACGCCGGCCGCGGCGATCAGATCGACCACCCAGCGGGCAGCCTCTTCCACGCTGGCCGGGGCAGGGCCAGTGCTGCGGCCATGGCCGGGCAGGTCGACGGCGAGCACGGCAAAACCTTGGTGCGCCAGTGCGCGGGTCTGCAGCGCCCACACGCTGTGGTCGTGCATGGCGCCGTGGATGAAGACGACAGCAGGCAGGCTGGCATCGAACGGCTTGCCGCCGGTGTAGGCGTAGGCCGTGTGGCCGTTTACGGTCTCAAGGAAACGCCGAAACATGAGATGGGTTCCTGGGGTGAGGCGAAGGCGCGACGGGTAAGTGTCGTCTGGTGCCGGTCAATGGCCAGGGCAAAAGCCCTTTGAGCCGACACCGGGAAAACACCAGAAATCGCAGGGCAAGACGCAGGTTTTCGCACGGATTTTTCTGTTCCGACGGCCATTGTGTGCATTGCGGACGCTCCAGGCACGAAAGCTTTCAAGTTGACTTTGAGGCCACCGACAACGACGCAGGTGAGTCGTGGAGACATGCCATTCCCGAAGTCTGAAAGAGGAGAACGAACGTGCATGTCAGCATGAAGCAAAGGATCTGGGCCTTGCCGGCCCTAGCCATCCTGATCTTCACCTTCGGCAGTGGCCTGAACTGGATGCTCTCAACGTCCACCTCCCGCGCACTCGACGACGTGAATCGAATCGAGTACCCGTTTGTCGCAGCCAGCGACGAACTGCTGATCCATTCCAACGCAGTACAGGAAAGCCTGAAGAACGCCGTCAGCGCGTCCGACAAGGCGGGGCTGGAGAAAACGGCTGAGAAAGCCGCGGCGTTCCGCGCTGCGCTCCAGCTGCTGAAATCGATTCCAGGCAAGGCAACGCTTGCCGAAAGAATCGAGCGCGAGTTCGATGCGTACTACAAGTCAGCCTTTGATTCCGCTGCCATCATGGTTGGCGCCAAGGAAGGCGACGCCGGGCCGGCGCTCGAAGCCATGCAGGCGCAGCTGAAACAGCTGGATGGCACGTTGACCCAGGCGAAAGAACAGGCCAGGCAAGGTTTCCAAGCCAGCATCGCGGCGGGTCAGAGTTCCGTGAAGCAGGCCTTGGCAGTCAACCTGGGCATTGCCGCGCTCATCATCATGGCGCTTGTGGTGGTATCGAACTTCGTCATTGCCAGTGTGACCAGGCAGATCGGCGGCGAACCGGAATACGCAGCAAAGATCGCGCATGGCGTGGCCGCAGGTGACCTGACCGTTCCCATCGCGCTGAAGGAAGGCGACTCGCGCAGCCTGCTGTTCGCGATGAAGACCATGCAGCACGAGTTTTCGGCCATCGTCTCGGGCATCCGTACGTCGGTGGCGTCAGTGCAAAGTGCCACCCGGGATGTGGCCGGCGGCAACCTGCGCCTGTCGGAACGCACCGAATCGCAGGCCGGTAGCCTTCAGCAGACGGCCGCCAGCATGGAGGAACTGACCACCACGGTGCAGCAGAACGCCGACAGCGCGCGCCAAGTCAACGAACTCGCTGCGACGGCGTCGGACGTGGCTGCGCGCGGCGGTGACGTGGTGAGCGGTGTGGTGCGGACCATGGTTTCCATCAGCGAAAGTTCGCGCAAGGTGTCCGATATCGTGGGCGTGATCGACAGCATCGCGTTCCAGACCAACATCTTGGCGCTGAACGCTGCGGTCGAGGCCGCCCGCGCCGGCGAACAGGGCCGCGGGTTTGCCGTCGTCGCCGCCGAGGTGCGCAACCTCGCGCAGCGCTCCGCTGCGGCAGCGCGCGAGATCAAGGCGCTGATCAGCGATTCGGCCGAGCGCGTGGAAGGCGGTACCAGGCAGGTGCGCGTTGCCGGCACCACGATGGAGGAGATCGTCTCGTCGGTGAAACGCGTGACGGAACTCAGCAGCGAAATCGCCCGCGCCTCCAACGAACAAAGCCGAGGCATCGGACAAATCAACCAGGCGATGAGCGATCTTGAAAGTGCCACGCAGCAGAACGCATCGCTTGTCGAAGCGGCGGGTACGGCCACGCAATCCCTGGAGCATCTGGCCGAAGAGCTCGGCAAATCGGTCAGCGTCTTCAAGCTGGCTACTACCGTGGGCCGCTGACGAGCGCCGCGCTGCGCGGCTTTCAAAAATCACCGGGCCAAACCCTTCCGATCGTTTTTATTGCGAGCGTACTGCGCTCTGGAGTCATGATGAAAATTACCCAAAAATTCCTGCTCAACGCCGCGACATGCGCAGTGTTCGGGGCCAGCGGTGCCGGCGTGGCCCAGGCTGCCGAACTGGGCGGCGTGGAGATCCACGGCTACGGCAACCAGAACTATCTGCGTTCGCCGTCGCTGCCCTACAAACTGAGCGACGGGCAGCGCGACTCGTTCGACGAGACGACGGTGGCTCTGCTGTTCGTTGCTCCCTTGGACGAGAAGAGCAAGGTATGGACGCAAATCCATATGACTCAGGAGAAGATCCGCCTCGACTGGGCTTTCGTGGACTACCAGCTCACGGGCAGCCTGATGGGCCGCCTCGGCAGAATCAAGCTGCCGCTGGGTCTGTACAACGAGATCATCGACGCCAAGTTCCTGCAGCTGTCCACCGAGGCTCCTTTTCTGTACCAGGAGGCCGTGGGGCTGACCGCAGAGGCTTACCAGGGCCTGGGTCTGGTGTACGACCTGCGTGCCGCAGGCGGCGACATGAGCCTGGATTTCTTCCTCGGCCAGCCGAGCAGGGATGAGGAAGAACCGGCCCTCACGCCGAAGCGCCTCGTCGGTGGGCGGCTCACGTACAAGACGCCGCTGCCGGGTCTGCGTGTGATGGCTTCGGCCTACCGCAGCAGCGTTCAGGATGCGACCGATCCTCTCAACCCCGTGCCGGTGTCGCAGCGGGCCTGGATCCTGTCCGGCGAATACAAGACCGAAACGATCGACCTCAAGTCTGAATACGGTGCCAGCAAGTCCGGCGATGCCCAGCGCAATGCCTGGTACGTGCAAGGCGGCTACAACCTGAGCGAGAGCTGGCAGCCATTCGTGCGATACGACCAGCTGGTGACTGACAAGGCACAGAAGTCGGATCCGTCGTACTACCAGAAGTCGGTCGTGCTGGGCCTGAACTACAAGGTGTCGAGCAGCTTGTCGATCCGCGCCGAAAACCACTTCAACCGTGGCTATGCGTTGCCGGTAGCCAGTGAGAATGTCGCGGCGGGGTCCGGCAAGACAAGCTGGAACTTCATGACCGCCAGCGTGAACTTCATCTTTTGACGAGCGGAACACGAGCCATGAAAAACATACTTCTTCGCACCCTCGCTGCTTGCGCCTTGCTGAGCGCCGGCGCCTCCCACGCGGCCGATTTCGCGATCATCGTCAACAAGACCAATGCTTCCAGTGTCGACAAGGCACTGGTGGCCCGGCTGTACACCGGCGACGCCAAGACGTGGGCGGACGGCTCGCAGGTTTCCTTGATCGACCAGAACGTTGACAACCCGCTGCGGGCCCAGTTCACCACCGAGATAACCGGCAAGTCGGTGTCAAGCATGAAGGCCTTGTGGGCACAGCACGCCTTTTCAGGCAAGGCACTGCCGCCCAAGATCGTTGACGGCGATGCCGACGTCAAAAAGGCCGTCGCCGCCAACAAGAACGCCATCGGCTACATCAAGGCAACCAGCGTCGACGACAGCGTGAAGGTGGTCAACTGATCCTGAGGGAGCCATCCACCGTCAGGCAAGCCGCTTCCAACCCGCTGTTTTCATGACGCGGCCTTCTGCGCGGCCTTGAGTGCGCGCGACAGGTCGTCGAGCAGGTCGTCGGCATCTTCGAGCCCGATCGACAGGCGGATCGTTCCCTGCGTGATGCCGGCCTGCGCCAGCGCAGCGTCGTCCATGCGGAAGTGCGTGGTCGAAGCCGGGTGGATGACGAGCGAGCGGCAGTCGCCCACATTGGCGAGGTGCGAGAACACCTTCAGCGCCTCGATGAAGGCCTTGCCCTGCGTGCGGTTGCCCTTGAGGTTGAAGCTGAAGACCGAGCCGCAGCCGCGCGGCAGCAGCTTGGCGGCGAGTGCGCGGCTCGCGTGGCCGGGCAACTCGGGGTAGCCGACGCTGTCGACCATCGCGTGCGACGCCAGAAACTCCACCACCTTGCGCGCATTGGCCACATGCCGCTCCATGCGCAGCGACAAGGTCTCGATGCCCTGCAAAATCAACCACGCCGTGTGCGGGCTCATGCAGGCACCGAAATCGCGCAAGCCTTCGCGGCGAGCGCGCAGCAGGAACGCGCCGACGGTGCTCTCTTCGCTGAACACCATGTTGTGGAAGCCGGCATACGGCTGCGCCAGCTCAGGGAAGCGGCCGGATGTATTCCAGTCGAACTGCCCGCTGTCGACCAGCACGCCGCCCACCACCGTGCCGTGCCCGCTGAGGAACTTGGTGGCCGAGTGGTAGACGAGGTCGGCCCCGTGGTCGAAGGGCTTGATCAGGTAGGGCGAGGTGAGGGTGGAGTCGACCAGCAGAGGCAGGCCGTGCTCGTGCGCGATGGCGCTCAAGGTGGGGATGTCCAGCACGTCGAGGCCGGGGTTGCCCAGCGTCTCGCCGAACAGCAGGCGCGTGTTGGGGCGGATGGCCGCGCGCCAGCCGTCGATGTCGCCGGGCTTGACGAAGGTGGTCGAGATGCCGAAGCGCGACAGGGTGTAGTGCAGCAGGTTGTGCGAGCCGCCGTACAGCGCGCTGCTCGAGACGATGTGCGAGCCCGCACCCGCCAGCGTGGCGATGGCCAGGTGCAGGGCCGCCTGGCCGCTGCTGGTGGCGATGGCGCCCACGCCGCCTTCGAGGGCCGCCACGCGCTCTTCGAGCACCGCCGTCGTGGGGTTCGAGATGCGGCTGTACACATGCCCCGAGCGCTCCATGTTGAACAGTGCGGCCGCGTGGTCGCTGCTCTCGAAGACGAAGCTGGTGCTGAGGTAGATGGGTACCGCACGCGCGCCGGTGGCCGGGTCGGGCCCGGCGCCGGCGTGCAGTGACAAGGTATCGAATCCAGGGTCGGAATGGCCAGGCATGGGGTCTCCATGTGTTGCGCTTGCCCAGGTCGGCGAGAGGGATGAAAACTTCGGTCGAACCGGCACCGTCCCTGGGAACTGCATCTGTCGCTCGCAGGAATTGTGGGCTATATTGACCCGTCACCTGCCACGGGAGATCACCATGAAAGTCGCAGACATCCTGCGTGTCAAAGGAGGCACGCTGTTCACCGCGTCGCCCGACCAAGCGTTGGGCGAAGCCGTGCAGGCCATGGCCGAGCGCGACATCGGCTCGCTGGTCGTCATGGACCACGGCGAGCTGACCGGCATGCTGACTTTTCGCGAAGTCATCCTCGCCATCGTGAAGAACGGCGGCACGGTCGGCAACACCACCGTGCGCGGCGTGATGGACGACCACCCGCTCACCTGCACGCCCGAGACCGAGATCGACGAAGTGCGCCGCATGATGCTCGAGCGCCATGCCCGCTACATGCCGGTAATGACACAGCGCACGCTGATGGGCGTGATCTCGTTCTACGACGTGGCCAAGGCCGTGGTGGACAGCCAGGATTTCGAGAACCGCATGCTGAAAGCGTACATACGCGACTGGCCTGTCGAAGAGCCCCGTGATGAGCAAGTTCAGAACTGATCTGCTTCGCTGAGCCGGCTTTGGGGTGAGGGTGGAGGCGCCCTTTAAAATCGCGCCTTCAAGCAAGCCCTCCTCAAGGCCCCCATGTCCGGCAGCACCCTCGGTACTCTCTTTTGCGTCACCAACTTCGGTGAGTCCCACGGCCCGGCCATCGGGTGCGTGATCGATGGCTGCCCGCCGGGGATGGAGTTGTCCGAGGCAGACATCCAGCCGGAGCTGGACCGCCGCCGGCCGGGCACCTCGCGTCACGTGACGCAGCGCAATGAGGCCGATGCGGTCGAGATCCTGTCGGGCGTGTTCGAAGGCAAGACGACCGGCACGCCGATCTGCCTGCTGATCCGCAACACCGACCAGCGCAGCAAAGACTACGGCAACATCCTGCAGACCTTCCGCCCGGGTCACGCCGACTACACCTACCTGCACAAGTACGGCCTGCGCGACCCGCGGGGCGGCGGCCGCGCTTCGGCTCGCCTGACGGCGCCCACGGTCGCTGCCGGTGCGGTGGCGCGCAAGTGGCTGCAGCAGCAATACGGCACCACCTTCGTCGGCTACATGACGCAGATCGGCGACATCGAGATTCCGTTCGAGTCGCTGAAGCACATCCCCGACAACCCGTTCTTCGCACCGAACGTGAGCGACATCGGCCGGCTCGAGGCCTACATGGACGAGCTGCGTAAGGCCGGCGACAGCTGCGGTGCGCGCTTGTCGGTGGTGGCGCACAAGGTGCCGGTCGGCCTGGGCGAGCCGCTGTACGACAAGCTCGATGCCGACATCGCCTACGTGATGATGGGCCTCAACGCCGTCAAGGGCGTGGAGATCGGCGCCGGCTTCGGCAGCGTCACGCAGCGTGGCACCACGCATGGCGATGAGTTGACGCCGCAAGGCTTTCGCAGCAACAACGCAGGCGGCGTGTTGGGCGGCATCTCGACCGGGCAAGACATCACCGTCTCGATCGCGGTCAAGCCCACCAGCTCGATCCGCAGCCCGCGCCAGTCGATCGACCTGCAGGGCGACCCGGCCGTCGTGGAAACCTTCGGCCGACACGACCCCTGCGTCGGCATTCGGGCCGCGCCGATCGCCGAGGCGCTGCTCGCGCTGGTGGTGATGGACCACGCGCTGCGGCACCGTGGGCAGTGCGGCGACGTGACCGTGGCCACACCGCCGATTCCCGGCAGTGTGGAGTCTGGCCCTATCGGCTGAATGCGGTTTCTTCCCGGTTCCTCGCGCTGAGCGGGCGGGGTTTCTCAAGTTGTCATGAATCCGGCCGAATAGCCGGTCGAGCACCGACTTTGAAGCGGTGCCCATGCTGCCAAGAGCGGCTGCGAGACAACCCTGGAACCGTGTGATGGACCAAACCCTTGGGACGAGGCCGTCGGCCGCGTCTGACTCGACGCAGCCTGCCGCAGGCTTGACGGAGTTCTTTCAGTACCACGGCCTGTGGGCACCCGGCATCCGGCTGCTCCGCCGTGTGCACTTCAAGGCCAAGGCGGCGATGGTGTCGGCCATGTTCCTGGTGCCGGTGCTGGCGCTCGGCTGGAGCTTCTACACCGACAAGGCCGCTTCGATCGAGTTCTCGGCCAAGGAGCGCCTGGGCGTCGAGTACGCCCGCGACCTGATGCCGTTGCTGAAGTTGTCGGTCCAGCACCGCGGGCTGGCCAGCACGCCTGCCGCGGCCGAAGTACGCAGCAAGGCCGATGCGCAGCTCAAGGTCGTTGGCGCCACAGAGGCCCGGCTGGGTGCGGGCCTGGGTACCGGCCCGCAATTCGCCAAGCTGACCGAGGCGGCTTCGAAGCTCGCTGCGCAAACAGGCAGCCCAGAGGCCGCATTCGAGGCACACACGCGTTTCATTGCCGCGCTGCTGGACGTGCTGGGCCAGGCCACCGATGGCTCGAACCTCATCCTCGACCCCGATCTCGACACCTACTACCTGATGGACTTGTCGACCACGCGCGTTCCGCAGCTCATCGAGCTGGTGGCGCGCGTGCAGGCCGCGGCCGGCCAGGCCTTGGCGGCGCCGTCGCCCGAGGCCATGCGCGTGATCGCCGACCGGATGCCTCTGGTCGAATACCACGAAGACCAGACCAAGATCGGCCTGGCGAAGGCCACCACGGCCACGCCGGAGCTGGTGAAATCGCTGAAGGCCGATGCGGCGATGAAACCGTTGCGCGGCTTCATCGAGCTGTCGCGCAGCGGCCTGCTGGGTGCCGACGGTGCCAAGGGCGAGAAAGCGGCGTACGACGATGCGGCGAGGCTCGCGATCGATGCCCAGTTCGATCTCTCGACTCGCCTGCTCGACGACCTGGACCGCCTGATCGAAACGCGCATCGCCGGCATGAAATCGGTGCGCGACGTGACGACGGTGATCGTCGCCGTGGCACTGGCCGCCGGCGTCTACCTGTTCTATTGCTTCTTCCTCGTCACCCGGGGCGGCTTGCGAGAGGTTCAAAAACACCTCGAGGCGATGACCTCGGGCGACCTGACAACGCGGCCTTGCCCCTGGGGCAGTGATGAAGCCGCCAAGCTGATGGGCACGCTGGCCGACATGCAGGCTTCCTTGCGGCACATCGTCTCGAAGGTGCGCGGCTCGTCGGGGCTGATCGTGCAGGCCAGTTCCGAGATCGCCTCGGCATCGACGGACTTGTCGGCGCGCACCGAACAGACCGCGTCCAAGCTGGTGGAGAGCGCCGCGTCGATGGAAGAGATTTCGTCCACGATCCGGAACACGGCGGACAACGCTCACGAGGCCTCGGTGGTGGCGGTTGCCAACTCGGGCGTGGCCGCGCGCGGCGGCGAGGTCATCGGCCGGGTGGTGGCGACGATGCAGGAGATCCACGCTTCGTCCAGCCAGATCAGCGACATCATCGGCGTGATCGACAGCATTGCCTTCCAGACCAACATCCTCGCGTTGAACGCGGCTGTGGAAGCGGCACGCGCCGGCGAGCAGGGCCGCGGCTTCGCCGTCGTGGCCGGCGAAGTGCGCAGCCTGGCGCAGCGCAGCGCGCAGGCGGCCAAGGAGATCAAAGGCTTGATCACCACCAGCGTCGAGCGCGTCGATTCCGGCACGCGCATCGTCGAAGGCGCGGGTGTCACGATGAAGGAACTGGTGAGCAACGCCCAGCGCATGAGCGACCTGCTGCGCGAGATCTCAAGCGCAGCCAGGGAAGAAAGCTCGGGCGTGACGAAGGTCGGCAGCGCGGTGCAAGAACTCGACCAGATGACCCAGCAGAACTCTGCGCTGGTGGAACAGACTGCGGCGGCCGCCTCGACGCTCAAGGGCCAGGCCCTCCAGCTGGCCAGTGAAGTGGCCAAGTTCAAGCTGCCCTGACTGTCGTCAAACGTGGGGGAGCCAGCGCTCCCGAGTTGACCTAAGCTCTCGTTTTGCCGCCTGCGCGGCGAATCGGGAGCCCCCATGAAATACACCCAGCTCGGGTCCACCGGACTCAACGTTTCCCGCCTTTGCCTGGGCATGATGACCTATGGCACGCCGGCCTGGCGCCCGTGGATCCTGGACGAAGCGGCGAGCCGGCCGCTGGTGAAACGCGCGGTCGAACTGGGCATCAATTTCTTCGACACCGCCGACACCTACTCGGCCGGCGAGAGCGAGGTACTCACCGGCAAGTTCCTCGCCGAGTTCTGCAAGCGCGACGAAGTGGTGATCGCCACCAAGCTGTTTTTCCCCGTCAGCATGACGGAAGCCCGCTTCGCAGCCGGCGCGACCTCGCAGGTGCCGCCGAACACGCAGGGCCTGAGCCGCAAGCGCATCTTCCACGCCGTCGACGCGAGCCTGAAGCGCCTGAACACCGACTACATCGACCTGTACCAGATCCACCGCTGGGATGCGCGCACCCCGATCGAAGAGACGATGGAAGCACTGCACGACGTGGTCAAGGCCGGCAAGGCGCGCTACATCGGCGGGAGCTCGATGTGGGCCTGGCAGTTCGCCAAGGCGCAGCAAGTGGCCAAGGAGATCAGCCAGGAGTCACCGGGCCCATCATCGGCGCCAGCAAGCTGCCGCAGCTGGACGACGCGGTGGCAGCCGTCGAGCTGCGCCTGTCGGCAGACGAACTCCAGGCGCTGGGCGAAGGCTACGAGCCGCACCCGGTGATTGGTCACGCATAGGAGCATTTCATCGTTGAGCTTGGGCTGCTCGTCGCCTACCGGCACGGCTCGGCCCCTTCAATCTGCAGTTTGTCGCAGCGCCGGCGTGGCGGGGGAACCCCACCCATAAACTGCCGGCCGTGACGACATCTGACAACAAAAGGGCGCGTCCCCACAAGGGCCGGCGCAATCAGGAGAGAGCAGGATGAGCATTTCGAAACGTCGGCTTTGGGTCAGCGGCTTCATCGTCGCGGCCGTGGTGGCGGGCATCGGGCTGGCAGTGGTGCCCCGCATGGGCAACGGTGCGAAGGATGCGCCTGCCAAGGACGGCAAGAAGCCCGACGTGCCGCTCGAATTCACCACCAGCGAGGTGGTTCAGCCCATCCTCACGGTGTTGCCCGTGACCATCGAGTTCTCAGGCCCGCTGGTGGCGCCGCGAACCGCGGTGGTCAAGGCCAAGGCAGCCGGCACCTTGCTCGGACTTCGCGTGAACGAAGGCAGCCGCGTCAAGGCGGGTCAGCTGCTCGGCGACATCGATCTGGCCGACCTGCAAAGCCGCGTCACCGAGCGCTCGGCGAGCGTCGAATCGGCGCAGGCAGCGCTGGACGAAGCCGATCGCCAGCACCAGGCCAACATCAGCCTGGCGAGCCAGAACTTCATCTCGTCGACGGGCCTGCAATCGTCACAGGCCCGGCTCGATGCAGCCCGTGCACAGCTCAAGTCGACTCAGGCTCAGCTGTCGACCGTGCGCCTGGGCGTCAAGGAAGCTGCCCTGGTGTCGCCGATCTCCGGCATCGTCGGCAAGCGCCATGTGGTACCCGGCGAGAAGGTCAGCGCCGAGCAGCAGCTTCTCACGGTGGTCGACCTGTCGACGCTGGAGCTGGCCGGCATGGTTGGCACGCACGAGGTCTCGCTGCTCAAGGCGGGCCAGGCGGTCAGGGTGAAGGTGGAAGGGCAGAGCGAGCCCGTCGTCGGCCGCATCGACCGCATTGCACCGGCCGCCGAACCCGGCACGCGCGCCATCGGTGTGGTGGTGGTGCTCGAGAACCAGCGCGAGCTGTTCCGTGCCGGGCAATACGCCCAGGCGAGCGTCCAGCTCCACGACGACACCAAGCGACTCACGCTGCCCGACAGCGCGCTCGGCCAGGCTTCGGGCCAAGACTTCGTGTGGACGCTGGAAAAGGGCGCGCTCGTGCGCCGCATCGTGATCACCGGCCGCAAGAGCACCAGCACCGGCCGAATCGAAGTGACCCGCGGCCTGGCTCCCGATGCCCAGGTGCTGGGGGCGCGCTTCGACAACCTGAAGGAAGGCTCGCCGGCCAAGGTGGTCGAAGTGAGGTCGGCACCTGCCGCTTCGATCTCGGCGGCCAAGTCCTGAACGCGCAGAGAACTCACGGAGCATCACATGTGGTTCACCCGCGTTTCCATCAACAACCCTGTCTTCGCGACCATGATCATGGTCGCGCTGTGCGTGCTCGGGCTGTTCTCGTACAGCCAGCTGCGCGTCGAGCGCCTGCCCGAAATCTCGGCGCCCATCGTGTTCGTGAGCGTGGCCTACCCGGGCGCTTCACCGGACGCCATCGAGACCGAACTCACACGCCCGATCGAACTTGCGCTCAACGGCATCGCCGGCGTGAAGATGATCCGCTCCAACAGCTTCGAGGGCCGCAGCGAGACAGTCGTCGAGTTCCAGCTCAGCGCCGACATGACGCGCGCCGTGCAAGACGTGCGGGACAAGATCGCCGCCGCGCAGGCGAGCTTTCCGCGTGACGCAAAGACGCCGTTCGTCAACCGGTTCGACGGCGACAACGCCCAGCCCACGGTCTATCTCTCGCTGCTGTCGCCGACCCGCAGCGCACGCGAGCTCTCGCTGCTGGCCGACCAGGTGGTGCGCAAGCGCCTGGAGCGCTCGGGCGGTGTGGCCCGCGTCGACGTGGGCGGGCTCACGGTGCGCCAGGTGCGAATCGACCTCGACCCGCAGCGCCTGCGCGCCTACCAGCTCACGCCCGCCGATGTGTCGGCCGCGCTGCTGCGCGCCAACGCCGACATGCCGGTGGGGCTGCTGAGCGGCGCGAAAGAAGACACCATCGTTCGCGTCGAAGGCAAGATGCGTGACGCCAAGGCCTTTGCCGACGTGGTGGTCGCCACGCGCAACGGTGCGGTGATTCGCCTCGCCGACCTCGGCGAACTGGTCGAGCGCGAACGCGAGCCGACCTCGATCTCGCGCGTGGACGGCGTGCCGGCCATCTCGTTCCAGGTCTTCAAGCAGCAAGACGCCAACATCGTCGAAACCGGCGAAGGCATCAAGGAAGCCGCCGAAGAGCTGCGCAAGCAGATGCCGCCGGGCGTGGAGCTGAAGCTGGTCTACGCCGACAGCGACTGGGTCGCCAACTCGCTCTCGGGTGTGAAGCACACGCTGATCGAAGGCGCGCTGCTCACCGTGGCGATCGTGTTCCTGTTCCTGCACTCGTGGCGCAGCACCATCATCACCGGGCTCACGCTGCCCATCGCGGTGATCTCGTCGTTCATCGCGGTCTACGCCTTCGGCTTCACGCTCAACTTCATGACGCTGATGGCGCTGAGCCTGTGCGTCGGCCTGCTGATCGACGACGCGATCGTGGTGCGAGAGAACATCGTGCGCCACGTCCACATGGGCAAGGACCACCACACCGCCGCCAGCGACGGCACCAACGAGATCGGCCTGGCGGTGATGGCCACCACCTTCGCCATCTGCGCGGTGTTCGTGCCGGTGGCGTTCATGAAGGGCATCGTCGGCAAGTTCTTCTTTCCGTTCGGCATCACGGTCACGGCGGCGGTGCTGGTCTCGCTGTTCGTGAGCTTCACGCTCGACCCGATGCTCTCGAGCATCTGGAAGGATCCGCCGACGAACCGCCTGGCCCGCCTGCCGGTGCTCGGCCACCTGATGCGTGGCACCGACCGCGTGCTCGACCTGATGCACGGCACCTACGAGCGCTTGATCCACTGGGTGTTCTCGGGCCAGCGCTATCGCTTGTTGGTGCCACCGATTCCGGCGTATGGCCACCCGTTCGATGCCGCCGGCAAGCGCGACAAGGCGCAGCCTCGCCGCGTGCGCTTTGCCACGCTCACGCACCGCGGCGTGGTGGTCTGGCTCGGGCTCGCCAGTTTTGTTGGCGCCATCATGCTGGCGCCGCTGGTGGGCAGCGAGTTCATTCCCGAGACCGACAACAGCTACATCCAGATGAACGTGACGCTGCCGGTCGGCACGAGCCTGCAGCGCGGCGACGAGAAGCTGGCGCAGATCGAGTCGGTGGTGCGCGGCTTCCCCGAGGTGCGGCTGATGTCTGCCACCTTGGGCGACACCGGCAGCACCGCTCGCAACAGTGCGTCGCTGAGTCTGCAGCTCGTCAAGCCGCATGAGCGCAAGCGCACGCAAAGCGAGGTCGAACAGGCGCTGCGCGAGGCGCTCAAGCCCATTCCCGGCATCGAACTGTCGCTGGGCAACCTGCCGATCTACGTGGCATTGCTCGGGCCCGACCCCCACGTGCTGGAGGCCGAGGTGCTACGCCTGCGCGACAAGGTGGCCAAGGTCAAGGGCATCAGCGACCTCACCACCTCGGTGAAGCCGGGGCTGCCGGCCTATGCCGTTCGCCCGAAACCCGATGCCGTGCGCGAACTGGGGCTGACGTCGAGCCAGCTGGCGACGAGCCTGCGCAGCTTCATCAACGGCGACGTGGCGACGTATTGGACGGCGCCCGATGGCGAGCAGGTCGAAGTGGAGCTGCGCTTGCCGCAAGCGTCACGCGAAAGCATTGCCCAACTCGACAACCTGCCGGTGGCCTACGCCAAAGACGGCACGCCGATCGCGCTGTCACGGGTGGCCGACATCGTGCCTGTGGTCAACCCCGAGGTCATCAAGCGCCAGGACCTGCAGCGCCGCCAGGCCATCTACGCCGGCGCGCAGGGGCGCCCGAGCGGTGACGTAGGTGCCGATGTGCAAAAGCTCGTCAAGGAAACACAGCTGCCCCCCGGTTACCGCTTTGACGTGGGTGGCCAGACCAAGGAGCAAGAGGAAGCATTTGCCGGGATCCTGATGGCGCTGGGCGCGGCTGTGATCTTCATCTACATCGTGCTCGCCTCGCAGTTCGGCAGCTTTCTGCAGCCGCTGGCGATCATGGCTTCGCTGCCGCTCGCGCTCATCGGCGTGATGCTGGCCTTGCTGGTGACGCGTTCAACGCTCAACCTGTTCTCGATGATCGGGCTGGTGATGCTGATGGGCCTGGTGACGAAGAACGCGATTCTGCTGGTCGACTTCGCCAATCACGGCCGCCGGGCAGGCCTGAGCGTGCCCGAGGCCTTGTTGCAAGCGGGGCTGGTGCGCATGCGCCCGATCATGATGACGACGGCCGCAATGGTGTTCGGCATGCTGCCGCTGGCGCTTGCGTTGAACGAAGGCGGCGAGATTCAGGCGCCGATGGGCCGCGCCATCATCGGCGGCGTGATCACGTCGACCTTGCTCACGCTCGTGGTGGTGCCGGTCTTGTATTCGTACCTGGTGCGCGACAGGAAGGTGAATGTCGAGGTGAAGGTCGAGGTGAAGGTCGAAGAGCCGCAGTCTGCGGCCGGCCCGAGCGTGATGCCGGGCGACCTGATCGCCAAGTAAGTCGATCTTGCGGCAGCGCCTCAGGTGCTGCCGCGCACGATCAGTTCGTAGCCCACGTCGATGCAAGTCCGCGCCAGCGGCTCGCGGCGCATCAGCTGCAGCAGCATGCGCGCGGCCTGCTCGCCGATCTCGGTGCGCGGCGTGTGCACTGTCGTCAGCGGCGGGATCATCTGGTCGCTGCCGTTCAAGTCGTTGAAGCCTGCCACGGCCACGGTGTCAGGCACCTTGACGCCGGCGCGCAGCGCAGCCAGCAGCCCGCCCTGCGCCAGGTCGTCGTTGCAGAAGAAGATCGCGTCGACGTCGGGGTGCGTGCGCAGCATCTGCTCGAAGAGCTGGCTGCCGAGCGCGAGTGACGAGGGCTCGGGGTTCAGCAGTTCCAGCTTCGGGTCGTAGCGCCCGGCCTCGCGCAGGCAGCGCCGGTAGCCTTCGGCGCGCTGCATCACCCGCGGGTCGAGCTGCGATGCGACGAAGCCGATGCGCTTGCGCCCGCGCGCCAGCAGGTGGGCGGTGATCGCATGGCCGGCATCGCTCTGCGAGAAGCCCACGCTGTGCACGCCTTGCGCCGTCGTCATCTCCATCACGTGCACGCACGGCACCTTGCTGGCGGCGATCAGCTGGCGGCTCGCCTCGGTGCGGTCGAAGCCGGTCACCAGCAGGCCGGCAGGGCGGTGTGCCATGTAGCTGTTGAGCAGCAGCTCTTCTTCGTGAGGGTCGTAGTGGGTCACGCCGATCAGCGTCTGGTAGCCCGCAGGCAGCAGCGTGCGCTGCACGGCTTCGAGCAGGTCCACGAAGAGCGCGTTGGTCAGCAGCGGGATCAGCACCGCCACATTCGAGCTGCGGCTGGAGGCGAGGGCGCGCGCCGCGGGGTCGGGCACGTAGCCGAGTTGCAGCGCGGCGGCACGCACCTTCTCCGCCAGTTCGGCTGCGACGCTGCGCTCGCCGCGCAGCGCGCGCGACACGGTGATGGGGCTGACGCCCGCGGCAGCAGCCACGTCGCTCAAGGTCACGCGGCCGGTGGCGCGGGGGCGGTGGGGTGATGTCATCGGAGGCAGTGTCGCAGCAGCTTGGATTGCGGGTAATTCCGCATGGGAGGCAGCGAAATCGCCTCGTAGGATAGCGCTATCTAGCGGATTGCTGCAAGCTTGTGAGCGGTGAGTTGCCCTATGGAGCAGCACGCCGAAGAGCGAATTGATGCGTGCCAATCTCGCTCATTTTTTCGACATTTAAGATAGCGCTATCCAATACTGAAATGACGAGTTCAGCGGTGTTCATGGGCGTGGCCGGTTGCGGCAAATCGAGTGCAGCGAGTGCCGTGGCAGGGCGCCTGAGCTGGCCGCTGGTCGAGGGCGACGATTTCCATTCCGAAGCCAGCAAGACCAAGATGCGGCAGGGCATTGCGCTCGACGACACCGACCGCGCCGCCTGGCTTGCCAAGCTCGGCAACATGCTGGCCGAGCACCGGCGCCGCGGCCAGCCCGTCGCGCTCACCTGCTCGGCGCTGAAACGCAGCTACCGCGACGGGCTGCGCAGCCACGACCCGGGTCTGCGCTTCGTCTTTCTCGAGATCGACAAGCCGCATGCGCTGGCCCGCGTGGCGGCCCGTGCCGGCGGCCACCTGTTTCCCCCCAGCCTGGTCGACAGCCAGTTCGCGACGCTGGAGCCGCCGCACGGCGAAGCCGGCGTTTTGTGCGTCGACGCACTGCGCGAGCGCGACGACCTGGCGCAAGAGATCGCCACTTGGCTGGCAGCAAGGAGTACCCCATGAACATGCCCGCCTCGCGCAGCCGCTGGCAGCGGCTCGCCGACACCTCGATGGCCGTGACGCTCGGCGTGATGGCCTTCGCGGTGTTTCTCAACGTGGTGCTTCGCTACGGCTTCGGCAGCGGCATTGCCGCGAGCGAAGAGCTGTCGCGGCTGCTCTTCGTCTGGATGGTCTTCATCGGCGCGACGGCGGCGTACCCGCTGGGCGAGCACATGGCGTTCACCAGCCTGCTGCGTCCTTTGCAATCGAAGCGGGTGGCGCTGAAAGCCGTCGCCCGCCTGATCCATGCGCTGGTGGTGCTGACCTGCGTGTTGGTCGCGTGGGGTGCGTGGCAGCAGGTCGAGGTGGGCATGGGCAGCAGGAGCGTGGTGCTGGGCTACCCGGCGGCGCTGCTGCCGCTGCCGGCGTTTCTGTGCTCGGCGGCGATCGGCGTGATGGCGCTCGTCGATCTGGTGCGCGGCAAGGCCATCGCCTTTGACCACGCTGCGGAGGTGGAGTGATGAACCAAGGCCTGGTCGCCGTCATCTTCATCGTTGCCATGCTCGGCTTCATGGGCCTGGGCGTGCCCTTGGCGTTTTCGCTCGTGCTCACCGGCGCTTCGATGGCCTGGGCGCTGGGCTTCTGGGACACGCAGCTCTTCGCACAGAACCTCGTGGCGGGCATCGACAGCTTCCCGCTGCTCGCCGTGCCGTTCTTCATCCTCGCCGGCGAGTTGATGAACGCAGGCGGCATCAGCCGCCGCATCATCGAGATGGCGCAGGCCTGGGTGGGCCACATTCGCGGCGGGCTGGGCTTCGTCACCATCGGCGCGGCGATTCTGATGGCCAGCATGAGCGGCTCGGCGTTGGCCGACACCGCCGCGCTTGCCACCATCCTGCTGCCGATGATGCGGGCGCACGGCTACCCGATGGCCACCTCGGCCGGGCTGATCGCGTCGGGCGGCATCATCGCGCCCATCATTCCGCCGTCGATGCCGTTCGTGATCTACGGCGTGACGACCAACACCTCCATCTCCTCGCTGTTCCTCTCGGGCATCGTGCCGGGTCTCATCATGGGCGTTGGCCTGGTGGCCGCGTGGAAGCTGCAGCTGCGCAAGATGGACCTGCCGGCCGGCGTGGCCGTGCCCTTCGCGCAGCGGCTGCGCGCCACGGCCAAGGCGTTCTGGGCGCTGCTGATGCCGCTGATCATCATCGGCGGCATGAAGACCGGCTGGTTCACGCCGACCGAGGCGGCGGTGGTCGCGGCCGTCTATGCGCTCGTGATCGCCTTCTTCGTGCACCGAGAGATGACGCTCGAGCAGTTTCACGGTGTGCTGGTGCGTGCTGCCAAGACGACGGCGATCGTGATGTTTCTCTGTGCCGGCGCGCAGGTGGCGAGCTACATGGTCACGCTTGCCGACCTGCCGGCCACGATGACGGGCTGGCTCGGGCCGCTGGTCGAGTACCCGCGCGTGCTGATGGCGGTGATGATGATCCTGCTGGTGCTCATCGGCACCGCGCTCGACCTCACGCCCACGATCCTGATCTTCGCGCCGGTGATGCTGCCGATCGCCACCAAGGCCGGCATCGACCCGGTCTACTTCGGGCTGATGTTCGTGCTCAACGGCGCCATCGGCCTGATCACGCCACCGGTGGGTACGGTGCTCAACGTGGTGGCCGGGGTGGGGCGCTTGCGGCTCGACGAAGTGATCCGCGGCGTGAACCCGTTTCTCATCACCTACATCGCGATCCTCGCGCTGTTCACCCTGTTCCCGCAGATCGTGACTGCACCGCTGGTGTGGCTGCGCTGATTTTCACAAGACCTTGAAGGAGACATCCATGACCCAACTGATCCGCCGCAGCGTGCTCGCTGTCGCCGTGGCACTGGCGACGACGGCGCTCACACCGGCCTTTGCGCAAGACATCAAGCCCCGCCTCATCCGCTTCGGCTACGGCCTCAACGAGCAATCGAACCAGGGCCGCGCGACCAAGGTCTTCGTCGATGAGGTCGACAAGCTCTCGGGCGGCAAGATGAAGATCCGCGCCTTCGGTGCCGCGAGCCTCGGCTCCGACGTGCAGATGCAGCAGGCGCTGATCGGCGGCGCGCAGGAGATGATGGTTGGCTCCACCGCCACGCTGGTCGGCATCACCAAGGAGATGGCGCTGTGGGACACGCCGTTCCTGTTCAACAACGCGCAGGAAGCCGACACCGTGCTCGACGGGCCGGTGGGCACCAAGGTCAAAGCCAAGCTCGACGAGAAGGGCCTCATCGGCCTCGCCTACTGGGAAAACGGCTTTCGCAACCTCACCAACAACAAGCGTGCCGTGGCCAAGCTCGAAGACCTCGACGGCATCAAGCTGCGGGTGATGCAGAACACCGTCTTCCTCGACAGCTTCAGGACGCTCGGCGCCAATGCCATTCCGCTGCCCTTCAGCGAGCTTTTCAGCGCGCTCGAGACCAAGGCGGTCGACGGGCAGGAGAACCCGTTCAACACCATCCTCTCCAGCAAGTTCTACGAGGTGCAGAAGTACCTCACCGTCACCAACCACGTCTACAGCCCGTGGATCGTGACGGTGAGCAAGAAGTTCTGGGACGGCCTCTCGCCCGCCGAGAAGAAGGTGCTGGCGGACGCCGCCGTGAAGAGCCGCGACTTCGAGCGCAAGGACACGCGCGACGAAGCCGCCAAGGCCCTGGCCGACCTCAAGGCCAAGGGCATGCAGATCAACGAGCTCTCAGCTGCCGAGGCCGGCCGCATGCGCGACAAGCTCACCAAGGTGAACGCCTCCATCTCGGTGAGCGTGGGGCAGGATCTGTGGAACGACACACAGGCCGAACTCACCAAGATTCGCGCCAAGAAGTGAGCTGAGCCTCGTGGCTCAACTCCCGCCCGCCGCTCAGGCGACCAGGCTCAGCTGCGATGACGCACTACTGCTGTCATTGGTGGCCTGCGCGTACTGCGCATAGCGCTGCAGCAAGGCGTCGAGCGTTGCCGAGCTCTGTTGCGTTTGCTGCGGTGGCGGCTCGGGCGGGCGCATGGCTTCCATCGCGGCTTTGAAGGCATCGGTCTCTTCGCTGCTCAGCGAGCCGCTGCCGTCGGTGTCGATGGCCTTGAACAGCTCGGTGAGTTTGGTGTCGCTGCTGCTCGAGATGCCGAACTCGGTGCTGCTGATGCTGCCGTCGTCGTCTTCATCGAGCGATGACAGGTCACCGCTGGGAGGCGGGCCGGGCGGTGGGCCGCCGGCACCGGCCATGTGCGCGAACTGGGCCGTGGACATCTGGGCGCTCAGGTTGTCGCTGCCATAGCTGTCTTTCGGCTTGGGTCCGCTGGCGGCGAACTCGCTCTTGCTGAGCGAACCGTCACCGTCGGTGTCCACGCTGTTCATGATGTCGTCGACGCTCACCGTCGACGACGTACCGCTGGCTGCGGACATCTTGTCGAGCAGCGATTGCAGCTCGGTCTTGCTGACGTCGCCATCGCCGTTCGCGTCCATTGCCGCGAACATCTTTTCCTTCATCTTGGCGGGGTCGACCCCACCATTACCGCCGTAGCTGGCATAGCTGCTCGAGCTGCCCAGGCCGCTGATTGCACTCATGTCGGGTTCCTTTCCAGAGTTGACGTTTCACCCATGGTGGGTGAGGTCAGTCTGGCTGCGGCGTGTGTACCGAACTTATCGTCTTGGTACCAGCTTCGACACAAAGAGAGGTGTGTCAGGCCGCCGTGCTGAACACGTAGCCGGCGCCGCGCACGGTCTTGATGAAGCTGGGCTGCTGCGGGTCGTCGGTGAGCTTCTGCCGCAGGCGTGAGACCAGCAGGTCGATGCTGCGCTCGAAGGCATCCATCGAACGGCCGCGCGCCAAGTCCATCAGCTGGTCGCGTGTGAACAGGCGGTTGGGTCGCTGCAGGAAGGTGGTGAGCAGGCGGAACTCGGCGTTCGACAGCGCAACCACCAAGCCGGTGGGCGCCTTCAACTGGCGAGCCACGGTGTCGAGCTCCCAGCGGCCGAAGCGCACCGGCGCCGTGGTGTCGGTGATCGCCGCGACGCTCGTCGTCGAGCGGTTGCGGCTGCGGCGCAGCACGGTGTCGATGCGGGCGAGCAGCTCGCGTGGCTCGAAGGGCTTGGCCACGTAGTCGTCGGCGCCGACTTCGAGGCCGAGCACGCGGTCGGTGGTTTCGGCGCAGGCGCTGAGCATGATCACCGGCACGCTGGAGGTTTCGCGCAGGCGGCGCAGGAGCGAAAGGCCATCGGCGCCCGGCAGCATCTGGTCCATCAGCACGAGGTCGATGCCGCCGCGCGACCAGATCTGCCACATGGCGATGCCGTCGCCGGCCACGACCACCTCGTGCCCGAAGCGGCCGAGGTAGCTGCTCAGCAGTTGGGCGATCTCGGGGTCGTCGTCGACGAGCAGCAAGCGGGCAGCCTGGGTCATGGTGGGCAGCTTAGCCAGCGCGCCGCAGCGCCATCGCATGAAAAACGGGCCGCTCGGCCCGTCTTTTCGATGCGTCACCTGATGAGTGACATGCCTCAGCTGCCCCTAATCTCCGTTCGGGCTGAGCCTGTCGAAGCCAGCACGGTGCACAGCGCACCCTTCGACAGGCTCAGGGCGAACGGAGGATGGCGGAGGTATGTCACCAATCAGGACGCGTCAAGGGCGGCTTGCCTACTGCGAGACGTGGATCACGTCGCGGACCACCGGGTAGATCTGGTTCTGCCAGCGCCGGCCGCTGAACACGCCGTAGTGGCCCACGCCGGCCTGCACGTAGTGCGTGCGCATGTAGGGCCGCAGGTTGCTGCAGAGGTCTTGCGCAGCAAGCGTTTGCCCGGTGGCGCAGATGTCGTCGCGCTCGCCTTCCACCGTGAGCAGCGCGGTGCGGCGGATGGCTGCCGGGTTGATGGCTCGGCCGCGAAACTTCAGCTCGCCCAGCGGCAGCGCGTACTCCTGGAACACCTTGCTCACGGTTTCGAGGTAGAACTCGGCGGGCAGGTCGGCCACCGCGAAATACTCTTCATAGAACTTGCGCGTGTTCTCAGCCTTCAGCAGTTTTTCTTCATCGGGGTCGGCGAGGTTGGCGTAGTACTCCTTGAAGGCGCTGACGTGCCGCTCCTTGTTCATCGCCATGAAGGCGGTGAGCTGCATGAAGCCCGGGTAGACCTTGCGGCCGCCGCCGCGAAAGCGCCAGGGCACGCTGCTCACCAGGTTCTTCTCGAACCAGTCGATGCCCTTGGTCATGGCCAGCTTGTTGACCTCGGTCGGGCTGATGCGGCAGTCGATGGGCCCGGCCATCAGCGTGAGGCTGGCGGGAGTGGCGGGGTGCTTGTCTTCCGACATCAGCGCCACCGCGCTCAGCGCCGAGACGCAGGGCTGGCAGATGGCCATCATGTGGCTGCCGGGGCCGATGAGACCGAGGAAGTCGATCAGGTGCTCGGTGTATTCGTCGAGCCCGAAGCGGCCGGCCGAGAGCGGCACGTCGCGTGCGTTGTGCCAGTCGGTGATGTAGACGTCGTGATCGGGCAGCACGGTCTGCACGGTGTCGCGCAGCAAGGTGGCGAAGTGGCCCGACATCGGCGCCACGATCAGCACCTTGGGTTGCGGGGCGGTGGGGCTGAATTCCTTCTTGAAGTGCAGCAGTGTGGCGAAGGGCGTCACGTGCGCGGCCTCTTCGGTGACGGGGATGGACTCGCCCTTGAGCATGACGCTCGTGATGCCGAACGGCGGGCGCTTGTGTGTCACTTCGCCCAGCTTCAGCACCTCGCAGGCGGCGGCGAGCTTGCGGTTGGAATCGAACCCGGCCCAGCCGAAGCTGTTGTCGTTGAGCATCGGGAGGGAATTCTTGGCCAAGGTGCGCAGCGGCCACATCAGATCGGCATGGGCTTGATAGGCCTGGTACATCATGGATTCTCCCTGCGCACTGTGATGGGCTGATGTGAGCAACTAACGCGCCAGCAAGGTGTGCACAAGCATGCACAGAGATGGCACACGCCTTGCGTTCGGCCCCCGGCACACGCACCCAGGAGACAACGCCCATGTCGCAAGTCGCCACCAAGCCTGCCAAAGCGGCCGCCGGCAAGACCGCCGCCAAGAAGGCCACCGCGAAGCCCAGCCCTGCGGCGCGTGCAAGCAGCAAACCCGCCGCCACGCTGAGCCTGAGCAGCAAGAACTACTCGTCGTGGTCGCTGCGCGGCTGGCTGATGGCCCGCTTTGCCGGGCTCGAGTTCGAAGAGGTGATGGTGTCGCCCGACGATGCCGACGCCCGCAAGGAACTGCTGTTGCTGGCCCCGTCGATCCGCGTGCCGTGCCTCACGCACGAAGGCGCGAAGGTATGGAACACCCTGGCCATTGCGCAGTATCTCAACGAGATCAAGCCCGACGCCGGCCTGATGCCCGACGATCGCATTGCCCGCGCGCATTGCCGCTCGGTCAGCGGCGAGATGAACTCGGGCTTCTCGAACCTGCGGGCCTCGTTGCCGATGAACCTGAAAGCGCGCCACCCAGGCTACAAGATCTGGGCCGGCGCGCAGCCCGACATCGACCGCGTCATCGAGATCTGGACCGAGTGCCTCGCCACTTACGGCGGGCCGTATCTCTTCGGCAAGAAACGCGGCATGGCCGACGCGATGTTCGCCCCGGTGGCCACGCGCTTCCTCACCTACGACGTGAAGCTCAACAAGCCCTGCATCGAGTACTGCCAGACCATCATGGCGATGCCGGAAATGAAGGAGTGGGTCGAGGCTGCGAAGCGTGAGCCGGACGACATCGAAGAGTTGGATATGGACTTCTAAAGAGGGGATTGAGTGGCGCCAGCGTCGTTTTGGACGCAAAGGACGCGAAGAAAGACGCAAAGGTCGCAGAGAAAAGAGGAGATTCTTTGCGTCCTTTGCGTCTTCCCTTTGCGATCTCTGCGTCCAAAACGACGCTGGCGCAGCTCAGCCTCTACTTCCACGGCGTGAACGGAGGTACCCCGCAAGGGCCTTCGACGTCCACCGTCTTGAAGTCGGCCGGGCTCACGATCTCCAGGTACTCCATGTCGGGCGAGTAGTCGAACAGGTAGTGCACGATGCCCGGCCGCTGATGGACGCAGTCGCCGGCGGAGACGAGCGTCTCCTGGTCGCCGTACATGAACTTGGCCCAGCCCTTGGTCATGATGACGATCTGGAACTCCGCTTCATGGCGGTGCCAGCCGGTGCCCTTTTCGGGTGCCATGTTGGCCTTGACCAGGTGGGCGATGACCTTGCCGTGCGTGGCTTCGGCCACGCCGAGGTCTTTGTAGAGAAAGAAGTCTCGCAAGCCGTCGCTGCGCCAGCCGGTGTCTTCGGGTTTCACATGCGAAAACTGGGTCGCTGTCGTGTCCAACATGGCGTGGCTCCCGGTGGCTGCGATGCACGGTGCCTATGCATGAAGCGTTCCAGAAGCAGGCCTCGATTCGGGGCGCCGCTTCTGTGAATCGAGGCAGCCTCAGTGCTGGGCCACCACCACCGGAATCTCGGCTGCCGGAGGCGTGTTGCGGCTGCGCCCGCAGCGCACGATGCCGTCGATCATCACCATGCCGACGCCGGGAATGTCGCCGAGCTGAACGCTCTCCAGCAGCGTGCGGCCGGCGGTGTGCTGCGCGCGGTCCATGAACACGAAATCGGCGGCCCGGCCGACTTCGATCAGCCCGCAGTTGAGCTTGCGGATGCGCGCGGTGTTGCCGGTGGCGAAGCAGAACACCAGTTCGGCGGGAATGCCGCCGAGGCTGGACAGCAGCGCCACCATGCGCAAGATGCCCAGCGGCTGCACGCCCGAGCCGGCCGGGCCGTCGGTGCCGAGGATCACGCGGTGCGGGCACTTCAGCTGCAGTGCCGCCTGGGCCGCGGCAATCGCGACCTTCTCGTTGCCGTTGTGCACGATCTCGATCGCGCGCGAAGACTTCTCGCACAGCTCGCACACATGGGCCTCGGGCAGCGCAGTGTGGCCGCCGTTGATGTGGCCGATGATGTCGGCGTCGGCCTCGAGTACCACGTCCTTGTCGATTAGGCCCGAGCCGGGGATCGACGGTCCTCCCGTGTGGATGGTGCTCTGGATGCCGTGCTTGCGCGCCCAGGCCACCATGCGCTGGGCTTCCTGGCCCGCTTTCACCGAACCGAGGCCCACCTCGCCGAGCAGCGTGACGCCGGCGTCAGCCAGGTCCTTGAAGTCTTGCTCGACCATGCCCTGTTCGATCACCGGTGCCCCTGCGAGTACCTTGACGCCGCCGGGGCGGAAGTTGTCGAACGCCCGCTGCGCGGTGATCGCCAGCGCCTTCAGGCCGACGATGTCTTTCGGCCGGCCGGGCAGGTGCACTTCGCCAGCCGAGATCATGGTCGTGACGCCGCCGTTCATCGTCGAATCGATCCAGCCGATCTGGTTCTGCCGCGGCGTCCAGTCGCCGAACACCGGGTGCACGTGGCTGTCGATGAGGCCGGGGCAGACGCAGGTCTTGCGCGCGTCGATCACGGTGGCTGCGCCTTCGAGGTCGCAGTCGGCCTCTTTGCCGACGGCGGTGATCAGGCCGTCGACGACGACGAGGGTGTCGGCATCGAGCACCGGCCTGTCGATGTCGCCGGACAACAGCAGCCCGATGTTCTTGATGACGACCTTGCCGGACTTCGCGCCCGCTGCTGCTTCTGCCATGGAATCACTCCGTGTTGAAAGGGTTCTGCCCTAGGCTGCCAGCACCTGCGCCGCCGTGATCGGTGCGACCGCGCGCATCGTGGTGTCGACGACGAAGGCTTCCCAGTGCGCCAGCGCGGCCGGCGTTTCCAGGCTTTCGCCCAGGAACGCCGAGAGCGTGTAGCGGTTGGACTGGTAGAAGTAGCCCAGCGCGGCAATCATCAAGTAGAGGTTGCGTGCCGACACGTCGGGGCGGAAGATGCCTTGCTCGGCGCCGCTGCGCAGCAACTGGTCGACGACACCGATCGCTGCAGACGAGTATTCGTGGGCACGCAGCGATTTGGCGATGTGCTTGCCGCGGTGCAGGTTCTCGCTGTTCAGCAGCGTCACGAACTCGGGGTGCTTGCTGTAGTAGCCGAGCATGAAATGGATCACCACCTTCAGCGATTCGACCGGGTGGTCGGTGCTGAGCGCCAGCGCCGATTCGGCGTCGTTGAAGCGGCGGTAGGTTTCTTCCAGCACCGCGATGAACAGGCCTTCCTTGCTACCGAAGTAGTAGTAGATCATCCGGTCGTACGACTTGGCTGCCTTCGAGATTTTCTCGACGCTGCCGCCGTCGTAGCCGTGCTTGGCGAACACCTTGATTGCAGCGCGCAAGATGCTGTCGCGCGTGGCCTGGGCAGCGAGCTCGCGCACGCCGGGCCGCCGCCCGGTTGCAGAGGTCTTGGCGGCCTTGGCGGGCGCCTTGCGCGGCGTGGTGCGCGAAGTCATTGCGGGCGGTGCGTCACTGCTCGGCGAAGGCCCGTTCGATCACGAAGTCGCCCGGCGTGGAGGTGTTGCCCTCCTTGAAGCCGCGCTCCTCCAGCATGTGCTTCAGGTCGCGCAGCATGCCGGGGCTGCCGCAGATCATCACGCGGTCTTCGGCGGCGTTGAGCGGCGGCACCTGTAAGTCTGCGGACAACTTGCCGTTCTCCAGCAGCTCGGTCACGCGGCCCATGTTGCGGTAGGCCTCGCGCGTCACGGTCGGGTAGTAGCGCAGCTTGCTGGTGACGAGTTCGCCGAGGAATTCGTGGTTGGGCAGGTGCTCGACCAGCAGGTCGTGGTAGGCCAGTTCGTCGACCTGGCGCACGCCGTGCACGAGGATGACCTGCTCGAACTTCTCATAGGTCTCGGGGTCGCGCACGATGCTCATGAACGGCGCCAAGCCCGTGCCGGTGGACAGCAGGTACAGCCGCTTGCCGGGCACCAGGTAGTCGATCACCAGCGTGCCGGTGGGCTTGCGCCCGACGACGATGCTGTCGCCCACCTGGATGTGCTGCAGCCTCGATGTCAACGGGCCGTCGGGCACCTTGATGCTGAGGAACTCGAGGTGCTCTTCGTAGTTTGCGCTGACGATGCTGTAGGCGCGCACCAGCGGTTTGTTGTTGACCTTCAGGCCGATCATCGTGAAGTGGCCGTTGGAGAACCGCAAGGCCGGGTCTCGCGTGGTCGTGAAGGTGAAAAGCTTGTCGGTCCAGTGATGCACGCTCAGCACGCGCTCTTCGTTGAATGCACTCATGATCGATTTCGGTTGGTCTTCAGAAGCCCGTTGTCAGCTCACACAGGATGCGGTAGATTACGGTTCATGTAGTGATTGCAACATGAAACTGCAGTGAATACTACATGACGTCACAGGCTGAGACAAGTGGATCGAAGGCGATGACCGAACACACCAAGACCGATGGCCTGCCGGGCATCGAAGCGCCCACCTTGCCCCAGGTGCTCGACCGCTCGCGGCCGCGCAACGAGCGCATGGCGGGCGACAAGATCGAGTGCAACGCCTGCCCGGTGCTGTGCCAGATCAGCGCCGGCCGCAGCGGTGCCTGCGACCGCTATGCGAACCACGAAGGTTCGCTGATCCGCGTCGATCCGGTGCTGTTGCTGCGCAAGACGTTGGCCGCAGCCGATGCCCCGCTCGTCGCATTCGCCGATCGCCCCGCGCCTGCTAACGATGAGGTTTCCGCCCCCACCGAGGCCGACTGGAGCGGCGACCTGCTGCTCGCCGACGAAGTGTTCGTCACCGGCGTCGGCTCGTCGACCACCTACCCCGACTACAAGCCCGCACCGTTCATCGTCTCGGCCAAGGCGGCCGGTGTCGACATGGTCACCGTGGTCACCGAAGGCATCTTCAGCTACTGCAGCTTCAAGGTGAAGATCGACACCGACCGCTACCTCGGCCCCGAGCAGGCCAACGTGCGCGCCAAGGGCGAAGTGGTCGGCCACGTGACGACGGCCGAATACGGCTCGCAGATGCTGTCGCTCGGCGGCGTGCACCACCTCACCGGCGGCAGCAAGAAAGAGGGGCGCGTCACCGTCGAGGTGATGGAGTCGCTCGGCAACAAAGAGGCGGTCGAACTCACCATCGACGGCGGTTCGCAAGTCGTCATTCAGGCGGGCCGCGCGCCCATCGTCAACGGCGTCGAAGAGCAGCGCATGCGCGTGGGCTGCGGCTCGGCGACGATCGGAATCTTCGCGAAGCAGTTCGCAGGCGAAGCCGACGAGGTGGTGGTCGTCGACGACCACATCACCGGCGTGTTGACGCAGCACCAGGCCGGCCGATGTCTCGACATGCGACCGTCGGGCATCAAGATGCGCGGGCGCAAGTCGACGCCGGGCCGCTACTTTCAAGTGGCCAACCCCGGCACCGGATGGGGCGGCACCGACATTGCCGACCCGCTGGCCATCATCGAAAGCTGGGACGCGCAGGTGGCCTGGCCGGGCTTGCGGCTGCTGATGACGTCGACCACCGGCGAGCACGCATCGTGGTACGTGCTCGACGAAACGCTGACGCCGCGCGAACAAGAGATGCCGCCCGAAGTGCGCGCCGTCGTTGCACGCATCGGCGAGAACTGCGAGCCTTCGTTGTGCACCGTGCTGTTCCTGGGCGGCGCCGGCGGCAGCCTGCGTGCAGGTGTCAGCGAGAACCCGGTGCTGCTGACGCGATCGATCAAGAACGCGCTGGTCAACGTGACCTGCGGTGGTGCGCCTGCCTATGTGTGGCCGGGTGGCGGCATCACCGTCATGGTTGACGTGATGCGCATGCCCGACCGCAGCTTCGGCACCGTGCCGACGCCGGCGATCGTCGCGCCGATCGAGTTCAGCATGCGCATGGACGACTACCGCATGCTCGGTGGCCACCTCGATCACGTGCGCTCGCTCGAAGACGTGTTGCGCCGCGGCGCCTGGCACAACGACGGTGCGCCGACGGCGCGTCGATGGGTGCAGCAAGCGTCGGCGAACCCGTGGCCGCTCGGGCAACCGCCGCTGCTCGGCTGAAAGCGACATGGCTGCGCAGCGTGCTCTCCTGTCCGACGGCCGCTGGCATTTTCAGCACGGCCCGATCGACATCGTGATCGGTGCCGATGGTGATGCATCAGCCGTCGAGGCCGCGCATGCTGCGGCCTGGCGGCGCTTCGAGTCGGTGCTCGACGAACTGGTGGCCGAGCTGCCGCTGTTGCGCCAACCAGTGCTCGGGCCGTGCCCGCTGCTGGGCGGCGTGGCGCGACGCATGTGGTGGGCGTGCCGGCCCTATCACTCGGTGTTCATCACGCCGATGGCGGCCGTGGCCGGCGCGGTGGCGCAGGAGCTGATCGCGAGCTACCAGCGTGAAGGCGTGGACCGCGCCTGGATCAACAACGGCGGCGACATTGCGCTGCATCTCGCGCCGGGCCGCTCGCTGCGGGTCGGCCTGTACGCCGACCTCGCACGCCTCGATCCGCAGCAGGTGCGAGAGGGCATCGATGTCGACGGGCATTTCGACGTTTCATATGCCACACCCGTGCGCGGCGTGGCCACCAGCGGCTGGCGCGGGCGCAGCTTCTCGCTCGGCATCGCCGACAGCGTGACGGTGCTGGCGCGCACCGCGGCCGAGGCCGATGCCGCGGCCACCGTGATCGCCAACGCCGTGAACGTCGAAGACGCGCGCATCGTTCGCCGGCCCGCATGCGAGCTGAAGGACGAGAGCGACCTGCGTGACATTCCGGTCACGGTCGAGGTGCCGCCGCTCGGCCGCGAAGCGGTGCTGCATGCGCTGCACCAAGGCCTGGGTCGTGCGCGCGAACTGCAGGCCAGCGGGCTGATCTCGTCGGCCGTGCTTGTGTGCCAGGGGCGGGTTTTCACGACCGACGGGCCGGCCCTGGCGAAGGGTATTCCGCCTGCGCGGCAGCATGCAGTTGGTTCAGTATTTGCTTAATGAAACGCACGAGACAAGCACGATGATCGAGATCCGCCGCATCCTCACCCACGTGGAAGACATCCACCACGAATTCGGCCCGGTGGCTGCGCAGCCCTTGCGCCGCGGCGCCATCGCGGCGGTGCTGCGCAACCCGTTTGCCGGCCGCTACGAGCCCGAAATTCTGCCGATGATGGACGCGCTCGGCCCCGTCGGCCTCGACATGGCGCAGCGTTTGCGCGCAGCGATGGATGTGCCGGCCGAGCGCATCGAAGGCTACGGCAAGGGCGCCATCGTCGGCGCTGCAGGCGAGCTCGAGCACGGCGCGCTGTGGCATGTGCCCGGCGGCTATGCGATGCGCGAACTGCTCGGCTGGAAGGGCGACCGCAATGCCTATGCAAAAGGGCAAGGCGGCGACAAGAGAGGCCAGCCCGGCAACGCGCTCGCCATCGTGCCGTCGACGAAGAAGGTCGGTGCGCCCGGCACAACGCTCGACGTGCCGCTGACGCACATCAACGCGAGCTACGTGCGCAGCCATTTCGATGCGATGGAAGTGCGTGTGCCGGGTGCGCCCGCCGCCGACGAGATCGTGTTCATCCTGGTGATGAGCACCGGGCCGCGTGTGCATGCGCGTGTCGGCGGCCTGAAGGCAATCGACATCGCCCAATGGGACGGCCTGCGTTGACACCAAGAGGAGCAAGAACATGACGATGAAGATCCGGAAATTGATCGTGCAGGTGGACGAGACGCGCATCGAGATGGGCAAGCCGATCGACCCGCCGACGCGCCGCGCGCTCGCGATGGCGGTGATCGAAAACCCCTTCGCGGGCCGCTACGAAGAGAACCTCGACGCGCTGATCTCGATCGGTGAAGAACTCGGCGGGCTGCTCGGCGACAAGTGCGTCGCTGCGCTCGGCATTGCGCCGGGCGAGGCGCAGAGCTACGGCAAGGCCGCGATCGTCGGCGAGGCCGGCGAGCTCGAACATGCGGCCGCGATCCTGCACCCCAAGCTCGGCGCGCCGCTGCGCAAAGCGGTCGAGAAGGGCGCTGCGCTGGTGCCGTCGAGCAAGAAACGCGGCGGCCTCGGCACTGCGATCGACGTGCCGCTCGGCCACAAAGACGCCGCCTTCGTGCGCAGCCATTTCGATGCGATGGAAGCGCGTGTGGCCGATGCACCGCGTGCCAACGAGATCGTCGTCGCCGTCGTCGTCACCGACAGCGGCCGCCCCTTGCCGCGCATCGGCGGCCTGCAAGCGCATGAGATCAAGGGCGAGGACGGCCTGCGCTAGGCCGCCCAGATTCGCCGACGCACTTTCACCACTGTCCCGTCCCGACCCACCCAGGAGCTTCCATGATCCAACGCCGTCACCTCGCACTCGCTGCCGCCCTTGCCGTTGTCGGCATTGGTGCGCAGGCGCAGACCACCATCAAGATTGGTGAGGTCAACAGCTACAAGGCACAGCCCGCGTTCCTCGACCCCTACAAGAAGGGCATGGAGCTGGCGGTCGAAGAGATCAACGCCGCCGGCGGCGTCAATGGCAAGAAGCTAGAGCTGATCACGCGCGACGACAACGCGAGCCCGGGTGACGCGGTGCGTGCCGCCGAAGAGTTGGTCTCGCGCGAGAAGATCGACGTACTGGCCGGTGCCTTCCTGTCGAACACCGGCCTCGCGCTGACCGACTTCGCGAAGCAGAAGAAGTTCTTCTACCTCGCCGGCGAGCCGCTCACCGACAAGATCATCTGGGCCAGCGGCAACAAGTACACCTTCCGCCTGCGCCCCGGCACCTACATGCAGGCCGCGATGCTGGTGCCCGAGGCCGTCAAGCTGAAGAAGAAGCGCTGGGCCGTGGTCTACCCGAACTACGAATACGGCCAGTCGGCCGTGGCTGCGTTCAAGGAGTTGCTGAAGGCCGCGCAACCGGATGTCGAGTTCGTTGCCGAGCAGTCGCCGCCGCTGGGCAAGCTCGACGCGGGTAGCGTGGTGCAGGCATTGGCCGATGCCAAGCCCGATGCGATCTTCAACGTGCTGTTCGGCGCCGACCTTGCCAAGTTCGTGCGCGAGGGCAACACGCGCGGGCTGTTCCAGGGCAAGGAAGTCGTCAGCGTGCTGACCGGCGAACCCGAGTACCTCGACCCGCTGAAGGACGAATCGCCCAACGGCTGGATCGTCACCGGCTACCCGTGGTACGGCATCCAGACGCCGGAGCACAAGGCCTTCTTCCTGGCCTACCACGCGAAGTACAAGGACTACCCGCGCCTGGGCTCGGTGGTCGGCTACACGATGATCAAGTCGATCGCGGCCGGTGCCAAGAAGGCCAAGAGCACCGAGACCGACAAGCTCGTCGCCGCGTTCGCCGGGCTGCAGGTCGATTCGCCGTTCGGCAAGTTCACCTACCGCGCCGAAGACCACCAGTCGACCATGGGCGCGTTTGTCGGCAAGACCAAGAACGAAGGCGGCAAGGGCGTGATGGTCGACTACACCTACCTCGACGGCGCGAAGTTCCTGCCGAGCAACGAGCAAGTGAAGAAACTACGCGCCGCTGACTGACTATGACGACGTCCCCTACACGCCTTCGGCATGATCCCCCGAGGGGAAGTCAGGCCGCTTGGGGCGGCCCTGCGCTGGCCTGACGCATGAATATTTCCGGCTTTGTCGTCCAGCTCCTCAACGGCCTGGCCGGCGCTTCATCACTGTTCCTGGTCGGTGCCGGCCTGTCGCTGATCTTCGGCGTCACGCGCATCGTCAACTTTGCGCACGGCTCGTTCTACATGCTGGGCATCTACATCGCCTACATGCTTGCCGAGAAGATGGGTGGCGGCGCGTGGTTCTGGCCCGCGCTGCTGCTGGCGTCCGTTGCGGTCGGCATCATCGGCGCGCTGGTCGAGATGCTGCTGTTGCGGCGCGTCTACCGCGCGCCGGAGCTGTTCCAGCTGCTCGCCACCTTTGCGCTGATGCTGGTGATCAAGGACGCGGCGCTGTGGATGTGGGGGCCCGAAGACCTGCTCGGCCCGCGCGCGCCCGGCCTCGCGCAGGCCATCCCGATCTTCGGCCGCATGTTCCCCACCTACGACCTGTTCCTGATCGTCGTCGGCCCGGTCGTGCTCGGCCTGCTGTGGCTGCTGCTGACGCGCACGCGCTGGGGCACGCTGGTGCGCGCCGCGACGCAAGACCGCGAGATGGTCAGCGCGCTTGGTGTGAACCAGGCCTGGCTGTTCACGGCAGTGTTCGCGCTCGGCACCATGCTCGCGGGCCTGGGCGGTGCGCTGCAGCTGCCGCGCGAGCCGGCCAACCTCGGGCTCGACCTGCAGACCATCGGCGATGCGTTCGTCGTGGTCGTGGTCGGCGGCATGGGGTCGATCCCGGGCGCCTACGTGGCCTCGCTGCTGATCGCCGAGATCAAGGCGATCTGCATCGGCATCGGCAACGTCGAACTCTTCGGCATCGCGTTCTCGTTCTCCAAGCTCACGCTGGTCGTCGAGTTCCTCGTGATGGCCGTCGTGCTGGTGCTGCGCCCGTGGGGGCTGATGGGCAAGCCGCAGGCGGTGAGCCGCAACTCGGCGCCGCCGGAAGCGCCGCTGCGCCGTGCCGACACGTTGACGAAGGTCGCTGGCGGCGTGCTCCTGCTTGCTCTCATCGCCTGGCCCATCGCGACTGCCGGCTCACCGTACCTCACGGTGCTGGCGATCGACCTGCTGACCGCGGCCCTCTTCGCCGTGAGCCTGCACTTCATCATGGGCCCGGCCGGCATGCACTCGTTCGGCCACGCTGCGTACTTTGGGCTCGGGGCCTACGGCGCGGCCTTGCTGGTGCGGGCCGCGCACCTGCCGATGGAGTTGACGCTGGTGCTGTCGCCCATCGTTGCCGCGCTCGGCGCGCTCGTGTTCGGCTGGTTCTGCGTGCGGCTGTCGGGCGTGTACCTCGCGATGCTGACGCTCGCGTTCTCGCAGATCGTCTGGTCGGTCGTGTTCCAGTGGGACGACTTCACCGGCGGCAGCAACGGCCTCACCGGCGTGTGGCCCGCGGAGTGGCTGGCCGACAAGCGCGCCTACTACTTCCTGACGCTCGCGCTCGTGGTTGGCGGCGTGCTGCTGATCCGCCGCGCGCTGTTCGCGCCCTTCGGCTACGCGATGCGCGCGGGCCGCGACTCGCCGCTGCGGGCCGACGCGATCGGCATCGACGTGAAGCGCATCCAGTGGGTCGCGTTCGTGATCGCCGCGGTGTTCGCGGGGCTGGCCGGTGCGTTGTACGCGTTCTCGAAAGGCAGCATCTCGCCCGACAGCGTCGCGGTGGGCCGGTCCGTCGACGGCCTCGTGATGGTCTTGCTCGGCGGTTTGCAGACGCTTGCTGGCCCGGTCGTCGGCGCGGTCACCTTCACCTGGCTGCAAGACGCGGTGGCGCGCAACACCGACTATTGGCGGGCGCTGCTCGGCGGCATCATTTTGCTGTTGGTGCTGGTGTTCCCCCAGGGCATCGCGGGCTTCGTCGGGCAGCTGTTCGATCGGCGTAAAGGGGCCGACGCATGAACGGTCTCTTTATCGCAAAGGCGCAAAGAACGCCAAGGTCGCCAAGAAAGAAAAAGGATGAATTGCTCTTCCTTTGCGATCTTGGCGTCCTTGGCGTCTTGGCGGTGAAAAATCCTTCACGAACTACCTCATGAGCCTCCTGCAAGTCACCAACCTCGGCAAATCCTTCGGCGGCAACCGCGCCGTCGATGGCGTGAGCTTCGAAGTCGCGCCCGGCGAACTGCTCGCGCTGATCGGCCCGAACGGGGCCGGTAAGTCGACCACCTTCAACATGGTCAACGGCCAGCTGCGCGCCGACTCGGGCTCGATCAAGCTCGACGGCGTGGAGCTGATCGGCCGCAAGCCGCGCGACATCTGGCACCGCGGCGTCGGCCGCACCTTCCAGATTGCCGAGACCTTCGCGTCGCTGACGGTGGTCGAGAACGTGCAGATGGCGCTGATCTCGGCCGATGCGAAGTTGTATTCGCTCTGGAAGCGCGCGGCCGACCATCGGCGTGACGACGCGCTCGCCTTGCTCGACCAGGTCGGCATGAAGGCGCAGGCCGACAGGCCGTGCAGCGTGCTCGCCTATGGCGACGTGAAGCGCGTCGAGCTCGCAATCGCAATGGCCAACGCACCCAAGCTGCTGCTGATGGACGAACCCACCGCCGGCATGGCGCCCAAGGAACGCAACGAATTGATGGCACTGACGAAGCGGCTGGTCATCGAACGCCAGATGGCGGTGCTGTTCACCGAGCACAGCATGGACGTGGTGTTCGCCCACGCCGACCGCATGATCGTGCTGGCCCGCGGGCGGCTGATCGCGCAAGGCGGGCCGGCCGAGATCCGCGACCACCCCAAGGTGCAAGAGGTGTATTTCGGCAGTGGGAAGACCTTCGAGAAGGCGGTCGCATGAACACGCTTCTACATGCCAAGGGCCTCAACGCTTGGTACGGCGCGGCGCACATCCTGTTCGACGTCGACCTGCAGGTGAACCGCGGCGAGGTCGTCGCGCTGATGGGCCGCAACGGCGCCGGCAAGTCGACGACGCTGAAGGCGCTGATGGGCATGCTCGCCAAGCGCAAGGGCACGGTTTCGTTCCTGGGCCACGACGTGTCGCGCGCCGAGCCGCACCAGGTCGCGCGCCTCGGCCTTGGCTACGTGCCCGAAGACCGCCGCGTCTTCGGCGACCTGACGGTGATGGAGAACCTCGAAGTCGGCAAGCAGCCGCCGCGCACCTGGGCCGACGGCAGCGCGGCGCCGCTGTGGACGCCCGAGAAGTTGTTCAAGCTCTTCCCCAACCTCGGCGAGATGCCCGACCGCCCCGGCGGCCGCATGAGCGGCGGCGAGCAGCAGATGCTGACGGTCGCGCGCACGCTGATGGGCAACCCCTACCTGGTGCTGCTCGACGAGCCGAGCGAAGGCGTGGCGCCAGTCATCGTCGAACAGATGGCGCACATGATCCTCGAGCTCAAGGCGCAGGGCGTGAGCATCCTGCTGTCGGAGCAGAACATGCACTTCGCAGAGCTGGTGTCCGACCGCGCCTATGTGCTGGAGAAGGGCCAGATCCGCTACCAGGCTTCGATGGCCGAGCTGTCGGTCAACGAAGAGGTGCGGCGCAACTACCTCAGCGTCTGAGAGCCTGAGAGTCTTTCGCTCATGCCCGCTCATCACGCCAAAAGACGCCGGCTCGTCGTTGCAAATGCTCGCCATAGCCCGAGCTATGGCTGTGCTTTGCGCCTAGATCCAGCGCCTGTTGACGCGCTGCTCGGGCACGCCCGAAAAACTCTCAGGCTCTGAGCGCGAGCTTGCCGGCATCTCGCTTGCTTTGCCTCTCCATCTCAACCCCAAGGAGTTTCACCATGCACACGCCCGCCCGCCGCATCTTGTTGAAGGCCTTTGCCGGCACCGGCCTCCTCGCCGTGACCGGTGGCAGCTTCGCCGCCGCGAAGATCGCGCCCGATGCGAAGAGCGCACTCATCGTCGTGGACGTGCAGAACTGCTTCGTCACCGGCGGCACGCTGCCGGTGAAAGACGGCGAGGCGGTGGTGCCGGTGATCAACAAGCTGTCGGCCGCCTTTCAGAACATCGTCGTCACGCAGGACTGGCACACGCCCGGCCACGCGTCGTTCGCCAGTACCTACCAAGGCAAGAAGCCGTTCGAGACCACCAAGCTCAGCTACGGCACGCAGGTGCTGTGGCCCGACCACTGCGTGCAGGGCACCGACGACGCCGCGCTGCACAAAGACCTGAAGCTGCCGACCGCGCAGATCATCATCCGTAAGGGCTTCCACAAGGAGATGGACAGCTACTCGGCCTTCGACGAGGCCGACCACAAGACCGCCACGGGTCTCGCCGGCTACCTGAAGGCGCGCGGCATCAAGACGCTGTACGTGACGGGCCTGGCCACCGACTTCTGCGTGGCGTGGACGGCGATGGACGCGCGCAAGGCCGGCTTCGAGGTCTACGTGATCGAAGACGCCACGCGCGGCATCGACCTGAACGGCTCGCTCGCCGCGGCCTGGAAAGACATGGCGGCCAAGGGCGTCAAGCGCATCCAGTCCGGGGACATCAGTGTCACTTGAGCGCGCGCTTCGGCGCGTGGGCGTTTTCGCCGCTCTGGCCCTCACCGCGGTTTGGTGCGGGGCCGCCGGCGCGCCCATCGTGCTGGCCCAGGTGGCCTCGCAGACCAATGCCTCGTCTGCCACCAACTCGCGCGGCATGGTGCTCGGCATGTCGGCGCTCTTCGACCAGGTCAACGCAGCCGGCGGCATTGGGGGGCGGCCGATCAAGCTCATCAACCGCGACGACGACCTGAACCCCGCGCGCATGGTCGAGATCACGACCAAGGAGCTGCTGCCCGATCCGGCCGTGCTGGCGCTGATCGGCTACGTCAACACCGGCGGGCTGACGGCGCTTGCGAAGGACAACGCGTTCGGCAAGAGCGGCATCGCGATGATCGCGCCGCTGCAGGGCGACCACCAGGTGGTCGATGCCGAGAACGTGTTCCCGTTCCGCGCCGGTTATGCCGACGAGGTGAATGCGCTGGTGCGGCATGCGAAGACCATGAAACGGCAGCGCCTCGCGATCGTGGCCTACCAAATTGCGTTCGGCCCGGCGATGGCGAAGGTGGCCGAGGAAGATGCCCGCAAGCAGGGTCTGGAGGTGTCGGTCACGATGGTCGACGGCGCACCCGACCGCATCGAGCAGAACATGGCCGAAGCGGCGCGCAAGGTGGCCGAGTACAAGCCGAATGCGGTGCTGATGGTCTGCGCCGGCCGCTATGCCACCGAGCTGGCGAAAGCGCTCCAGTCGAGCCCGGCAGCGGGCACGCAGCTCTACGGCATGTCGGTCATCCTGGCTGAAAACATGGTCAAGACGCTGGGCGCCGACAGAGCGCGCGGCATCGTGCTCGCGCAAGCGGTGCCGTTTCCGTTCGCGCAGGGCATCCCGCTGGTCTACGAGTACCAGCGGACCATGCGGGCGCGCCTGCCGGACGAGCCGCTGTCGTTTGCCACCCTGGAGGGCTTTGCCGCGGCAAAGATCGCCGTTGAAGCGCTGCGCCGCGCCGGGCCGAACCCGACGCGCGAGAAGATCGCCCAGGCACTGAACGGCGCGGGCGAGATCGACCTCGGCGGCATCTATGTCAAGTACGCGAAAGCGGTGCGCTACGGTTGGCGCAACGTCGACCTGACGATGATCGGCGCGGGTGGAAAACTGGTGCGATGAACGCCATCGGCTTGCGGCTGCAGGTGAACGGCCATGATCACGCGGTGGCCGCGGCGCCTGATGCGCCGCTGCTCACCGTGCTGCGCAACGACCTCGGCCTCAACGGGCCGAAGTTCGGCTGCGGCCTCGGCGAGTGCGGCGCCTGCACCGTGCTGGTCGATGGTGTTGCGGCGCGCGCCTGCGTGATCCCGGTGGGTGGTGTCGCAGGCCGCGCCATCACCACGCTCGAAGGGCTGGGCACGCGCGAGCGGTTGCATCCGGTGCAGCAGGCCTTCGTCGACGAGCAGGCCGCTCAGTGCGGCTACTGCCTGAACGGCATGATCATGATGGCCGCGGCCTTGCTGGCGCGCGAGCCGAACCCGAGTGAGGCTCGCATTCGCAGCGAGCTGTCGGGGAACCTGTGCCGCTGCGGCACGCACGTCGAGATCGTGCGGGCGGTGCAGCGAGCGGCGCAGTTGCTGGCGCTTGCGGATCAGCGATGAGTCGGCGCGCTGACCTTCCCCACACACGCGAAGACTTTCATGCGGCCGCGGGCGTGCTGCTGGTCGTGCGAGACCCACCGCCGGCACCGCCGCCCGCGCCGGGCCAGCCCGCGCTGGTGGCGGCCAACCCGGCCGAGGGCGTCGAGATCCTGATCGCGGTGTGGGACGACGGCAGCGTGACCGCGCTGCACGGCCACGTCGACCTGGGCACCGGCATCCGCACGGCGCTCGCGCAGATCGCGGCCGAAGAGCTCGACGTGTCGCTCGCGCAGCTGAACATGGTGCTCGGCGACACGGCCCGCGCGCCCAACCAGGGCGCGACGATCGCCAGCGCGTCGATCCAGGTCCATTCGCAGCCGCTGCGGCTGGCGGCGGCGCAGGCGCGCCATTGGCTGGTCGCGCGTGCGGGCGAGGTCTTGCAGGCACCGGCCGAAGCGCTGGTTGTGCGTGATGGTGTCGTGTGCATCGCCGCAGACCCGGCGCGCAGCGTGCGCTATGCCGAGCTGGTCGCCGGCCAGCATGTCGAGTTGCGGCTCGACCTCGCCACGCCGGTGAAGCCGCCCGGCGACTACCGTCTCGTCGGCACCTCGCAGCCGCGGGTCGACATCCCCGCCAAGGCCACCGGCGAGCTGAGCTTCGTGCACGACATGCGCGTGCCCGGCATGCTGCACGGCCGCGTGGTGCGCCCGCCGTATGCCGGCGCCGACCATGGCGACTTCATCGGCAACACGCTGGAGGCGGTCGACGAGTCGTCGATCGCGCACATTCCCGGCGTGCGCGCGGTGGTGGTGATCCGCGACTTCATCGGCGTGGTCGCCGAGCGCGAAGAGCATGCCGAGCAGGCCGCGCGCGAACTGCGGGTGCGGTGGCGCGCCTGGCCGGGCTTGCCGGATGTCAGCGACCTGGCCCATGCGCTGCGCACCAACCCGTCGACCCAACGGCAGCTGGTCGACGAAGGCGATGTCGATGCCGCGCTGGCTGCCGCCGATCAGCTCATGCCGCGCAGCTACGTGTGGCCGTACCAGTTGCACGCGTCCATCGGCCCGTCGTGCGCGCTGGCCGACTGGCAGGAGGGATCGGGTGGAGAGCCGCCGCGCATGACCGTCTGGGCCGGCACGCAGAACCCGCATGTGCTGCGCGCCGATCTGGCACGCCTGACCGGGCTGGCCGACGTGGCGATCGACGTGATCCGCATGGAAGCCGCCGGCTGCTACGGCCGCAACTGCGCCGATGACGTGGCCGCCGATGCGGCGCTGCTCTCGCGTGCCGTGGGTGCACCCGTCCGCGTGCAACTCACGCGCGAGCAAGAGAACGCGTGGGAGCCCAAGGGCGCAGCGCAGCTGATGGACATCAACGGCGGCCTCAACGCTGACGGCTCGATCGCGGCCTACGACTTCCAGACTTCGTACCCGTCGAACGGCGCGCCGATGCTGGCGCTGCTGCTGACGCGCACGATCGAACCCAACGCGCAGGCCTACGAGATGGGCGACCGCACGGCGCGCCCGCCCTACGACTACGGCAACCTGCGCGTCAGCGTCAACGACATGCCGCCGATCCTGCGCGCGTCGTGGCTGCGCGGCGTGTCGGCGCTGCCGAATTCGTTCGCGCACGAGTCCTACATCGACGAGCTGGCGACCGCCGCCGGTGCCGACCCGGTCGAGTTCCGCCTGCGCCATCTGAAAGACCCGCGTGCCGCCGAGCTGGTGGAGGCCACTGCCCGGCGCGCCGGCTGGCTGGCGCACACGAAGCCGCAGCAGCAAGGCGCCAGCGGCGATCTGCTGCAGGGCCAGGGCTTTGCCTACGCACGCTACGTGCACAGCCGCTGGCCGGGGTTCGGCGCCGCGTGGGCAGCGTGGGTGGCCGACGTCGAGGTGAACCGGACGACCGGCGAGGTGCACGTCAAGCGCGTCGTCGTCGGCCACGACGCGGGCCTGATGGTCAACCCGGCGGGCGTGCAGCACCAGATCCACGGCAACGTGCTGCAGACCACCAGCCGCGCGCTGAAGGAGCGGGTGGACGTCGACCGCCGGACCGGCGTGCAAAGCCTCGAATGGGGCAGCTACCCGCTGCTGAGTTTTCGCGAGGTGCCGGTCATCGAGGTGATGACGATGCCGCGGCCCGGAGAGCCGCCGCTGGGGGCCGGCGAGTCGGCGTCGGTGCCCGGCACTGCGGCAATCGCCAATGCGATCTTCGACGCCACCGGCGTGCGCTTTCGCCAGCCGCCGTTCACGCCCGAGGTGGTGCGCGCGGCCTTGAATCCGCTGCCGGCACCGGCAGGCTCTGCGCCGCCCGAGCCACAGCGCGCGCCGCCTGCCGATGCGCCATGGCCACGGCGGCGCAGCGCGTGGGCGCGCACCGGTGCACTCGTCGCCGGGGCGTTGGGTATGGGTGCCGCAATCGTCGGCTGGCGGCCGGCGATTGCTCCCGTCACGCGGCCCGATGCATCGATCTACACGGCAGCCACGATCGAACGCGGCCGACAGCTCGCGGCAGCCGGCGATTGCGTGGTCTGCCACACGGCACCGGGCGGCCCGCCGAACGCCGGCGGGCTGGCGATGGAGACGCCGTTCGGCACCGTCCACACAACCAACCTCACGCCCGACGTCGAGACCGGCATCGGCCAGTGGTCGTTCTCGGCCTTCCAGCGGGCGATGCGCGAAGGCATCTCGCGCGACGGCCGCCACCTGTACCCGGTGTTCCCGTACACCGCCTTCGCGAAGACCAGCGACGACGACCTGACTGCCCTCTACGCCTACCTGATGGCGCAGCCCGCGGTGCGCGCGGTGGCGCCCGCGAACGCGCTGCGCTTCCCGTTCAACCTGCGCCCGTTGATGGCCGGCTGGAACGCGCTGTTCCATGACCCCACGCCATACCGTGCCGACCCGGCCCGCACGGCCGAATGGAACCGCGGCGCCTACCTCGTCAACGGCCTCGGCCACTGCGGTGCCTGCCACACCCCGCGCAATGCCTTCGGTGCCGAGCAGGGCGGGCAGGCCTACCTCGCCGGTGCGATGGTCGACGGCTGGGAAGCACCGGCGCTGACCGCGCTGAGCCATGCACCGCTGCCCTGGTCGGCCGACGAGCTGTACCGCTACCTGCGCCACGGCCACACGCAGCAGCACGGCATTGCCGCCGGGCCGATGGCGCCGGTCGTGAAGGAGCTGGGCGCATTGCCCGACGCCGACATCCGCGCGATGGCGAGCTACCTCGCTTCGTTCAACCCCGCGGCGGTCGACGAACTGCCGCAGCGCGCCGAACAGATCGTGGCCGATGCGCAGGCCCGGTCATCGGTGCGGCTTGATGCCGGCCAGCGCCTGTTCAGCGGCGCCTGCAGCGCGTGCCACCACGACGGCGACGGCCCGACGCTGCTCGGCGTGAACCTGCCGCTCGCGCTCAACAGCAACCTGCACAGCGAGCGGCCGGACAACCTGATCCGCGTGATCCTCGACGGCATCCAGCAACCGGCCTCGTGCGACATAGGCTTCATGCCCGCCTTTCGCCACAGCCTGAACGACCGGCAGATCGCCGAGCTGGCCGGCTACATGCGGCAGCGGTTCGCGCCGGGCAAACCGGCCTGGGTTGATCTGCCCGCCGCGGTCGAGCGCGCCCGCGGCGGCCACTGACCCACGCATCTCGCGGACCCGCCAGCGGCAGCCGGCCGGCTGGGTACGATGTCACGTTACCGATGGGAACGCAGGGTCGTTTCTGCAGTCGCACAATGTGGGCTGTCTGAGCACGGGCCAGATGAACAGCGAGATGACATGAAGACCTGGGGATTCCATCGACACGCAATGCGCGCCCTCTTTGTGGCGCTGGCCGGGCTGGTGCTCGCCGCTGCCGCACAAGCCGCCGACGACTTTCTCGACCCCGAGCAGGCGTTCCGCCTGTCCGCCCGCTCGGTGGACGCCACCCACGTCGAGGTGCGCATCGACATCGAACCCGGCTACTACCTCTACCGCGAACGCCTCAACGCTGAGATCGCGCCCGACAGCGTGAAGATGGCCGAGCTGCAGATTCCCAAGGGCAAGACCAAGTTCGACGAGACCTTCCAGAAAGACGTGGAGTACTTCCGCGACTCGGTCACGTTCGTGGCCGCGCTCCAGCAAGCTGCGGCAACCCCCTTCAAGCTGAGCGTGGGCAACCAGGGCTGCGCCGACAAGGGCTTGTGCTATTCGCCGCAGAAGCGCGCGTTCAAGGTCGAGCCGGGGCAAGGGCCGGGCGGTGGCGCGCGATTCACCGTGCTGAGCGAAGCCCAGGCAGCGGCATGGCCGGCCGCCGGTGCGGCAAACGCGCAGGCCACGCTGTCGGCCCTGGCACCGGCTGCGCAGAGCACGGCTGCTGCGTCCACCCAGGTCGGCGCGGCGGCCGGTGCTGAAGAGCAGGGCGAGGTCTCGCGCGCCTTGAAGTCGGGCAACCCGGCGCTGGTGATCGGGCTCTTCGTGCTGCTGGGCCTGGGCCTGTCGTTCACGCCTTGCGTGCTGCCGATGATGCCGATCCTGTCGTCCATCATCGTGGGGCAGGGCGGGGGCACCTCTAAGGCACGCGGCTTCTCGCTCGCGCTGGCGTATTCGCTCGGCATGGCGCTGGTCTACACCGCCTTCGGCGTGGCCTCGGCGCTCGCCGGCGAAGGCCTCGGCGCTGCGCTGCAGAACGCCTGGGTGCTTGGCGCCTTCTCGTTGGTGCTGGCCGTGTTCTCGCTGTCGATGTTCGGTGCCTACGAGCTGCAGATGCCAGCCGCACTCCAGAGCAAGCTGACCCAGGCCTCGCAAGGCCTCAAGGGCGGCCAGCACCTGGGCGTGTTCGTGATGGGCGGCATCTCGTCGCTGATCGTCGGCCCCTGCGTGGCTGCGCCGCTGGCCGGTGCGCTGGTCTACATCAGCCAGACGCGCGACGTGGTGCTCGGCGGCACGGCGCTGTTCTCGATGGCGGTGGGCATGAGCGTGCCGCTGCTGTTGCTCGGTTTGTCGGCCGGCGCCTTGCTGCCGCGTGCCGGCGGCTGGATGGAGCATGTGAAGCACGCCTTCGGCGTGATGCTGCTGGCTGTGGCGGTGTGGATGGTGTCGCCGGTGTTGCCGATCTCGGTGGTGATGCTGCTGGCTGCCGTGGTGCTGGTGGTGGCTGCCGTCTACCTGGGCGCGCTCCGCTCGCTGCCCAAGCCGTCGACGCCGGTACAGCAGATCGCCAAGGGCCTGGGCCTGCTGCTCGGCGTGTTTGCGGTGGCTCAGGTGCTCGGTGCGGCATCGGGTGGCCGCGACCTGGCGCGCCCGCTGGCTCATCTGCGTGGCGGCGCGGTGCAGCAGGTTGCGAGCGCCGAGTTGAAGTTCCAGCCGATTGCGAGCCTGGCCGATCTCGATGCGGCCGTTCGCAGCTCCACCCGGCCCGTGATGCTCGACTTCTATGCCGACTGGTGCGTGGCCTGCAAGGAGTTCGAGAAGTTCACCTTCACGAACGATGCCGTGCGCCAGAAGATGGCCGGGCTTACGCTGCTGCGTGTGGATGTCACGGCCAACAACGACAACGACAAGGCGCTGCTGCGCAAGTACACCTTGTTCGGCCCGCCGGCTCTGCTGTTCTTCGCACCGGCCGGTGGCGAGCTGGCCGGTTCGCGCGTGATCGGCTTCCAGGACGCCAGCACCTTCGGCGCTCACCTCGACCGCATCGACGCGATGACGGTGTCCCGCGTGGGCATGAAGTAATCGTGCAGGCCGAGCGATCGGCGGGCCGCTTCGACCGCCTTGATGCCTTGCGTGCCGTGGCCATCCTGTGGATGGCGGCGTTCCACTTCTGCTTCGACCTGAACTACTACAAGTTCATCCAGCAGAACTTCTACACCGACCCGTTCTGGACCGTTCAGCGCTCGGTGATCGTCACCCTGTTTCTCTTTTGCGCCGGCTTCGGCCAGGCGGTGGCGTGGGAACAAGGGCAGGGCTGGCCGCGTTTCTGGCGGCGCTGGGCGCAGGTGGCGGGTTGCGCGCTGCTGGTCACTGCCGGCTCGTACCTGATGTTTCCGCGCAGCTACATCAGCTTCGGCGTGCTGCACGGCATTGCGCTGATGCTGATCATCACGCGGCTCACTGCCGGGTTCGGCAGGTGGTTGTGGCCGCTCGGCCTGGTGGCCATCGCGTTGCCGCACCTCGTGCGCGACAGCTTTTTCGACTCGCGTTTCACCAACTGGGTGGGCCTCGTGACGCGCAAGCCCATCACCGAAGACTACGCGCCGCTGCTGCCGTGGATCGGTGTGATGTGGTGGGGCCTGGCCGCCGGCCAATGGGTGCTGAAGAACCGGCGCGAATGGGTCACCGGTGCCTTGCCCGTGGCCTTGTCGCCGCTGGCCACGCTGGGCCGCTGGTCGCTCAGCTTCTACATGCTGCATCAGCCGGTGCTCATCGGGCTGTTGATGGCGGTGCGCGCGCTTCAATAGAGCAAGGCATCGAGCCTGAGGTTTGCGCTGGGCAATGCCCGGCGAGTGCAGTGCGCGAATGCACATGCCGCCCGGTGCAATTGATCACGTCTTCATCATCTTCTGGCACATCGTGTGAACTTGTTCACCTTTTGAAGGGGAAAACCGGGTACCTGGCCGACTAAGCTCAGTTTTAACCCGGGGGTGCGAATCGCTTCGAACGGCATCCCGATCCCTTGTGCTTGGAGAAATGAGATGAAGAAGAGCATCGCCGTCCTGTTGCTGGCTTTGACGGGCGCACAGGCCGCCTGGTCGCAAGACATCGTGGTCGGCCAGTCGGTCGCCCTGAGCGGCCCCAACGCCGACATCGGCCGCGACATGCGCGATGGCGCGCTCGCCGTATTTGCCAAGGCCAATGCGAGCAACGCACTGCCCCGCAAGATCCAGCTCGTGACGCTGGACAACGCCAACAACCGGCAGCGCGCCCTCGAGAACACCCAGCAGCTGATCAACCAGAGCGGCGCGATGGTGCTGTTCGGCTACAACTCGGCCACCACCAGCATCGACTCGCTGCCGATCGCGGCGCAGAACAACATGCTGTTCTTCGCGCCCTTCAGCGGCTCGGCCAGCTTGCGCAGCCACCCCAACGTCTTCACCATCCGCGCGTCGTATAAGGAAGAGGCCGTCAAGATCGTCGAAGCCAAGCGCAACGTCGGTTCGACCAAGGCGGTCGTGCTGCACTACGACGACGAAGTGGGCCGCAGCAACTACGAGACCGTCGCGAGCGCATTCACCGAAGCAGGCCTGCCGAAGCCCAAGGGCGTGGCGGTGAAGCGCGGCGCGCCGCTCGACGCCGCTGCGGTCGAGGCAGTGCTCAAGGACGCGCCCCACTACGTGCTCGCCACCACGCAGTACAGCGCGGTCAGCGACTTCCTCAAGGCGTCCACCGACAAGGGCACGGCCGTGCCGCCGGTCGCAGCGCTGTCGTTCGTGAACCCGGACGAACTGGCCGAATCGGTCGGCGCCCTGGCGCGCGGCACCATCGTCGCGCAGGTGATCCCGTCGCCGCGCGCGTCCAACCAGGTGTCGGTGCCGCTGGTGAAAGAGTGCGCCGAGGCCTTGAACGCCCTCAACGGCGCCAAGCTCAACTACACCTCGCTCGAGTCGTGCATCGCCGCCAAGACGCTCGTGGCTGCGCTGAAGAAAGCCGGCCCCAAGGCAACGCGCGAAAGCATTCTGCAGACCATGGGTTCGCTGGGCCGGGTCGACTTGAACGGCTACTCGCTCACCTATTCGCCGACCACCCATCAAGGCAGCAACTGGGTCGAGCTGACCATCCTGTCGCGCGGCAACCGCTTCGTGCAGTAAAGCAGGCGGCGGCGTCGGCTGCCCCGGCGGCCGAAGTGAAACGCGTGCTGCTGGTGGATGGGGTGCCGGGCGCAGGTGGCGCGGCTACCATCGGAACATGAGCAACAAGATCCTGTTCGGCTTTCATGCCGTGACCGTCCGGCTGAAGACAGCACCCAAGTCCATCATCGAGATCCACGTCGACGCGACGCGGCGCGACCAGCGCATGAAGCAGTTCGTCGAGCGTGCCAAGGAAGCCGGTTCGAAGCTGGTCGACAGCGACGACGAGCGCCTGCAGAAGATGTGCGGAACGCACCGCCACCAGGGCGTGGTGGCGCGCGTCGAGGTGGTGGCGATGAGCCACTCGCTCGACGACACGCTCGACGCCGTCGAAGGCCCGGCCCTGCTGCTGGTGCTCGACGGCATCACCGATCCGCACAACCTGGGCGCCTGCCTGCGTGTGGCCGACGGCGCGGGCGCGCATGCCGTCATCGCACCCAAGGACCATGCGGTCGGCGTGAACGCCACCGTGGCCAAGGTGGCCAGCGGCGCGGCCGACACGGTGCCGTACTTCATGGTGACCAACCTCGCACGCACGCTCAACGAGCTGAAAGAGCGCGACATCCGCATCATCGGTACCTCGGACGATGCGCAGAAGTCGCTCTACGAGCTGGACCTCACTGGGCCGGTGGCGCTGGTGCTCGGTGCCGAAGGCGCCGGCATGCGCCAGCTCACCGGCCGCACCTGCGACGAACTGGTCCGCCTGCCGATGAAGGGGGCGGTGGAGAGCTTGAACGTTTCGGTGGCTTCGGGGGTGTGTTTGTACGAGGCTTTGCGTCAGCGTGGGGGGTGAGGAAGATCAAGGGCGTTGACGCAAAGAACGCGAAGGAAGACGCAAAGGTCGCAAAGAAAGAAACCAGTATTTCTTTTGCGTTCTTTGCGTCTTCCTTCGCGACCTTTGCGTCCAAAAGAAAGCCTCCCACGGCACAGTTGTTGCCTGATTCGCCCGTCACTTCACTGGTGAGAAAGATCAAGGGCGTTGACGCAAAGAACGCGAAGGAAGACGCAAAGGTCGCAAAGAAAGAAACCAGTATTTCCTTTGCGTTCTTTGCGTCTTCCTTCGCGACCCTTGCGTCCAAAAGAAAGCCTCCCACGGCACAGTTGTTGCCTTATTCGCCCGTCACTTCACTGAGAGCCCGCCATGCCCGTCATCGAAGTCCACCACCCTCTCGTCAAGCACAAGATCGGCTTGCTGCGCGAGCATGACATCTCGACCAAGAAGTTCCGCGACCTGACCAATGAACTCGGCCGATTGCTCGCGTACGAAGCCACGGCCGATTTCCCGCTCGAGAAGACCACCATCGAATGCTGGAGCGGCCCGGTCGAGATCGACCAGGTGAAGGGCAAGAAGGTCACGGTGGTGCCCATCCTGCGCGCAGGCCTGGGCATGCTCGACGGCGTGCTCGACATGATCCCCAATGCCAAGGTCAGCGTGGTGGGCTTGAGCCGCAACCACGAGACCCTGCAGCCGGAGCACTACTTCGAGAAGTTCGTCGGCCACCTCGACGAGCGCACCGCGCTCATCGTTGACCCGATGCTCGCGACCGCCGGCTCGATGATCGCGACCGTCGACCTGCTCAAGCGCCGCGGCTGCACCGACGTGCGTGCGCTCGTGCTCGTCGCTGCGCCGGAGGGCGTGGCGGCACTGCAGAAGGCGCACCCTGATGTGCGCTGCTGGACAGCTGCGATCGACAGCCACCTGAACGAGATCGGCTACATCATCCCCGGCCTCGGCGACGCAGGCGACAAGATCTTCGGCACCAAGTAGGCCAAAAGACCTGGATAACCCACGCGCGAAGTGGGTCACCTCCGTGTCATACAGGGCGCGCACATTGGCTCGCATATTGGCTTGCGCAAGGGCCGGTTTGTCGATGCTGCGCTGCGACATCAACCTTTACTTTTTTTAGTGCGCCAACGCCTTGACCCTCATGGAGCTGGGCCGTAAGGTTTGGCGCTCGTGCCCAGGAGAAGTCGATGAAGAACCCGTTTCGCTTTTGGATGACCAGCGGCATTGCCATCATGGTGGCGGCCGTCAGCGGTGGCCGCAGCTTCGCCAGCGAAGAGCGCCTCACGCTTGCTCGAGTCAGCCGATACAGCGTCTCGGAGACGGTGCATCGCATCGAGGCGAGTGCGCAGCGCCATGGCATGCATGTGCTGGCCTGCCTGCCGCAGATGGTCAACGAGCAGACGGGCGAGTCGCGCTACGTGATCGTTCTCGAATCGTCGCAGGGCGGCACGCCGGTGCAGATGGAAACGCACGATGCCCAACCCGACCTGCTGATGAGCGTGGTGCTCCAGACCGGACAAGGCGGCGGCACCGAAGTCTTCATGTACAGCGGCGCGCTGCGCGACTTGCCCGAAGGCCTGTCGTCGCAGGTGCAGCACGACCTGGCCGACATGCCGGCCATGCTCGAAGAGGCGCTTTCCGTCTGAAGGCGTGAGGCTCAGGCCAGCCCGAGCATCCCGGCGGCTGCGCCCAGCGCGATCAGCCACATCGGGCTCACGCGGGTCTTTACCGTTGCCAGCACGGTGACGGCAACGAGCATGACGGCACCGACGCTGTCTCGCGCGGGCTCCGACAAGATCCAGCCCGTCGACAACAGCAAACCCAGGGTCAAAGGCGCAAGCCCGGCATTGAAGGCGCGCACGCCGATCGTCTCGCGCCGTGCGCGTGTCCAGCGTGTCGCCCAGACCACCAGCATGCTCGACGGCAGCATGATGCCGGCCATCGCAGCCAGCGCACCCGACAGGCCCGCCACGTTGTAGCCGATCACCGCGACGAAGAGGATGTTCGGCCCTGGCGCGGCCTGCGCCAGCGCCACCGAGGCGGTGAACTGCTCGTTGCTGATCCAGCCTTGCTCGTTCACGAGGTAGCGGTGCATGTCGGGCGCGGTGGTGATGGCGCCGCCCACGGCGATGAGGCTCAATGCCGAGAAGTGCATGAACAGCGCGAAGAACTGGGCGGTGGTAAGCGAGTTCATCGTGAGCGCTTCAGGTTGCGCCAGGCCAGGGCCACGGCCAGCGAGCCCAGCCCGAAGACCACCCACCACAGCGGCAGGCGCAGCACCGCCACCAATCCGAAGGTGAGGGCGCCGACCAGCAGGCTCCCGAAGCGCCCCAGCGGGTTGCCCTTGATCGTGGGCAGCAGCTTGATCGCGGTGGCGATGATCAGGCCGGCCGCCACCGCACCCATGCCGCGCAGCGCCTGGTTCACCAGTGGGTGATGCGCATATTGCGCGTAGAGGGCAGCGGCCGCCAGCACGATGACCAGCGGCACGAGCAAGATGCCGCCCAGCGCAGAGAGCGCGCCGCGCAGCCCGAAGAAGCGGTCGCCGATCATCAGCGCAAGGTTCACCACGTTGGGCCCGGGCAGCACCTGCGCCGTCGAGAGCAGTTCCAGGAAATGCGGCGGGCTCAGCCAGCGCTGCCGCTCCACCAGCTCGCGCTGCGCCACCGCGAGCACGCCGCCGAAGCCTTGCAGGGCGAGCCGTGTGAAGACGACGAACAGCTCGGTGCATGACGCCGGCTCGCGCATCGCGGGCACATCACCCGGCTCAGGCACGGCCGCTGCTCCAGGCCCCCAGCTGCTGGTGCACGCGGGCACCGGCTTCCATCATCAGCGCAAGACCTTCAGTGCCGCGGGGTTCACGATGCCGGTGGGGTTGCCGTTGACGAAGTTCACCACGTTGTCGAAGGCTGCGCCGAAGTAGAGTTCGTAACTGTCTTGCTCCACGTAGCCGATGTGCGGCGTGCAAACGGCGTTTTCGAGCCGCAGCAGCGGGTGGCCTTGCAGGATGGGTTCGGTCTCGAACACGTCGACCGCCGCCATGCCCGGGCGGCCGCGGTTGAGCGCCGACACCAGCGCGCCTTCTTCGACCAGCTCGGCGCGCGAGGTGTTGACGAGCAGCGAGGTGGGCTTCATGCGCGCCAGGTCGTCGAGCGTGACCAGGCCGCGCGTGCCGTCCACCAGCCGCAAGTGCAGCGTGAGCACGTCGCTTGCCTCGAAGAAGGCCTCGCGCGACTCGGCTGCGGCGTAGCCCTCGGTGCGGGCGCGTTCACGTGCCTGCTCGCTACCCCAGACCAGCACGTTCATGCCGAAGGCCTTGCCGTAGCCGGCCACCAGCTGGCCGATGCGGCCGAAGCCCCAGATGCCCAGCGTCTTGCCCTTGAGCACCATGCCGATGCCGAAGTTGACCGGCATCGAGGCCGCTTTCAGGCCCGACTGCTGCCAGGCCCCGTGCTTGAGGTTACCCACGTACTGCGGCAGGCGGCGCATGGCGGCCATGATCAGTGCCCAGGTCAGCTCGGCCGCCGCCACCGGCGAGCCCACACCTTCGGACACCGCAATGCCCAGGCGCGTGCAGGTCTCGATGTCGATGTGCGAGCCGGCCTTGCCCGTCTGCGCCAGCATCTTGAGCTTGGGCAGCTTTTCGAGCAGCTGCTTCGGGAACTGCGTGCGCTCGCGGATCAGCACCAGCACCTCGGCGTCGCGCAGGCGCACCGAGAGCTGGCCGATGCCTTTGACGGTGTTGGTGAAGACCTTGGCGTTCAGGTGCTCCAGGCGGGCAGCGCACTTGAGCTTGCGCACGGCGTCCTGGTAGTCGTCGAGGATGATGATGTTCATCGGAAGGGCACGGCTGGCGGAAAAGTCCATTGTGCCGCTTCGACGTAGCATCCATGCTCGACAAATCCGGAGACACCATGTCCATCACCATGTATTCGGCCAGCGTGCCGGTGTTCGTTCGCATGCTCGGCAACCTCAGCGTCTGGCTCGACAAGGCCGAGGCGCACGCCGCGGCCAAGAAGTTCGACCCCAGTGTGTTCCTGGCCAGCCGCCTGGCGCCCGACATGCTGCCCTTCCCGAACCAGATCCAGATCGCCTGCGATGGCGTCAAGTTCGGCGTGGCCCGGCTGAGCGGCGTCGAGGCGCCGAAGTTCGAGGACAACGAGACCACGCTGGCCCAGCTGAAGGAACGCGTCGCGAAGACGCTGGCCTTCGTGCAATCGGTCGATGCCGACAAGATCGTCGGCACCGAAGAGAAAGACATCAGCGTGCCGCGCCGCAGCGGCGCGATCGTGATGAAGGGCGAGTTCTACCTGCGCCACTTCGTGATGCCCAATTTCTACTTCCACCTGACGACCGCCTACGCCTTGCTGCGCCACAACGGCGTCGAACTGGGCAAGGCCGACTTCCTCGGCAGCCTGCAGTGAGCTGAACATGCTCGGCGCGCTGGGCATCCACGACCTGCCGCTGTTCGTGGCGGCGGGCCTGCTGCTCAACCTGACGCCCGGCGCCGACCTGCTTTACGTGGCCGGCAACACCGCCACCGGCGGGCGCCGTGCCGGCATGCTGGCCGCGCTGGGCATCGGGGCAGGGTGCCTGTTCCACGTGACGCTGGCGGCGCTGGGCCTGTCGGCCCTGCTGGCGGCCTCCGACCTGGCGTTCACGCTGGTCAAGTGGGCCGGTGCAGCCTATCTGGTGTGGATGGGCGTGGGCATGCTGCGCACGCGCGGCGGCAATGCCGCGGCGCGGGCGGCCATCGACCCGCGGCGCGTGTTCTGGCGCGGCGTGCTGACGAATGCGCTCAACCCCAAGGTGGCGCTGTTCTTCCTGGCGTTCTTGCCGCAGTTCATCGAACCGCATGGCGCGCACCAGGCTTGGGCCTTCGGCTTGCTGGGGCTGCTGTTCACCGTGAACGGAACACTCGTGACGCTGGCGATGGCCTGGCTCGGCGGCTTGGCGAAAGAGCGCCTGGCCGGCAACGCGCAGGTCGGCAAGCTGGGCCTTTGGCTGCGGCGCACAGCGGGCGCGATGTTCGTGGTGTTGGGTGTGAAGCTGGCCGTCGGCGGCCGCTAAGGAATCACAAAGGCACGAAGGCCGTGTTGCCTTCGCCTTCGGGGAAGGCGCTGTCGATCTGCTGCATCAGCTCCTGGCGGTGCATCTCGCTGGCTTGGCTCTGCGGCAGCGCGGAGAGCACCGCGTGGCGCAGGCGCCAGAGTTCGATCACTTCGCCGGCCAGGCGCACCTGGCGTTGCAGCAGGGCCCCGGTGCTGCCCTCGATGTCGGCCGCGGCGCGCATGAAGCAGGTCTTCATCTCGACGAAGGCGCGGCGTGCGGCCATGCGGGCCAGGCGGTCTTCCGGCATGCCGAAGGCAGGCAGGTGGTCGGCGTGGTTGAAGGTGAGTTCTTGCATGGCGGTGTTCATGTAAGCAATTGTCGGCAGAGGGACTGCCCGGCTAAAGCACAAAAAGCAGCGTGCCGGCCCGGCTGTTCGCCACGGTGCCGTGGGCAAGCACCATGGGATGTGACGTAGTCGACGGGTTACGCTCTCGCCCCATGAACCGAGATGGGAAGAACGCATGAAATGGCTTCGCCGCGGCGCATGGACGCTGCTGTTCGCTGTGCTCTTGGTGGCTGCCGTGCTGTGGATCTACAGCCGCCGCGTGCTGCCGATCACCAAGGGCACGCTGGTGATGCAGGGGCCGCACGCCGAGGTGAGCATCGAGCGCGATGCCAACGGCATCCCCACCATCAAGGCGGCCTCGCGCGACGACGTGCTGTTCGGCCTTGGCTACGTGCACGCGCAAGACCGGCTGTGGCAGCTCGAGACGCACCGCCGCATCGGCTCGGGCCGCCTGGCCGAAGCCTTCGGCGAATCGGCGCTCGAGGCCGACAAGTTCCTGCGCGCACTCGGCGTGCGGCGCACCGCGGCCGCGCAGTATGAGCAGGCCAGCCTCGATTCGCGTGCTGCGCTGACTGCCTACGCCGCCGGCGTCAACGCCTACGTGCAGAACGAGATGAGCGCGCGCCCGCCGGAGTTCATGCTGCTCGGCGTGCAGCCCGAGCCGTGGACGCCTGAAGACAGCATGGCCTGGGCCACGATGATGGCCTGGGACCTCGGCTCCAACTGGTCGGCCGAGCTGCTGCGCATGCGCATGTCGCTCAAGTTCCCGGTCGATCGCGTCAACGAACTGCTGCCGCCATACCCCGGCGACAAGCCCCTGCCCACGGCCGACTATGCCGCGCTGTTCCGCGGTCTCAAGCTCAGCGCCACGACGGGCCAGCAGGCGCTGAATGCGGCGCCCGAGTCGGGTGTGGAAGGCGCCGGCTCCAACAACTGGGTGGTGCACGGCTCGCACACCGAAAGCGGCAAGCCGCTGCTCGCCAACGACCCGCACCTCAAGCTCACCGCGCCGGCGCTGTGGTACCTGGCGCGGCTGGAAGCCCCAGGCTTCAAGGTGGCCGGCGCGACGATGCCGGGCCTGCCTTTCGTCGTGATCGGACAGAACGAGCACCTGGCCTGGGGCCTCACCAACACCGCGCCCGACGTGCAAGACATCTACATCGAGCGCATCAAGCCCGACGACGCCTCGATGTACCAGACGCCCGACGGCTGGGCCAAATTCACGAGCGTCAACGAGACCATCAAGGTCAAGGGCAAGCCCGACGTGACGCTGGTCACGCGCAGCACGCGCCACGGCCCGGTGATCTCGGACGCCGGCGGCGCCACCGAAGGCCTCACCGGCGCGCCTGCACCCGACGCGCCGCCGGCCTACGCACTCGCGATGCGCTGGACGGCGCTCGACGTCGACACCGGCACCATGGACGCCGGCCTGGCCTTCAACACCAGCCGCACGGTGGCCGACATGATCGCGGTGTCGAGCAAGTACCTGGCGCCGATGCAGAACATCGTGATCGCCGACGACCAGGGCCACATCGGCATGGTGTCGGCCGGCCGCGTGCCGGTGCGCAAGCCCGAGAACGATCTCAAGGGCCTCGTGCCCTCACCGGGCTGGGATGCGAGGTACGACTGGGCCGGCGTGCTCGAGCCGACCTGGACGCCGCGCGAGACCGACCCGCCGCGCGGCTGGATCGCCACCGCCAACCAGCGCATCCACCCGGTCGACTACCCGCACTTCCTCACCAGCGAATGGGCCCCGCCGTACCGCCACCAGCGCATCGAGCAGCTGCTGGCGGCCAAGCCCAAGCACAGCCTGGAGAGCCTGCGCGCCATTCAGGGCGATGAGTTCTCGGCGGCGACGATGCGGCTGATGCCGTTCCTGCGCAAGGCCACGTCGACGCACCCGCTGGCGCCGGCCGCGCAGCGCGAGCTGGCCTCGTTCGACGGCGTGATGGCGGCCGACAAGGCCACACCGCTGATCGCCTGGGCCTGGGTGCGGCAGCTGACGCAAGGCGTCTTCCGCGACGAGATCGGCGACCCGCTGTACGAGAAGCAGATCAACACCCGCAGCTTCCGCGAGGCGCTCGAAGGCGTGCTCGAACGCAACGATGGCTGGTGGTGCGACAACAAGGCCACGCCGGTCGCCGAGACCTGCGACGAGCAGGTCAACGCCGCCTTCACCCGCGCGCTGGAGGAGCTGCAGGCCATGCAAGGCGCTGACGTTGCCCAGTGGCAGTGGGGCAAGGCGCACATCGCGCGCTCGGAGCACCGGCCGTTCACGCGTGTGAAGCCGCTCAACCGATGGTTCGAGCTGCGCACGCCGGTGGGCGGCGACACCTACACCGTCAACGTCTCGCGCGTGGGCTTGCGGCCCGACGTGACCACAGGCGAGCTCTATCTGGACGAACAGGGCCCGTCGCTGCGAGCCCTCTACGACCTGGGCGACCCTGCGAAATCGCGCTTCATGCATTCGAGCGGGCAATCGGGCATCGTCTTCTCACCGCTCTACGGCAGCTTCGTCGAGCCTTGGCGCAAGGTGCAGGACGTGCCGGTGTGGGGCGGCGAAACGGTGCGGACGCTGGTGCTCAAGCCGAGGCCGGTGCCCGCGTCGGCACCAACGTCGCCATCGAAGCCCTGATCCGCGTTCGATCGGCACTGTTCCTTGGCCCTTCCTTTCCCGGCAAGCGCTTTCGCTCACGCCGGCTGCTTGGGTTGAATCAAATCCCACTGGTTGCCGTAGAGATCTTGAAACACCGCGACGGTGCCATAAGGCTCTTCCTTCGGCTCGCGGATGAAGACCACGCCCTTGCCCTGGTAGCTGCGAAAGTCGCGCCAGAAGTTGTCGGTGAAGAGAAACAGGAACACCCGCCCGCCGGTCTGGTTGCCGATGCGCGAGGCCTGTTCGTCGTTGCTGGCTCTCGCGAGCAGCAGGCGCGATTCCGTCGAGCCCGCTGGCGCGACGATGACCCAGCGCTTGTCCTGGCTCGCGATGTAGGTGTCTTCGATGAGCGTGAAGCCCAGCGTGCCGACGTAGAAGGCGATGGCTTCGTCGTACTCGCGCACGACGATGGAGATTTGGCCGATGGACTGTTTCATGAGGTGAGTGGCGGTGAGAAGCGATGCTGCGCCGGGCAGGGCTTACCTGCCCAAGTCGGTTCTTTCGACGGAGCGGTTGGCTTTCAGATCGACGAGCGTGGCATGAAATTCCACGCCCTTCACGTTCTCTTTGGTTACCTTGAAGCCCAGGCGTTTGTGAAACGCCATCGACAGCCGGTTGGTCTTGTACACGTTGCTTTTCAAGGACGTGATCGCGTGGAGCCGGGCGATGGTGGAGATCTGTTCAAAAAGCTCCCGAAACGTCGGTGCGCTTCGGTGGTCTGGGTGCGTGTTGAAGCCTGTGACGAACCAGCAGCCTTTCTCGCGCGGCTGAAGCATGGCGTAGGCCACGAGTGCGCCGCTTCGGCGCACGGCAGCGATCTCAGACACTTTCATCGACGCTTCGATAAATTGCCGCTGCACCTGTGCGTCCAGCACGTCACCGGCGAGTTCGGTGTGCTCCCGCAGCGTCAGCAGGTCGAGGGTCAGCACCTCGTCGATTTGCAGCATGGGAGTGAGTGCTGCGCGAGCAATGCCGACAGTCTTGTTCACACCTGCCCAAACAACGCCTTGCGCTGCGCGGTGTAGCTCCACCACGGTGCCGGTGCCGCGCCGCCCATGAAATCGGTGGCCGCCATGAAGGTGTCGAGCACGCAGGGGTCATGGCGCTGGCCGGTGATGGCGCAGAGCTGCTGGTAGAGCACGAACGCGTCTTTGCCGCGCAGCTGCTTCGGGTGGTCGATGCCGATCAGCCGCAAATCTTCAGCCAGCGCGGGGCCGATGTTGGGCAGTTGCTCGAGGGCCTGGCACTCTTCAGCGCTGTGGGCCTTGGGCGCCTTGATGGACTGGGCTTTGTGAGAGGCCATGGCGAACTCGCCTCACATCAGCATGTTGTTGCGGATCAGGCCGACGGCCAGGCCTTCGAGTTCGAAATCGACGTCTCCGAAGGGGATGACGATGGGCTGGAAGTCGGGGTTCTCGGGCAGCAGCTCGATGCTGGTGCGGGTGCGCTTGAAGCGCTTGACGGTGACCTCGTCGCCCAGGCGTGCGACGACGATCTGGCCGTTCTTGGCGTCCTTGGCTTTTTGCACGGCGAGCAGGTCGCCGTCCATGATGCCGGCGTCTCGCATGCTCATGCCCTTGACCTTCAACAGGTAGTCGGGGCGGCGCGGGAACATGCTGGCTTCCATCAGGTAGGTCTGGTCGATGTGTTCTTGCGCGAGGATGGGGCTGCCGGCTGCCACGCGGCCGACCAGCGGCAGCGTGAGCTGCGCGAGGCTGGGCAAGGGGAGGCTGAACTGCTTGCCGCGGCTTTCGTTGAGCGCACGCAATGTGTCAGACTTCAAACGGATGCCGCGCGAGGTGCCGCCCACGAGTTCGATGACGCCTTTGCGGGCCAGGGCTTGCAGGTGTTCTTCAGCCGCGTTGGCCGATTTGAAGCCGAGTTCGGCAGCAATTTCGGCCCGCGTGGGCGGCGCGCCCGTTCGCTCGATGGCGCTTTGCACCAGGTCGAGAATCTGCTGCTGGCGGTCGGTGAGTTTGGGCGCTTCGTACATGGCAATCCTTGTAGCGACAGGGCGGAACGTTCGAGGCTGAACATCCATCCAGTGGCTGTATTTTCATCCAGCTTTGAGAAAAATGCAAAAAGACGCACGCACGATCGTGGTTCTGGGCACCGGCGGCACGATCGCCGGCACATCGGCCGTGGCCGGAGACAACGTGGGCTACACCGCGGCGCAGATCGGCGTGTCGCAACTCGTGCAGGCCGTGCCTGTATTGGCCCCCGCGCCGATCGAGTGCGAGCAGGTCGCGCAGATCGACAGCAAGGACATGGGCTTCGCCGTGTGGCGCACGCTGGCATTGCGCGTGGCGCACCACCTGGCTCGCGCGGACGTGGCCGGCATCGTGGTGACCCACGGCACCGACACGCTCGAAGAGACGGCCTACTTTCTGCAGCGCGTGCTGGCGCCGGCCAAGCCGGTGGTGATGACGGCCGCGATGCGCCCGGCCACCTCGCTGCAGTCTGATGGCCCGCAGAACCTGCTCGACGCAGTTCGTGTGGCCGGCCATGCGGGCGCGCAGGGCGTGGTGGCGGTGGTGAACGGCCAGGTGCACAGCGCACATGACGTGCGCAAGACCCACACCTACCGGGTCGACACCTTCAGCTCGAGCGATGCCGGGCCGCTGGGGGTGATGGAAGAAGAAAAGCTCCGCCTGTGGCGCGCATGGCCGCAAGGCATGGCGATGGGTGCCGAGCGTTTGCCGGCCGATGTGGGCGCGTGGCCGCGCGTCGAGATCATCGGCAGCTATGCCGGGGCGAGCGGTGCGGTGGTGCGGGCGCTGTGCGCGAGCGGCGTGCAGGGGCTGGTGGTGGCGGCGACCGGCAACGGCGCGCTGCACCATGAACTCGAAGCCGCGCTGCTGGAGGCGCAGGCCAACGGGGTTCGGGTCTTGCGCAGCAGCCGCTGCCTGAACGGCAGGGTGCTGGGCAAAGCCGACGACAGGCTGCCGTCGGCCGACGACCTCACGCCGGTGAAGGCGCGGATCGAGTTGATGCTGGGGCTGATGTCGCTGCTGAAAGGCTGAGCCAACTGCTGAAGGGCTCAGCCAGTTTCTGCAGGGATGAGCCAGCCCCTGAAGGGCTGAACCAGCTTCTGAAGGGCTGAGCCAGCTTCCGAGAGGCTGAGCCAACTTCTCCGTTCGGGCTGAGCTTGTCGAAGCCTGCGCAATGCGCAGAGGCTCTTCGACAGGCTCATGGTGAACGGAAGAGGGCGCTCAGACCACCGTCAGCGTGACGTCGATGTTGCCGCGGGTGGCGTTCGAATACGGGCACACCTTGTGGGCAGCAGCCACCAGCGCTTCAGCCGCAGCCTTCTCGAAGCCGGGGATCGTGATGGCCATCGCCACCTGGATGCCGAAGCCGCCGGGGATCGGGCCGATGCCGACGTCGGACGTGATCGACACGTCGTCCGGCAGCTTGATCTTCTGGCCGCCGGCAACCGCCTTCATCGCACCGATGAAGCAGGCCGAGTAGCCGGCAGCGAACAGCTGCTCGGGGTTGGTGCCTGCGCCGCCCGCGCCGCCCAGTTCCTTCGGGGTGCTGAGGTCGACCTTCAGGGCGCCGTCGGACGATGCGGCGGTGCCGGTGCGGCCGCCGGTGGCTGTGGCGTGGGCGGTGTAGAGGACTTTTTCGAGTGCCATGGTGTGCTCCGTTCAGTAGTGGTGGGTGGGTCTAACGGTCAATGCGCCTTGGAGGGCGCGTCTTCATCAGCGCCCAGCAACTGCGCACGCAATTGCTGAAGGCGTTGTGTGAGGGATGCCAGCTCGTCGACACCGCAGCGCGTGGCTTCGGCCAGCTGCAGAGGCACGCGCTTGGCCTTTTGGCGCAGGGTGCGGCCTTCGGCGGTGAGACTCACGATCACGCGGCGTTCGTCGGCGGTGGCACGCTCGCGCTTCAGCCAACCCGAGGCTTCCATGCGCTTGAGCAGCGGGGTGAGGGTGCCCGAGTCGAGGAACAGGCGCTCGCCAAGCTCGCTCACGGTCAGGCCGTCACGCTCCCACAGCACGAGCATCGCCAGGTACTGCGGGTAGGTGAGGCCCAGCGGCGCCAGCAAGGGCTTGTAGATCTTGGTCATCGCGAGCGACGACGAATACAGCGCGAAACACAGCTGCTGATCGAGGTGCAGCCAATTGGCACGGGCCTGGGTGGCTGGGCGGGTGGAAGGCATGGCTCGCATGGTACACAGATCGTGCAATTAAATTTCGTGCAATCTAATTTCCGCGTCCGGAAGAGGGCCATTGACGAGCTTCGAATGCGCAAGCTCAAGAACCGCATCGGCCTGTCGATAAGTACTGGCAATTTCAATGGAACTCGACGGGACGGAGGAGTTTTTCACATGAAAACATGGATTGGTCGGCTCAAGATTTGGCAGAAGTTTGCGGTGCTGGGAGGCTTGACCCTGGTGCTGCTGGTGCCCCCCACGGGCTACGTGGTGGTCGGCGAAATGAAGCACATCGCTGCGCGCGAGCAGCAACGTGCCGGCCTGGTCCCCGCATCGGAGGTGCTGCGCCTTGTGCAACTCACGCAGCAGCACCGTGGCCTCACGAACACGCTGCTGAATGGAGATGCGAGCAAGCAGGCGCCGCGGCAGGCCAAGCAACAAGAGGTCGAAGCTGCGGTCGCCAAGATGCTGGATGCGGCAGGCGCGTTCGGCAGTGCGCGCGTGGCCAGCCGCCGCGACCGCGTCAAGGCTCAGTGGCAGGAGCTGGCGGTCGACGTGGCCGGCGGCAAGCTGGCCGCGCCTGCGAGCTTTGCGCGACACGGTGCGCTCATCAAGGAAGAGCTGGCGCTGGTCGACGACCTGATGGACGCGAGCGGCCTCTCGCGTGACACGGTGGCCGCCACCCATCACCTGAGCCTGGCCGCACTGCGCAGCCTGCCGCAGCTGAGCGAGCTGATGGGCCAGGCACGAGCACGCGGCGCCGGCTATCTGGCCAAGGGCCAGCTTGACCCGACTGACGGCGTCATGCTCAGCCAGCTGGTCGAAGCGGTGCAAGACCAGGCCACGCGTGTGGCGGCTGATCTCGATCACGCCTCCGACGCCGATGCGGCCGCGCTGGCGCCTCTGGGCCAGCGCCGCACGCAGGCCGTGGCCGCTGCCGGTGAGGCCGTGAAGCTGATCCAGTCGCAGGTGCTGCAGGCTTCGGCGCTCACGCTCGCGCCCGGCAACTACTTCAGCGCGATGACGGGCTACATCGATGCGCAGTACGCGCTCGGAGCAGGCACCTTTGAAGTGTTGAACGCAGAGTTCGAGCGCGAACTCGCCGCGACCCGCCGCACCCTGTGGGTGCTGGTGCCGCTGATCCTGCTGGGCGGCATCGTGGCGGCCTGGCTCATCATCACCATCGCCCGCACCACCTCGCGCTCGATGGCGCATGCGCTGGCAGCGTCGAAAGCGCTGGCCAGCGGCGACCTGGGCTTTCGTGCCCACGCCGAAACGCAGGATGAGCTGGGCCTGATGCTGCAGGCCTTGGGTGACTCGGCCGGCGCCGTTGCCGAGGTCGTGGCGCACATCAAGGCATCGAGCGATTCGATCGTCACCGGCTCCGACCAGATCGCCGCAGGCAATATCGACCTGAGCCAGCGCACCGAGGAGCAGGCGGCCAACCTGCAGCGCACGGCTGCGTCGATGGTGCAGCTGGCGAGCACGGTGCGAAGCAACGCCGAGAACGCGCAGCAGGCCTCTCAGCTTGCGGGTTCCGCAAGCAGCGTGGCCGCGCGTGGCGGCGACATGATGGGCCAGGTGGTCACCACCATGAGCGAGATCGCCACCAGCTCGAAGAAGATCGCCGACATCATCGGCGTGATCGACAGCATCGCGTTCCAGACCAACATTCTTGCGCTGAACGCTGCCGTAGAGGCTGCACGGGCCGGCGAGCAAGGGCGTGGTTTCGCGGTGGTGGCGAGCGAGGTGCGCAGCCTCGCGCAGCGCAGCGCGTCGGCGGCACGCGAGATCAAGAGCCTGATCGGCGAGAGCGTGTCGCGTGTCGAGTCGGGCTCCCAGCTCGTCAACGACGCCGGCACCACGATGGGCGAGATCGTGACCCAGGTGCAGCGCGTGAGCGACCTCATCGGCGAGATCGGCCACGCGGCGCGCGAGCAGCACACCGGCATCGAGCAGGTGACGGGCGCCGTGGCCGAACTCGACCAGGTGACGCAGCAGAACGCGGCGCTGGTGGAGGAATCGGCCGCCGCAGCGGAAAGCCTCAAGCAGCAGGCGAGCCGCCTCGCCGAGGCGGTGCGCGCGTTCAGGCTCTGATCAGTCGCCGGTCGCCGTCAAAGCGTCGATCTGCGTGGTGATTTCGAGCCAGCGGGCCTCGGCCTGCTCGGTGTCGTCGGCGATCTTCTTCAGCCGCTTGCCTTGCTCGACGCGCTGCGCCGGGCTCACGTCGGGCTGGGCCGATGCTGCTTCGATGTTGGCCTTCTCCTGCGTCATCGCGGCCAGGCTGCGCTCCAGGCCAGCCAACTCGTTGCGCAGCGGCTTGGTCTGCTCGGCGAGTTTTTGCCGGGCCTGGCCCGAGGTCTTGCGGTCTTTGGCCGATGCGGCCGGCGGCGGCGGGGCCGCGGGGGCGGCCACGGCCGCTTTCTTGGCCTTGACCTTCGCATTGCCGGCATCGCGCGCGGCACGGGCCATCTCGCGCGAGGTTTCGAGCAGCCACTTCTGGTAGTCGTCGAGGTCGCCGTCGAAAGGCTGCACGCCGCCGCCGGTGACGAGCCAGAACTCGTCGCACACTTCGCGCAGCAGGGCGCGATCGTGGCTCACGAGCATCACGGTGCCTTCGAACTCGTTGAGCGCCATGCTCAGCGCTTCTCGCGTCGTCAAATCCAGGTGGTTGGTCGGCTCGTCGAGCAGCAGCAGGTTGGGGCGCTGCCACACCAGCATCGCCAGCACGAGCCGCGCTTTCTCGCCGCCGCTGAGCGAGCCGACGGCCTGCGTGACCATCTCGCCGACGAAGCGGAAGGAGCCGAGAAAGTCGCGCAGCTCCTGCTCGCGCGCCTGCGGGCCGACGTCGCGCGCGAGGCGGATCATGTGCATCAGCGGGCCGTCGTCGAGCGAGAGCACGTCAAGTTCCTGTTGCGCGAAGTAGCCGATTGACAAGCCCTTGCCCTCGGTCACCTCGCCCGCGATCAACGGGATTTCTTTGGCGATGGTCTTCACCAGCGTCGACTTGCCCTGGCCGTTGGCACCGAGGATGCCGATGCGCTGGCCGGCGAGCACCGAGCGGTTGATGTTGCTGATGATGGGCACGCCGTTGTAGCCGCAGCTCATCACCGAGAACGCGAGCATCGGGTTGGGCAGGCTTTGCGGCTCGCGGAACTCGAACTGGAAGTCGCTGCTCGTGAGCACCGGGCCGAGCTTTTCCATGCGCGCCAGCGCCTTCACGCGGCTTTGCGCCTGCTTGGCCTTGCTGGCCTTGGCCTTGAAGCGGTCGATGAACTTCTGCAGATGCGCCATGCGCTCCTGCTGCTTGGCGAAGCTGGCCTGCGCCTGCATCAGGCGCTCGGCGCGCATTTCTTCGAAGGCGGTGTAGTTGCCGGTGTAGCGCGTGAGGCGCGTCTCGTCGAGGTGCAGCGTGACGCGGGTGATGGCGTCGAGGAATTCGCGGTCATGGCTGATGACGATCATCGTGCCTTCGTACTTCTGCAGCCAGGCTTCGAGCCAGACGAGGGCGTCCAGGTCCAAGTGGTTGGTGGGCTCGTCGAGCAGCATCAGGTCGGCGGGGCACATCAGCGCGCGGGCAAGCTGAAGCCGCATCCGCCAGCCGCCCGAGAAGCTGTTGACCGGGTCGTCGAGCTGGTCGGTGCGAAAGCCGAGGCCCATCAGCAGGGCTTGTGCCTTGGGCCGAGCCTCGAAGCCGCCGGCCTCGGCGATCTCCTGGTGGGCGTGGGCCATGGCATTGCCGTCGTCGGCCGCTTCGGCGGCCACCAGCGCGGCGTTGGCGGCTTGCAGGCGCGTGTCGCCTTCGAGCACGTAGTCGGTGGCGCCGTCGTCGGTCTCGGGCATGTTCTGCGCCACCTCGCCCACCAGCCAGCGCGGCGGAATCGACACGTCGCCCGCGTCCGACTGCAGCCGATGCGTGAGCAGTGAAAACAGCGAGGACTTGCCGGCGCCGTTGCGCCCGACCAGGCCGATCTTCTCGCCCGGCTGCAGCGTGACGCTCGCGTCTTGCAACACGATCTTGGTGCCGCGGCGCAGCGTGATGTTCTTGATGACAATCATGATGAAATCGAATCTACCAATCTGAAAACTCAAAAGCTGAGAGCAAAGCGACCATGAGCCGAGGCCTGACCACCCAAATCCTGCATGCCGACCGCCTTTTCGGCGCGGAGCATGGCGCCACCCACAAGCCTCTGCACGTGTCGGCGGCCTTCGGCTACGAAACGGCCGCCGAACTGGCCGCCGTGTTCCAGGGCGACCGCAGCGGCCATGTCTACGCCCGGCAAGGCAACCCAACCAGCCAGGCCCTGGAGCAGAAGGTCACGCTGCTCGAAGGCGGCGTGGGCACCGTGTGCTTTGCCACCGGCATGGGCGCCATCGCCTCGCTGCTGTTGGCCTTGCTGAAACGGGGCGACCACATCGTGGCCAGCCAGTTCCTGTTCGGCAACACCAGCAGCCTCTTGCAGACCCTTGAAACCCTGGGCTGCCAGGTGACGCTGGTCGACGCCACCGTTGCCGACCACGTGGCCGCCGCCATTCGGCCGGAAACCCGTATTGTCTTCGCAGAAACGATCGCCAACCCGCGCACGCAAGTTGCGGACCTCGAAGGCATTGGCCGAGTGTGTGCAGAACGCGGCATTCTCTACGTGGTCGACAACACCATGACCACGCCGTACCTGTTCCGCCCCTCGCAGGTGAAGGCCGGGCTGGTGGTCAATTCGCTGACCAAATCGATCAGTGGTCACGGCAATGTGCTGGGCGGCGCCGTCACCGATACGGGGCTGTTCGACTGGGCCTCGTTCTCCAACATCCAGGCCTCGTACAAGAAGGGCGCGCCCAAGGCCTGGGGCCTGCTGCAGATCCGCAAAAAAGGCCTGCGCGACATGGGCGCCACCATGAGCGCCGAGGCGGCGCACCGCATCGCCACCGGTGCCGAAACGCTGGCCCTGCGCATGGACCGCGCCTGCGAGAACGCGCTCAAGCTGTGCACCTGGCTCGAAGCGCAGCCCCAGGTGGCACGCGTGCACTACCCCGGCCTGGCGAGCCACGCGCAGCATGAGAACGCGCGGCGCTGGTTCCGAGCATTCGGGGCGCTGATGAGCTTCGAGCTGAAAGACGGGCACGACACTTTCGCGTTTCTCGACGCCTTGCAGCTCGTCATCAAGTCCAGCCACCTGGGCGACAACCGCACGCTGGCGATCCCCGTCGCACAGACCATCTTCTGGGAGATGGGCCTGGAGCGCCGCCAGCGCATGGGCATTGCCGAATCGCTGGTTCGCGTGTCGGTGGGCATCGAAGACTTCGTCGACCTGCAGGCCGACTTCGCACAGGCACTCGGCAAGGTCTGAGCAGTCTCTGGTTCGATCGCATCGGCCCTTCGGCGGGCTCGGGGCGATCGGGAATACAGGCCTATCCCGAACGGAGTGTCGTGTCGTGAATTTGGAAAAGCTCAATCCTTCTGCTGCCGCGCCCGCCGCCGCGGCGCCCGGCATCAAGAATTGGCTGATGCTGCTGATGGCCACGGCCTGCGGCTTGATCGCGGCCAACCTGTACTACGCACAGCCCTTGATCGGCTTGATCGCCCCGTCGATCGGCATCGACGAGCGGGGCGCGAGCCTGATCGTCACGCTGACGCAGATGGGCTATTGCGCGGGCCTCGTGCTGCTCGTGCCCTTGGCTGACCGCCTGGAGAACCGCCGCCTGGTCACCACCACGCTGATGGCGGCCACGGCCGCGCTGGCTGCCGAGGCGCTGGCGCCGAACGAACCGGTTTTCCTGGTTGCTGCGCTCTGCGTCGGGCTGGCCTCGGTGGCGGTGCAGATGCTGGTGCCGATGGCGGCACACATGGTGCCCGAGGCTTCGCGCGGCCGTGTGGTCGGCAAGGTGGTCAGCGGCCTGCTCGCGGGCATCATGCTGGCGCGGCCGGTGTCCAGCCTTATTGCCGATGCGTGGGGCTGGCGTGCCGTGTTCGGCCTCTCGGCCGTGCTGATGACCGTGATGGCGCTGGTGCTCCACAAGCTGCTGCCGCAGCGTCGGCCGAACAACACACAGACCTACGCGTCGCTCATCCGCTCGCTCTGGGCGCTGCTGCGTGACACGCCGGTGCTGCGCCGCCGTGCCGCCTACCATGCGGCGGCCTTTGCGGCCTTCAGCCTCTACTGGACTGCTGTGCCGCTGGTGCTGGCCGGGCCGGGCTTCGGGCTATCGCAGCGCGGCATTGCGTGGTTCTGCCTGGCCGGCGTGTCGGGTGTGTTGGCGGCACCGATTGCGGGCTGGATGGCGGACAAGGGCCACACGCGGCTCGGTACCGGCGTGGCGCTGGCCACGATCGCGCTGGCGTTCGCCGGCAGCGCGGCTGGTGTGAACGGCTCGCTTGTCGCCTTGCTGGTCGGCGGCATCGTGATCGACCTGGGTGTGCAGGCCAACCTGGTGCTGGGGCAGCGCGCCATCCTCACGCTCGGCGAGCACGTGCGCAGCCGGCTCAATGCGCTGTACTTGGCGTTGTTCTTCGCGGGCGGAGCGCTCGGCTCAGCGGTGGCGAGCGTCGCTTTCGTTCACGGCGGCTGGTTGTGGGTTGCCATCATCGGCACATGCTTTCCGACGCTCGCACTGATTCTCTTTGCGACCGAAGGCCCCACGACGGCTTGAGTCAAGCCAACGCTAACGAGCCCACTTCAGCAAGGCGTCGCGCGCCACCAACAGCACCTGGTCGTCGCCGGCGCTGGTGTTGAGCCACGCCACCTCGAGCTTGCGGAAGGCGTGCTCGAAATGCGGGCGTTCGTTGCCGATCTCGAGCACCAGTACACCGATGGGGCTCAGGCGCGAGGGCGCATCTTTCAGGATGCGGCGAACCAGGTCCATGCCGTCGTCGCCACCGGCCAGCGCCATCGAAGGCTCATGTCGGTATTCCTGCGGCAACTCGGCCATGCTCTGCGAGTTGACGTAGGGTGGGTTGCAGACGATCAGGTCGTACGGGCCTTTCACATCATTCAACAAGTCCGATTGGATGAGCGTGATGCGCTTGCCCAGCTTGTGCTTGTCGACGTTGATGCGGGCGACGGCGAGAGCGTCGTCGGAGATGTCGGCCGCGTCGACCACCACCTCAGGGTAGGCCATCGCGGCGATCACGGCCAAGCTGCCGTTGCCGGTGCACAGATCAAGCACACGGTGCGTTTCGTCGGAGAGCCAAGTGTCCAGCGTGCCTTCACCTTCGCCATCGGCCAACAGCTCGGCGATGAAGGAGCGCGGCACGATGCTGCGCTCGTCGATGTAGAAGGGCACGTTCTGCAGCCAGGCTTCTTTCGTGAGGTAGGCCGCAGGCTTGCGCGTGTCGATGCGTTGAGTGACCAGCGCTTCGGCCTTGGCGCTCTCTTCGGGGCTGAGTTCGCGCTTGGCGTGCTGCTCCAGCGCGTCAAGCGGCATGCCGAGCGCCCACAGCACCAGCCAGGCGGCTTCGTCGAACGCATTGGTGGTGCCGTGCCCAAACGAAACGCCCGCCTGTTTGAGGCGGGCGGTTTGCGCCGTGATGAAGTCGATCAGGTTCATAGCAGCAGGCCTTCCAGTGTCTTGCGGTAGATGTTTTTCAAGGGCTCGATGTCCGCGACGATCACGTTCTCATCGATCTTGTGAATGGTTTCGTTGAGTGGGCCGAACTCGACCACCTGCGGGCAGATCTTCGAGATGAAGCGCCCGTCGGACGTGCCGCCGGTGGTCGACAACTCGGTGGCGACGCCGGTTTCGCTGCGAATGGCATTGCCCAGCGCCTCGACCAGCGCTCCTTGGGGCGTGAGGAACGGTTCGCCGCTCAGCGTCCAGGCGAGTTCGTAGTTCAGCGCGTGGCTGTCGAGCACCGCCTGCACGCGTGACTTCAGCGACTCGGGCGTCGATTCGGTCGAGAAGCGGAAGTTGAAGTCGACCACCAGCTCGCCCGGGATCACGTTGCCGGCACCGGTGCCGCCGTGGATGTTCGACATCTGCCAGCTCGTCGGCGGGAAGTATTCGTTGCCGCGGTCCCACTCGATGCGCACCAGCTCGGCCAGTGCCGAAGCCACGAGGTGGATCGGGTTCTTGGCCAGCTGCGGGTAGGCGATGTGGCCTTGCACGCCCTTGACGGTGAGCTTGCCGGTGAGCGAGCCGCGGCGGCCGTTCTTGATCATGTCGCCGAGCTTGTCGACCGAGGTGGGTTCGCCGACGATGCAGAAGTCGATGACCTCGCCGCGTTGCCTCAGCACCTCGCAGACCTTCACCGTGCCGTCGACCGATGGGCCTTCTTCGTCGCTGGTGATCAGCAGCGCGATGCCCCCGCAGTGTTCGCCGTGCTGTGCGATGAATTCTTCGATCGCCACCACCATCGCGGCGATCGAGGTCTTCATGTCAGCGGCGCCGCGGCCATAGAGCTTGCCGTCGCGGTGCGTTGGCACGAACGGGTCGCTGTGCCACTGCGCGAGCGGGCCGGTCGGCACCACGTCGGTGTGGCCGGCGAACATCAACAGCTTGCCGCCGGCACGGCCGCGGCGCACGGCCCACAGGTTGGTGACGCGGAAGTTCTCAGGCCCGAAGCTCAGCGTTTCGCACTCGAAGCCGAGTGGGCCCAGGCGCTCGGACAACAAGTCTTGGCAACCGCCGTCATCGGGGGTGGGGGAACGCCGAGCGATCAACGCTTCGGTGAGTTGCAGGGCTGACGACATCAGTATCTGGGCATGAATCCGCTCGAGCGGCCGTCGTCGGTATGGACGTCGAGCTGGATCTCGGTGAACGTGGGCTGGTCGTCGTTGCTCTCGTCCTTCTTGGGTTGCAGGCGGGACACGGGCTCCATGTCGTTCTGCAGGCGCCACATCAGGTTGGTTGGCGAATCGGCGTAGGCCAGGCCTTCGTCGCGTGTGATCACGCCTTCGCCGATCAGCTTGGCGAGGTCGGCCTCGAAGGTCTGCGAGCCTTCGGCCAGCGACTTTTCCATCGCTTCTTTCACGCCGTTGAAGTCGCCTTGCTCGATCAGCTCGGACACCAGCTTGGTGTTGAGCATCACCTCGACCGCCGGCCGGCGGCCGCCTGCCGACGCGCGCACCAGTCGCTGCGACACGATGGCGCGCAGGCCCGACGACAAGTCGGACAGCAGCGCGGGCCGCGATTCGGGTGCATAGAACGACAAGATGCGACCCAGCGCGTGGTAGCTGTTGTTGGCGTGCAGCGTCGACACGACCAAGTGGCCCGACAGCGAATACGAGATCGCCATCGTCATCGTCTCGCGGTCGCGGATTTCGCCGATGTAGATGCAATCCGGTGCCTGGCGCAGCGCATTCTTCAAAGCCACTTGCAGCGACTGCGTGTCACGCCCCACTTCGCGCTGGTTGATCATCGAGCGCTTGTTGTGGAACATGAACTCGATCGGGTCTTCGATGGTCAGGATGTGCCCGGCCATCTGCTGGTTGCGCTGCTCGATCATCGACGCGAGCGTGGTGCTCTTGCCGGTGCCGGTGGCGCCCACCAGCAGGATCAGCCCGCGCTTCTCGAGGATCAGCGTGCTGAGAATCGGCGGCAGGTTCAGGCTGCCGAGCTGCGGAATGTCGTGCGGAATGCAGCGGAACACCGCAGCGATCGAGCCGCGCTGGCGGAAGGCGCTGAGGCGGAAGCTGCCCACGCCGCTGATGCCGATGCCGACGTTGAGCTCGCCGGTGTCTTCCAGGTCTTCGAGCTGGCTGGGCGTGAGCAGTTCGGCCAGCAGCTGGCGCGGTTGGGCTGCGCTCAGCGGCTGGTCGGAGAGCTGAAGAATTTGCCCGTTGATCTTGATCAGGATGGGCGTGGCGGCCGACAGGTAGACGTCGGAGGCGCTCTTCTCGGCCATCAGCCGCAGCACGCGTTCCATGTTGCCGCCCGTGCTTGCGCTGCTGCTGGTGGCGCCGTTCGTCGTGGTGTTCATGGAAGTCCTTTCAGGCCCATGTGATCAAGAAAAATTCGATCAGGAAAAGAGGATCAGCTGCGCAGCAGTTCGTTGATGCTGGTCTTGCTGCGCGTCTTCGCGTCGACGCGTTTCACGATCACCGCGCAATACAGGCTGTGGCTGCCATCCGCGCTGGGCATGTTGCCCGCCACCACCACCGAGCCAGAGGGCACGCGGCCGTAGATCACCTCGCCCGTGGCGCGGTCGAGGATCTTGGTGCTCTGGCCCAGGTACACGCCCATCGAGATCACCGAGTTCTCTTCGACGATCACGCCTTCGGCCACTTCGGAGCGCGCGCCGACGAAACAGTTGTCTTCGATGATGGTCGGGTTGGCCTGCAGCGGCTCGAGCACGCCACCGATGCCGACGCCACCGGAGAGGTGCACGTTCTTGCCGATCTGTGCGCATGAGCCCACCGTCGACCACGTGTCGACCATGGTGCCTTCATCGACGTAGGCGCCGATGTTCACGTAGCTGGGCATCATCACCACATTCTTCGCCAGATAGGCGCCATGGCGAGCCACAGCGGGCGGCACGATGCGCACGCCGGCTTCGCGCACCTGCGATTCGTTGAGGTGCGAGAACTTGGTTTTCACCTTGTCGAAGAAGGCCAGCTCGCCGGCATGCATCAGCGCGTTGTCGTTCAGGCGGAACGACAGCAGCACGGCCTTCTTCATCCACTGGTTCACCGTCCACTGGCCCACGCCCTGGCGCTCGGCCACGCGGATTCGGCCCTTGTTGAGGTCGTTGATCACATGGTCGACGGCCTCGCGGACTTCCTTGCTGGCGCTTTGTGCGTTCAGGCTCGCACGGTCTTCCCAGGCGTTGTCAATGAGGTTTTGCAGTTGTTGGGTCATGGAGGTGTACCGAGAGGGGGCGATTACCGAGAGGGGACGATTGAGCGGACGAACGAGACGATGCGTTGCGCGGCTTCCAGGCACTCATCGACCTCGGCCACCAGGGCCAGCCGGATGCGCCCGGCGCCCGGGTTGATGCCGTGTGCGTCGCGTGCCAGCAGGCTGCCCGGCAGCACGGCCACATTGTATTGAGCCAGCAGGTCGAGCGCGAAGGCGATGTCGTCACCGCCATGGATGTGTTTCGGCACGCCGGCCCAGAGGTAGAAGCTCGCGTCGGGCAGCTTCACGTCGAGCACCTCGGCCAGTACCGGGGTGACCTGCGCGAACTTGCGGCGGTACTTGTCGCGATTGGCCACCACGTGCGCTTCGTCGTTCCACGCCGCGATGCTGGCCTGCTGGATGGTCTGGCTCATCGCGCTGCCGTGGTAGGTGCGGTAGAGCAGGAACTGCTTGATGAGTTGTGCATCGCCCGCCACGAAGCCCGAGCGCATGCCGGGCACGTTGGAGCGCTTCGACAGGCTGGTCAGCGCGATCAGGTTCTTGAAGTCCTTCACGCCCAATTGCGTAGCGGCTTCCAGCGAACCCAGCGGTGCTTCATCGCGGAAGTAGATCTCCGAATAGCACTCGTCGGAGGCGATGATGAAGCCGAAGCGCTCGCTCAATTCGAACAGGTGCTTCCATTCGGACAAGGGCATCGTCGCGCCGGTCGGGTTGCCCGGCGAGCACACGTAGACGAGTTGCGTGCGGGCCCAAACACTTTCGGGCACGGCCGCCCAGTCGGCTGCGAAGTTGCGCGCCGAGTCGCTGTTGACGAAGTAGGTCTGCGCGCCCGACAGCAGCGCCGCGCCCTCGTAGATTTGATAGAACGGGTTGGGGCAGACGACCGTGGCGCCCAGCTTCGTCGGGTCGATCACCGTTTGCGCCAGGGCGAACAGCGCTTCACGCGAGCCGTTGACCGGCAACACCTGCGTGGCTGCATCCACTGTCACGCCGTAGCGCCGCGCGAGCCAGCCGACGCAGGCCTGGCGCAAGGCTGGCTCGCCGGCAGTGGCCGGGTAGCTCGCCAAGCCACCCAGGTTGCCCTTGATCGCTTCCAGGATCAGCTCGGGCGTGGCGTGCTTGGGCTCGCCGATGCCGAGGCTGATGGCCTTGAAGGCCGGGTTGGGCCGGATGTCCTGGGTGAGGGCGCGCAGCCGTTCGAATGGATAGGGATGAAGCTTGGCCAGCAGCGGGTTCATCGCCTGATTATCTGTGCAGGCCGGTCGACATTTCGTGCTGCGGCAGGTCGACGACCGGCTGCGGCTTCCAGCCCTTTTGCCGGTGCTCGGCCACCACGTTGGTGTAGATGCCGCCGCGCACGTACCACTTGGCGGTGATGCGGATGAAGCGCGGGTCGGTGGCCTTGACGATGTCGTCGAGGATGGTGTTCGTCACCTTCTCGTGGAACGCGCCTTCGTTGCGGTAGCTCCAGAAGTAGAGCTTCAGGCTCTTGAGCTCGATGCACAGCTTGTCGGCAACCATGTCGATGGTGAAGTGCGCGAAGTCGGGTTGGCCGGTCAGCGGGCAGTTGCAGGTGAACTCGGGTACCTGGAACTGGATGACGTAGTCGCGCTCGCGCGCCGGGTTGGGGAACACATCGAGCTGCTTGGTGGGAGCGGTCGGTGGCGTGGCCGGCTTCTCGCGTTGCTTGAAGGGCGTTTTCGGGGCGGGTACTTTGGCAGACATCTTGGCCATGGCGAGGACGTTTCGAGAGGTTTCTACGGGGGGAATAGCGGATGGAGCGAGAGGGGGCGATGGTATCATCGCGCCTCGCCGGAAGCTCGTGAAAACGCGAGATTTCTCAAACAAATCAAGTACTTAGATGCGCTCGGCTGCGTGCCGAGTGCGCGGCGCGGGTCGCTCTCTCCATGCGTTTGAATTCCATCAAGCTCTCGGGCTTCAAGTCGTTTGCCGAGCCCACGAATTTCCAGCTGCCGGGCCAGCTGGTTGGCGTGGTGGGACCCAACGGGTGCGGCAAGTCCAACATCATGGATGCGGTGCGCTGGGTGCTTGGCGAGTCCAAGGCCAGCGAGCTGCGCGGCGAGTCGATGCAGGACGTGATCTTCAGCGGCTCGGGCAACCGCAAAGGCGCAAGCCGTGCGAGCGTCGAACTGGTGTTCAGCAACGAAGACGCGCGCGCCGGCGGGCAGTGGAACCAGTTCACCGAGATCGCCGTCAAGCGCACGCTCACACGCGACGGCACCAGCAGCTACTTCATCAACAACCAGCCGGTGCGCCGCCGTGACGTGCAAGACGTCTTTCTCGGCACTGGCCTTGGCCCGCGCGCCTACGCCATCATCGGCCAGGGCACCATCAGCCGCATCATCGAGAGCAAGCCCGAAGAGCTGCGCATGTTCCTCGAAGAGGCGGCTGGCGTCTCCAAGTACAAGGAGCGCCGCCGCGAGACCGAGAATCGGCTGAAGGACACGCGCGAGAACCTCACGCGCGTCGAAGACATTCTTCGCGAGCTCAACAGCAACCTCGACAAGCTGGAGAAGCAGGCCGAGGTGGCCAGCCAGTACCGTGGCCTGCAGGAGTCGGGCACGCTGAAGCTGCACCAGCTGTGGTTCCTCAAGCACCGCGACGCGGCCAGCGAGCAGGAGCGTGTGAAGAACGAGGTGATGGCCGCCACGAACGCTTTCGAAGAACGCATGGCCGAGCTGCGCCACGGCGAGGCCGAGCTCGAGACCATCCGCCAGGCGCACTACGCCGCAAGCGACGAGCTGCACGCATCGCAGGGCTCGCTGGCCGAAGCGGCACTCGAAGTGAGCCGGCTCGAAGAACGCATCCGCTACGTGGTCGAAGGCCGTCAACGCGTCGAGCAACGCCTGATCGAGCTGAAGGCGCAAACCGAGCAATGGCAGGAGCGCCAGACCGAAGCGCAGGACGAGCTGGAGCAGATCGCCGAGCAGATCGCCGCGGCCGACGAGCAGAGCGAAGTGCTGGCCGCGCAGGCCGAAGAACAGGCTGGCAACCTGCCGACGGTAGAAGACGCCGTGCGCGCGGCGCAAGGCCGCAGCAACGAGCAGCGTACCGTGGTGGCGAGCGTGCAGCAGCAGATCCAGGTGCTCGCGGCCGAGAGCCGCAACATCGACGACCAACGCCGCCAGTTCAACGCGCGGCGCGAGCGGCTCGACGGCGAACGCCGCCAGCTCGCTGCCCCCGACATGGACCGTCTCGCCGAGCTGAAGACCCAGTACGGCGTGGCCGAAGAAGCGCAAGGCGTGGCCGATGCGCGGCTGCACGAGCTGAACGAGCAGGTGCCGGCGCTCGACGAAGACCGCCGCGCCAAGCAGGAGCAGCTCAACACCGAAGGCGGCAAGCAAGCCGACCTGAGCGCGCGCCTCGATGCCTTGCGTGCCCTCCAAGAAAAAGTGCAGACCGAAGGCAAGCTCAAGCCCTGGCTTGCCAAGCATGGCCTCGAAGGCCTGCAAGGGCTGTGGACCAAGATTCACATCGAATCGGGCTGGGAAACGGCGCTCGAATCCGCGCTGCGCGAGCGCATCAACGCGCTCGAAGTGGGACGCATCGAGACCGTGCGGGCCTTTGCCACCGATGCGCCTCCTGCCAAGCTCGCGTTCTACACGCCGCCGCAGGCCGCGATTGCCAACACGCACCAGACGCTGCCGCGCCTGAGCGACTTGCTGCGCCTGGGCGATGCGGGCTTGAAGGCTTTGCTCAACGACTGGCTCGAAGGCGTGTACACGGCCGCGAACATCGACGACGCGCTTGCTGCGCGCTCGAAGCTCACGCACGGCGAAGTGATCATGACCCGCGAAGGCCACGCCGTGAGCCAGTTCGCGGTGGCCTTCTACGCCCCCGATTCCGAGCAGGCCGGCATGCTGGCTCGCGCGCAGGAAATCGAAAACCTGGAACGCCAGCTGCGTGCCCAGGCGCTGATTGCCGAAGAAACGCGTAGCAGCCTGATCCGCGCCGAAGCGGCGTACACCGACGCGTCACAGCGTTTGGTCACAGCCCGCCGCGAAGCCGGCGAGACGCAGACGCGCGCGCACCAGCTGCAGGTGGAGTTGCTGCGCTTGTCGCAGCTCGCCGAGCAGACCAGTACGCGCCGCAACCAGCTCGACAGCGAGCTGGCCGAGGTCGATGCGCAGCTCGAAGAATTGAACGAGCGCCGTGCCACCGGCGAAGCCAAGTTCGAAGAGCTCGACATGCAACTGGCGACGACGCAGGAGCGCCACGCCGAGCTCGATGAAGCCGTCATCACGGCTGAGCGAAAGTTGACCGAAGCGCGTGAGCAACTGCGCGCGCTGGAACGCCAGGCGCAAGAGGCGCAGTTCTCGTCGCGCGCTCTGGCAGCGCGCCGCGGTGAATTGCAACGCAGCATCGAGACCTCGGTGCAGCAGGCTGCGAGCAACGAACAGTCGGGCGTGACGCTGAAGGAAGAGCTGGAACGCCTGACCGACGCGTCTGCCCAGGTCGGCCTGGAAGCTGCGCTGGCCCTGAAGCTCGACCGCGAGGCTGCCCTCGGCGCCAAGCGCAGCGAATACGACGACCTCACGATGCGCCTGCGCCGCGCCGACGAGCAGCGTCTGCAGCACGAGCAAAGCCTGCAGCCGCTGCGCGACCGCATCACCAAGCTGCAGCTCGAAGAGCAGGCTGCGCAACTCGGCGGCGCGCAGTTCATGGAGCAGCTGACGGCGGCCGAGGTCAACCTCGAAGCGCTGGCGCAGAACGTCGCCGACAACAACGTCAAGCTCTACGGCCTGCAGGGCGAGATCGACCGCATCAACCGCGAGATCAATGCGCTCGGTGCCGTGAACCTTGCTGCGCTCGATGAGCTGACCGCCTCGCGCGAGCGCAAGACCTTTCTCGATGCGCAGAACGCCGATTTGAACGAGGCCATCACCACGCTCGAAGGCGCCATCCACAAGATCGACCTCGAAACGCGTGACCTGCTGGGCAGCACCTTCAACCAGGTCAACGAACATTTCGGCCGCATGTTCCCGAGCCTCTTCGGCGGTGGGCAGGCCAAGCTGATGATGACGGGCGACGAGATCCTCGACGCCGGCGTGCAGGTGATGGCGCAGCCGCCGGGCAAGAAGAACAGCACGATTCACCTGCTGTCGGGCGGCGAGAAGGCGCTCACCGCCATTGCGCTCGTGTTCGCGATCTTCCAGCTCAACCCCGCACCGTTCTGCTTGCTGGACGAAGTGGACGCGCCGCTGGACGACGCCAACACCGAGCGCTACGCCAAGCTGGTGAAGGAGATGAGCAAGGGCACGCAGTTTCTCTTCATCAGCCACAACAAGATCGCGATGGAAATGGCCGAGCAGCTGATCGGCGTGACCATGCAGGAGCAGGGCGTTTCGCGCATCGTGGCGGTCGACATGGAAGCTGCGGTCAGCCTGGCTGAAGCGGCCTGATGCAGCCATGAACAGCCTCACCATCGCATTGGCCGGCCTGGGCGGCGTGGTGTTGGCGGGCGTGATCGCTCATGGCGCGTGGCAAGCGCGCAAGGCCGGCCCCAGGCGGCCGGAAGAGCCGGCCGTGGAGCCGCGCGAACCGGTGCTGCAGGAGCCAACGCTCGATGGCGCCGAGCGCATCGAACCCGCCGTGAATGAAGAACCCATGTCGCCGCTGCCCATGGCCCCGCGCCGCGCGAGCCTGCGCGTTGATGCATTGATCGACGCCATCGCCACACTCACCGTCGAAACGCCGGTCAGCGGCGAGATGGTGCTCGGCCACCAGCCGCCCACGCGCCGCGCCGGCAGCAAGCCCTTCCTGATCGAAGGCCTGAACGCAGAGACCGGCGAGTGGGAAGCGCCCCTGGCCGGCCAGCACTACAGCGAGCTGCAGGCTGGTGTGCAACTGGCCAACCGCACCGGGGCGCTCAACGAGATCGAGTACTCCGAGTTCGTGCAGAAGATCGAGCCGTTTGCCGAAGCCATCGGCGCAATGGCCGACTTTCCCGACATGCTCGACGCCGCCGGCCGCGCCCGCGAACTCGACGCCTTTGCCAGCCAGTGCGATGCGCAACTCGCCGTGCACCTGCAGGCACGCTCCGCGGCGTGGAGCGTGGGCTACATCCACCAGCACGCTGCGCGCCACGGTTTCGTGCCCGGCATGGTGCCCGGCCGCCTGGTGCTGGCGTCGACCGAAGAGGGCGCACCGCCCGTGCTCACACTCACCTTCGACTCGCAGGCCGCGCTCGCCGACGACCCCAGCCGGGCGGCCGTGCGCGACGTGACGCTCAGCTTCGACGTGCCGCAGACCGACCCGGTGGCCGACCCCTTCGTCGCCTGGCAAGCCAGCGCGCAGGCGCTGTCGCTGGGCATGGACGCCGTGATCGTCGACGACAACGGCCAGCCGCTGAGCCCGGCAGGCTTTGCGGCCATCGGCAACGAGTTGAGCCAGCTTTATCACACGCTGTCAGAGCGCGATCTGGCGGCAGGCTCGGCGGCAGCGCGGCGCTTGTTCAGCTGATTTCTACGACCGCGGCGGGCCGAAGAGCCAGGCCGTACACAGGAGGGAAGCGTGAGGGAATGGAACTTGGGCGCCTGGCTGCGCCCTGGATTGCTGGCCGCTGCGCTGGCATTGTTGGCGGGCTGCGTCGCCACGCCGATCTCGAATGAACGCAAGATCACCGGCCAGGATGGTGCGGTGATCCTGAGGCTCATCAGCAACGGCGCAAGCGCCGGTGACCCGACGGAGACGCTGTCGAACATCGTCATCAAGCGAGTGCAGCCGCCCGGCGAGCGTGAAGTGGCAAGTGACGTCGTGACGCTCGTGCGCACCCGGGCCCTCGCCAATACCACGGGTGTGTTCAGCGGCATGTTGGCGCCGGGCCGCTACACCTTCTCGCATGCCACCGGCCATGCCGGCAACATGACCTACACCTTTCCGATCGGCGGCATGCTGAGCGGCTTCGAGGTGAAGACGGGCGAGGTCTCGCTCTTGGGCACCCTGCTCGTGCAGCCCACCCCCGGCCAGCGCTTCGTGGTGGGCTATGTGCCGCCTGACTCCGAGCTGCGGGAAACCTTCGAGCTGTTGTTCCCTGCGCTGGCCGAGCAGACGCGGGGCAAGCCGGTGAACACCTTGCAACCCACATCCGAGATGACGCGCCGAACCGAACTCGCGCCGCGCTTCAAGCTCATGCCTTCGGTGGTGAACGGTTTCACCCAGGCCACCCAAGGCGGCTTCTACGCCGGGGGCAAGATCGGCAAGGTGATGTGGCGGCCGGCGGGCGAGACCCGGTGGCACCGGGCCGACCTCGGCACCTGGCGTGAGGTGCTCACGCTCAGGCCTTACCGCGGTGGCCTGATCGCCGGCGGCGAAGAAGGGCTGCTGCGCTACTCCGCCGACAACGGCAAGACCTGGACCGCACTCACTCCGCCAGACAAGGCACTGATCCACACCCTGGAGGTGATGCCCAGCGGCAAGCTGGTCGCGCTCGTGCTGCGCGACGGCCAGTGGACAGCCTACGGCAGCGACGACGCGCTGACCGGCGCGTGGCGCAAGCTGGCGAGCTTCGCCAACGAGCGCTCCATCAACGTGGCCTGGCAGCTGCCGGTGCCGCTGACGGTGGGCAGCAAGGTCGGCGTGGCCATGCCCAACGGTAGCCTGTGCTTCGTCGACGGTGAGACCGGAGCACTCGAGTGCTCGTCGACCGGCCAGTCGCTGCTGGGTGCATCTGCCTTGCCCGATGGCACGCTCATCGCGCAGAGCGTGCTGGTGGTACGCACGACCCACATGTCCACCGACATGGGCAAGACCTGGAAGGACCTCAACACCAGCCGCTTCGTCACCGCGATCGCCTTTGTCGACCGGCAGAAAGCCTATGCAGTGGCCCCCATCGCGCCGGGTGTGTTCCCCGGCGACTACGGCCTCATGGCCAGCCGTGACGGCGGGCGCACCTGGGCGCAGAGCGGCAGCCTGCCCGAAGGCGGCACCAAGCCGACCAACGTGCGCGAGCTGACGATCGACCGCGCCGACGGCGCCTTGGTCGCGCTGCTGCACAACGGCACGCTGATGCGTTCCACCGACGAAGGAAAGACCTGGACGCGTGATCTGTAGCGAGTGAGGCTGGGCAGGCTTGCTCCAAAATCACGGCATGACCTCGCCCGCCCAATCCCCCGAACGCCGTGCTGCCGAACTGCGCGAGCAACTCAACCACCACGCCCATCTGTACTACGTGCTCGATGAGCCGAGCCTCCCGGATGCCGAGTACGACAAGCTCTTCCAGGAGCTGCAGGCGCTGGAGGCTGCGCACCCGGAGCTGCTGACGCACGACTCGCCCACGCAGCGCGTGATCGGCAAGGTGCTCGACGGTTTTGCGGTCGTTCACCACGCGGTGCCGATGCTGAGCATCCGCACCGAGACCGACACCGAGTCCACCGGCGCGGCCGCCTTCGATGCGCGGGTGAGGCGCGAGTTGGCGTTGACAGAAACCGACCCGCCGGTGGAATACGCGGCCGAGCTGAAGTTCGATGGCCTCGCCATCAACCTGCGCTACGAGGCTGGCGTGCTGGTGCAGGCCGCAACGCGTGGCGATGGCGAGAAGGGCGAGGACGTGACGCAGAACATCCGCGTCATCAACCAGATTCCGCTGCGTTTGAAGGGCATGAAGGCGCCGGTGATCGAGGTGCGTGGCGAGGTGTACATGCGCCGCGACGACTTCGAAGCCGTCAACGAACGCCAGCGCGAGCTGATCGCCAAAGGCGCCAAGAACGAGAAGACCTTCGTCAACCCGCGCAATGCGGCGGCGGGTGCGGTGCGGCAGCTCGATCCGGCGCTGTCGCGCAGGCGGCCGCTGAGCTTCTTTGCGTACGGGTTGGGCGACGTGCAGGGTTGGGAGATTCCGCCGACGCACAGCGCCTTGCTCGACGCAATGGCGGCCTTCGGCCTGCCGGTGAGCCCCGACCGAGTGGTGACGCAGGGTGCAGAAGGCCTGGTCGCCTTTCACAAGGCCATGGGCGAGAAGCGCGACAGCTTTCCGTTCGACATCGACGGTGTGGTCTACAAGGTCAACTCACGCGAGCTGCAGAAGAAGCTCGGCTTCGTCTCGCGCGAGCCGCGCTGGGCGGTGGCGCACAAGTACCCGGCGCAAGAGCAGATGACGGTGGTGCGCGACATCGACATCCAGGTCGGCCGCACCGGCAAGCTCACGCCGGTGGCCAAGCTGGAGCCGGTGTTCGTGGGCGGCACGACGGTGAGCAACGCCACTTTGCACAACGAAGGCGAGACGCGCCGCAAGGACGTGCGCATCGGCGACACCGTGGTCGTGCGCCGCGCGGGCGACGTGATCCCCGAGGTCGTGAGCGTGGTGCTGGAGAAACGCGCGGCCGACGTCGGCGAACCTTTCGACCTGTACAAGAAGCTCAAGGGCAAGTGCCCCGTGTGCGGCAGCGACATCGCGCGCGAAGAAGGCGGTGCCGACTGGCGCTGCAGCGGCGGGCTCTTCTGCCCGGCGCAGCGCAAGCAGGCCATCCTGCATTTCGCCGGGCGGCGGGCGATGGACGTGGAAGGCCTGGGCGACAAGCTCGTCGATCAACTCATCGAGGCGAAGGTCATCCACACCCTGCCCGAGCTTTACAAGCTCGGCCTGGCCAACCTTACGGCCCTTGACCGCATGGGCGAGAAGAGCGCGCAGAACCTGTTGGCCGGCCTGGAGAAGAGCAAGCGCACGACGCTTGCGCGCTTCTTGTATTCGCTCGGTATCCGCCAGATCGGCGAGACCACGGCCAAGGACCTGGCCAAGCACTTCGGCGCGCTCGACCGCATCATGGACGCGACGGTAGAGCAACTGCTCGACGTGAACGACGTCGGCCCCATCGTCGCGCAGAGCATCCGCACGTTCTTCGAGCAACCGCACAACCGCGAGGTGGTGGAGCAGCTGCGCGCCGTTGGCATCACCTGGGACGAGAACGATGGCGCCGGCGACCTGAGCCCCAAGCCGCTGGCCGGCAAGACCTTCGTGCTTACCGGCACGCTGCCCGTGCTGACGCGCGACGAAGCCAAGGAGATGATCGAAGCCGCCGGTGGCAAGGTCTCGGGCTCGGTGTCGAAGAAGACGACCTATGTGGTGGCCGGTGAAGAAGCCGGCAGCAAGCTCGACAAGGCGCGCGAGCTGGGTGTCGAGGTGATCGACGAAGCAGGCCTGCGGGCGATGTTGCCGGCCAACGGATGAACGGTGGCGAAAGGCCGCACCGTCGGCGTTGCCGCGGCGCGATCCTGCAATAGACTCAAACTCACCGAACGCAGCGCCCAGGCCAACCTCGTACAAAACGGGGTGAGTGCGTCGCGAACACCGAGGAGCAGGCGTGAGAGAACGTGCTGAACTGAAGCCGGGTGTACGGAGACGATCTTCGCAGGCGGGCGCCGCATGACAGGCGCTTCGGCCAAGAAGACTCTCTACGAGATCCTGGGTGTCACGCCCAAGGCGAGCCTCGTCGAGATCCAGATTGCGCACCAAGGGCTGCTCGGTGCCGCAGAAGGCGCGCTTGGCCAAGCCGAGCAGGTGGCCTTGAAAGAGGCGTACCGCATCCTGTCCGATGCGCGGCGGCGGGCGGCCTATGACAAGTCCTTGCGCCAGCGTGAGCTGCCTGCGGTCAACGAGGCCGTGGATGATGACGAGCCTTCCGGCCGCGGCAAGACGCCTCTGGTGGTACTCGCCTTGGTGGTGCTGGCCGTCGGCGGCTGGTGGTTCACGAAGAGCCCCGCCAAGCCCGGCAGTGCGCCTGTCGTGGCGGTTGCATCGGCGGTGCCGGCCATCGCCCCGCAAGCGGATTCCACGGTGGCAGCTCCTGCGCCGCCGGCCTACGAAAAGCTGCTGCTCGGCAACTGGCATTGCAAGGGTCCGCTGACCGGCAGCGGCCTGGACTTGAGCTTTGCACCCGACGGGGCGTACGCGGGCCAATTGGACAACCAGCCCTTGCGCGGGGACTACACGATCAACGGGGCAGCCTTGACGTTTCGCGATGCAGAGCAGTCCAACGACTTTGCCGTTGAAGAGGTCTCGCCACAACGGCTGGTGATCCATCGTGGCGAGGGCAAGCGCCTGACTTGCAACCGTTGATTTTTCGCCGAAGTTCTTGCTGAGGTCTCACCATGCGACACATTGCTTGCCAGTTAGCCGCCCTGCGCCATGGAGCGGGCTTCGGCTTGATCGCGCTGATGGCCTGCCTGCCACTCAATGCTCATGCGACCTGGGCATGCACCAACGAAGCAGGCAAGACGAGCTTCCAGGACAGGCCTTGCGAAGCCAAGGCGCCATCGGCCAAATGGGTGGCGGTCAAGGCCGGCGAACTCACGGCGGCCGGCGCTCAGGAAACGCTGCTTCGCTTTGGCGGCGCGGTCAACGAGCGCGATATGGCTTCGGCCGGCAGGCTGCTGTCGAAGAACTTCAAGTCGATGGTGGTGGACACGCGCGGCCGCTCCGAGGTCGGCCGCGCCGACTTCATGGACGCGATCACGCGCACCGTGCAGGCGTCGAAGCGCTATCAGGTCGACCGCCAATGCAGTGATGGAAGACCCGACCCGTTTTCGCAGACCCTGCGGCTGGAGTGCCGCAAGCTCGAGCGCGTCGACGTGCTTCGCCGCGCCAGCAACGCAGAAACGCTCGAACGGGTGCGCCTGGTGCTCGAAGGCGATGAGATCAGGATTGTCGAGATCAGCGCCATCCCGCCGCAATCGGCCGATGCTGCCGTGTCGGCGCGCAAGAACTAGGCGCTTCGCCGGCCCGAGGGTCAGGTGGCCTGGTGGAGAACGAGGCCGCCTTTGAGGAGAACCTGCTCAACCTGCGTGAATCCGGCGCCGAGAAGCGCTTCGCGCTGTTCGTCGACAGTCATGTACAGCTCGGCTTTCGACATGCCGCCTTCTCCATAGAAGTGATCGCAGACCAGATAGCGCCCGCCCGGCAGGAGAAGCTGGCGGACTTGGGCATGGAGCGCCGGCGCATACCGCTTGTGGCGGAGTTCGTGAACGGCTTGGTGGGTCACCGCAAAGTTGAACTTGCCAAGACCTTCGCCCCAATTAGCGTCGAGAAGGCTTCGCTCAATGAACTGAACCCGAGAGGCAAGCGCGCCAAGGCGTTGCCTGGCGAGTTCGTGCATGGCTGCGGAGAAGTCGACCGCCACGTAGGCGAGGTCGGCGGCCTTGAGCAAATGCTCGGCCAAGAAACCCGGGCCGGAGCCCAACTCGAGCACCCGGCACTGCTGCTTGGCGCATGTTCTTGCAATGACATCGGCAAAGGCCGCAAAGAACTCTGCGCGCCAGGGCCGCACGGACATGGCGGACTCGGCCCACTCGCGCGCCTTGTCGGCGATGCGGAAATCGAGGGTCATCGGGACGTCGTTGATCATGTGTGCACCCTTGTCATGCGCAGGATTTTGCCCATCACACCGGTCGGGAGTGAAGCCCGTTCTGCACCGTGGATGCTGCGCGTTTCGGTGCGACCGAATGAACCAGCACGGCCAGCACGGCCAGGCACCACACGATCAGCGCGCCGCTCGGCAGGTCGAGCGCTGAAGACAGCAGCAGGCCCAGCGCGTAGCCGGCCACGCCGATGCCATAGGCGAGCGGCAGGCGCCGCGGCTCGGGGTGGTTGCGCGTGCCCAGGCTCGGCACGATCAGGCTCGCAAACACCAGGTACACGCCGACGAGTTGCACCGACACCGTGACGGCCAGCGCGAACACGAGGTAGAAGCCAAGCTGCGACAGCCGCCCGCGCAGCCCGAACCACAGCGCGAGGATGACCCCCGTGGCCAGCAACGGAAACGCGAGCTGCGCATAGCTCACCCACAGGATCTGCCCGGCCAGCAGGTCGCGTAGGTGCTCGCCGCCGTGCGGGTTCTTGGCCAGCAGCAGGATGCCCGCGGTGGCGGCCAGCACGAAGAGAACGCCGATCTGCGCTTCCTGCACTTCGGGCCAGATCTTCTCGGTCCAGGTGAGCAGTAAGGCGCCGGCGAGTGCGGCGGCGGCTGCCGCTACCTGCACCTGCCAGCCGCTGGGCTCGATGTCCATCAGCCCGGCGCCTATCACGCCGAGCGCGGCAATCTGCGCGATGGCCAGGTCGATGAAGACGATGCCCTTGCGCAGCACCTGCGCGCCGAGTGGCACGTGGGTCGCGAGCACCAGCAGGCCGGCCGCCATGGCCGGCAGCAGGATGGCGAGGTCGATGGACGAGCCGTTCATTTCGCGGCCTCCAGCAGCAGCGTCAGCGTGTTGTCGAACAGGCTGAAGAGATCGGTCGCCTTGTCGTTGCCGCCGACGGTGAAGGGCAGGGCGACGGCAGGAATGTGCGCATGCTCCGACAGCCATTGCGACGCACGGGGGTCTTGATAGGCGGCGCGCACCACCATCTTCGCGGGCTGGCGTACGAGCTGCGCGTTGAGCTCGCTCAAGTGGCCGGCGCTCGGCTCCACGCCGGGTTTCGGTTCGAGCGTGGCCACTTCTTTCATGCCCAACCAGTTCTCCAGGTAGCCCATGTTCTTGTGGTGGGCGACGAGGGTCACGCCTTTGAGCGGCGCGGCGCGCTGCTCCCACTTCTGCATGGCGTCAGCCCAGCGAGAAGCGAAGGCGGTCTGCTTGTCTTGATAGAACGCTGCGTTCGGCGGGTCGATCTGCGCGAGCCGTGCCGACAAGGCCTTCGCCACGAGCGCGATGTTGCGCGGGTCTTGCTGGATGTGCGGGTTGCCGGCGGCATGCACGTCGCCGTCACCGCGGTCGAGCCGAGTGGGCACTTCGATCGGCGTGATGAAGCGCCCTGCTTCGAACAGATTGGGCGAGCCGGCAGCGAGCTTGCCGTTGCCCGACTGCTGCACCAGCACCGGCAGCCAGCCGACCTCGAGTTCCATGCCGGTACAGACCAGCAGATCGGCGTTGCGCACGCGCGCGATCAGGCTGGGCCGCGCTTCGATGCGATGCGGGTCTTGCAGCGCGGTGGTGGCCGACGAGACGTTGAGCTTGTCGCCGCCCAACTCCTTGGCGAGCGACGCCCATTCGGGTTCGCAGGCAACGACGTTGAGCGCGGCCTGCGCATGCAGGCTGAAGACCGCCACGGCGGCGGTCACGAGGTGCTTGAGTGAGAGTGTCATGGTGGTGTGCCTCAGAACGCGTGGGCACCATGAGCACCGAGGCTCATGATGTATTGGACGAAGAGCTGGCGGTCGGTGCCGTCGGGGTTGCTGCGATCGGCGGCCACCTGCAGGCGCAGGCGGCTGAACTCCGACAGCGAGTAGTCGAGCATCAGCGTGCTGCGTGTCGGTTGGTAGCTCTGCAGGATGGGGAAGTCGGCGGCGGTGAGCACGCTGTTGCCGAGCTGGCCGATGCTCGGCGACGCCGAGCTCAAGCGGTCGTAGCGCGCGCCCACGCGCCACATCGGCATGAACTGGTAGACCGCCTGCAGGTACCAGCCGCTCTGCGTGCTGCGGTAGTCGTCGGTAAGAGGGCCGGCGACTTGCGATTCGGTGTCGAAGCTGAGCGAGCCCCTGTCGGTGCGGCGGAAGTACTCGCCCTGGATCTTCAGGTTCTGGCTCGTGCCATTGCCACCGGGCGACCATTTGTAGATGCCGTCGAGCACCCAGGTGTTGCTGTGGCCGCTGAAGCCATTGGTGACGGTGGCACCGGTCGAATCGGTGTCGGTGTAGAGGCGATCGGTGGCGCGATGGCGCAGCCACGACACGCCTGCGCGCCAGCTCGCGCTTTCGCCGATGTCGTCACCCACGTGGGCCATCAACGCGACAACGCCTGCGCCGTTGCGGCCGCTTCCGTTGCTCGAGTCCCTGCCAGGAAAGCTGCTGCCCGAGCCGACTTCGGCGCCCAGCTCGAGAAAGCGCTCGGTCGGTGCGAGCCAGTGGAAGTGCAGGCCGTCGGTCTTCAGCGGGCCGCCGAAGAAGGCCTGGTAGGCGAGCGGCGCGTCGACGAAATCCCAGGCGTGGGCGTGCTGGCTGTTGAGGTAGCCGACGGACGAGAGGAACCGGCCGGCCTTCAGCGTGGCGCCGTTGAACAGACCCTGGCGTTCGAACACCGCCTCTTCCACTTCGACCTCGTTGTCGCCCGTGATCGAAGCCGTCAGGTGGCCTGAGAAGGTGGGGTCGATCGATGCGCCGAAGCTGAGTTCGGATTCGCCGAGCTGAAAACCCCGCTTGCCCGGGCCGACCTCGCCGCCGCTGGGGATGAAGCCCTGCAGCCGGTACATCGCGGGGTCGCGGGACAGGTTGGCATAGGTGCCGTTGAGGATGAGCGAGATCGAAGGGTTGAAGGCCGATGCCGATGTGGCGGCTTCGCGGCTGGGTGCGGGGGCGTCGTCGGCCGCGCGTGCCACGGACGAGAGGGCGGCCAGGCAAATGCCTGTGGCCGCCATGCGATGGATGAACATGAGGTGTCCTGCAATCTGATGAGAGAGTTCTCCGCTGCGTGCATGCGCAACGGCACGTCGCCCCGAGTGGGGCGTGAGAGGCTCAGGTCAGTGCAGAGGGAGGGCCGCGTGCAAGAAAGGCCGTGATCGGCCGCAGCGCGATGGTGTGTAGGGCTGCAGGCTCGGGCGGCAGCAACGAATCGATAGGCAAGCGCCAGTCGAAGTAGCTGGGCAGTGCCGAGCCGACCTGCGCAAAGGCGAGGCAGGTGTCGCAGACCTTGTCGGGCGCCTGCTGGCGCTCGTCGGTCGATTTGCTATGAGTGGCGAGGTGCGACAGCGCGTGGACGAGCGAGAGCTGTGGCGCTGCCAGAACGGCCAGGGCCAGCAACAACACACGCCACGATCGCAGCCAGGACTTCAACGTGAGGGCAATTTCAGCGCCGGCCCGATGCCGGCAAGGCACGAAAACTACCACACTGGTAGGAACGATTGGCCTCGTCAGCCATACCCGGGCAGCTTGGATCAGAATCTCTACTTCAGCGTTCAAGCCCCGATCCAAGACCAGAAAGACAGCCGTGACAGTCAGAGAAATTATCAAAATGGGCGACCCGCGTTTGCTGCGCGTGGCCAAGCCGGTGAAGCAGTTCGACACGCCCGAACTCGACGCCTTGATCGTCGACATGTTCGACACCATGCACGCGGCCAACGGGGCGGGCCTGGCGGCACCGCAGATCGGCGTCGACCTGGCGCTGGTGATCTTCGGCTTCAAGAAGAACGAGCGTTACCCCGATGCGCCCCCGGTGCCCGAGACGGTGCTGATCAATCCGCAGATCACACCCTTGTCCGATGAGGAAGAAGAGGGCTGGGAAGGCTGCCTCTCGGTGCCCGGCCTGCGCGGCATGGTGCCGCGCTTCGCACGCATCCGCTACACCGGCTTTGACCCGAAGGGCCAGCCCATCGACCGCGAGGCCGAGGGTTTTCACGCGCGTGTGGTGCAGCACGAATGCGATCACCTGATCGGTAAGCTTTACCCGATGCGGATACGCGATTTCACGCAATTCGGCTTCACCAGCGTGCTGTTTCCCGAGCTGGACCCGGCCGACGACGATTGATCTGCTCATCGTTCAGCCCTGAAGGTCTGCGAAGAAACGTTTCCGCGGTCAGCGCATTGCGGGCGTGGTGCGTTGTAGTCCGGTGGAACCCCTGCGGTTCGCTCTGCTCCAACGCGAGACTATGCCCATGAAACCACAAGAACTCGCCGCGCCCCTGCGCGCATCTCAGGCTCGGCACTGGCTGGGTTTGCTGTTCGGCTTGGTGCTGGCGACGCTGTTTGCCGCCGTGGCCATGCAGCCTGCCCGCGCGGCCGATGCCGCCGACCCGCCCGATCGCGCCGGCCGCCTGGCCCAGGTCGACGGGCAGGCGTGGATCTACGCCACCGACAGCAACGAATGGATCGCTGCCCTGCGCAACCGGCCCATCACCACGGGCGACCGCATTTCCACCGAGAACGATGGCCGCGTCGAAGTGCGCATCGGCTCCACGGTGTTGCGCATTGCACCGAACACCGAGCTCGAGGTGCTGCAGCTGGACGATGATCACGTGAGCCTGCAGCTGCACAGCGGCAGCGCCACCGCCCGGTTGCGCACACGCGAAGCTGCCAACGAGTTCGGTCTCGCCACCGAGGAAGGTCGCTTTCGCACCGACCGCACCGGCAACTACCGTTTCGATCGCATCGACGACACCAGCACGGCCACGGCCATCAACGGTCAGATCACCTATGAAGGCGACGGCACGGCGCTGACCGTGCAGCAAGGCCAGCGTGTCGAGTTCTGGAAAGAACGCGGCGCGGCGCAATACTCCATCACCGACCCCAAGCGCGACGGATTCACCGACTGGGTGGCCTCCCGTGACGCGCAAGAGTCGCGCAGTGTCTCCACGCGATATGTCTCCCCCGAAATGACCGGTGCGGAAGACCTCGACCGCTACGGCAGCTGGGAGCAGAACGCCGACTACGGCTCAGTGTGGATCCCGCGTGAAGTGGCACCCGGCTGGGCGCCTTACCGCATGGGCCATTGGGCCTGGGTCAGCCCCTGGGGCTGGAGCTGGGTCGACGATGCGCCGTGGGGCTTCGCGCCCTTCCACTACGGCCGCTGGGTCTGGCTGCGCAACAACTGGTGCTGGACACCGGGCCGCTATGTGGCTCGCCCGGTCTACGCGCCGGCGCTCGTCGCGTGGGTGGGCGGGCCGAACCTGAGCGTGTCCATCTCGTCGGGCCGCGCGCCCACCGTCGGCTGGTTCCCGCTGGCGCCGCGTGAGGTCTACGTGCCGGGCTACCGCGTCAGCCCGCACTACGTGCGCAACGTCAACGTGACCCAGGTGACCAACATCACCAACGTCAACGTCACCACCATCATCAACAGCCCCAACCGGGCGATGGCCGACGCGCATTACGTCAACCGCGGCCTGCCGCATGCCGTGACGGTGGTGCCGACCTCGGTGGTCGAACGCCGCCAACCGGTGGCCCCAGCCATCACGACGGTGAACGACCGCGTGCTGCGCGACATGGTGCGCGAGCGTCCGCGTGCCGATGCACCGGTGGCTGCGCCGCCGCGCTTTAGCCCCGGCACGCGTCCGGTCGGCGACCCTCGCACTTCACGCCCGGGTTCACCGCGCGACAACAACGGCCCGGCGCCCGGCGTGGCGGGGCAGCAGCCTCAACAGCCCGGTGGTCAGCGTGGCAACGGCGAGCGGCCTGGAGATCGTGCCGGTGACCGACCCGGCGACCGCGCAGGGGACCGCCCCGGTGACCGGGTTGGCGAACGCCCTGGCGATCGTGCCGGAACGCCTGGAGCAACGCGCACACCGCCTGCGCCGGCCAACGGTGTTGCTGCACAACCGCAGCAACCCGGCACACCGCCGCGCGCGCGTGGCACCGGCGCGGAACGCCCGGGTGAACGTCCGGGCGACAACCGGCCCACGCCACCGGTGGCGAACACCACACCCGAGCCGGCTGCGCCGGTGCAGCGCCCGCAAGACCCGCGCGAGCGTGATCGGCCAGGCCGCGGAGCCCCAGGCGCCACCGTGCCGACGGCACCGGCGAACCCGGGTGCCCCGGTAGCGAACGCACCGCCACCGGCACGTGGCGGCTTCGTCCGCGGTGGCAATCCGCCGCCGCAAGCACCTGACCGCGCATTGGCACCGCAACGCGAAGGGCATGTTCGCAACCCCGAGATGCCTGGACCGCCGCGCGCTGCGGTGCAGGCGCCTCCCTCAGCGCAGCAGCCGCGTCCGCAAGCGCCTCCGCCTCAAGCGGCCAGGCCGGCGCCGCAGGCACCTGCTCCGGCACCCGCGGCGCGCCCACCTGAGGCTCAGCGGCCGCAGCAGGCACCTCGCGAAGCTCGCCCGCAACAGCCCGAGGCAAAACAAGGGCGTGAACGCGAAGGGCGGGGCGGGGAAAGAGAGCGCTGATCGCTTTCTGATCAGCTCGACACATTCGCTGCTGCGTCTATTCAGCGCAGCAGCGGCTTCAGCCCCACCCACACGTTGGCCAGCATCGTGGGGTGGGCTTGTTCTTTCGGGTGAATGCGGTCAGCCTGGAACAGCGACTCGTAGTTCGGCGAATCGGCCACGCCCTTCAGCAGGAAAGGCACCAGCGCCGTGTCTTCCGCCTTCGCGACACCCGCGAAGAGCGCCGCGAAATCGTCGCCGTACTGTCGCCCGTAGTTGGGCGGTACCTGCATGCCCACCACCAGCACCTTGGCGCCTGCAGCCTTGGCGGCGCGTGTCATGGCGAGCAGGTTGTCGCGCGTGCTGCTCAAGGGCAGGCCACGCAAGGCGTCATTGCCGCCGAGCTCGATGATCACGATCGTCGGCTGATGCTGCTTCAGCAAGGCCGGCAGGCGCGAGCGGCCACCGGACGTGGTGTCGCCGCTGATGCTGGCGTTGTTCACGGTGGCGGGAAGCTTGTCTTGCACCAGGCGTTGATCGAGCAAGGCCACCCAGCCCTTGCCGCGCTCCAGGCCGTATTCGGCCGAGAGGCTGTCGCCCACCACCAGGATCACCTGCTTCGTCGCTCCCTTGGGCGCCTGGGCCATGGCAGGCAGCACCACGCTGGCAAGCGCAAGAGCGGTACAGTGCCCCAGCCATTTTCTGCGCGTCATCCCCATTCGATACCGGCCTTTCATGTCTGAATCCATCATTGCTGTCGAGCGTGTCACCAAACAAGTGCAGGACTCCAGCGGCCTGCTGACGATTCTCCATGAGATCGACTTCACGCTCGCGGCCAGGCAATCCGCCGCCATCGTCGGCGCCAGCGGTTCGGGCAAGAGCACCTTGCTCTCGATCATTGCGGGCTTGGACACGCCAACTACTGGAACGGTTCGCCTGGGTGGCACCGATTTGTTTGTGCTCGATGAAGATGCCCGCGCTGCCGTGCGTGCCGCCAAGCTCGGCTTCGTGTTCCAGAGCTTCCAACTGCTCGGCAACCTCACCGCGCTCGAGAACGTGATGCTGCCGCTGGAGCTGCAGGGCCGCAACGATGCGCGCGTGCTGGCTACCGAGATGCTGCAGCGTGTGGGGCTGGGCGAGCGCTTGTCGCACTACCCCAAGGTGCTGTCGGGCGGCGAGCAGCAACGTGTGGCGCTGGCGCGAGCCTTCGTCGTGAAGCCCGCCGTGCTGCTGGCCGACGAGCCCACCGGCAGCCTCGACTTCGCCACCGGCGAGAAGGTGATGGAGCTGATGTTCGAGCTCAACCGCGAAGCGGGCACGACACTGGTGCTCGTGACGCACGACCGCAGCATTGCTGCACGTTGCGATCGGCAGTTGCGGATCGAGGCGGGGCGCGTCGATCTGAGTTGAGTGGCTGGGCAAGGTCTCTTCACCGCCAAGGCGCAAAGAACGCCAAGTTCGCAAAGAGGACCTGGATTGACTTGGCGACCTTTGCGTTCTTTGCGCCTTGGCGGTAAATCGAACGTGCCAAACAAAAAGGGGTGCCAAACGGCACCCCTTTTCTCAGAGCCGTTCAATCACTCCCCGGTGAACTTGTAGTCGGTCTTGGCCTTGGCCTTGATGTCATCGCGGAACTTCGTGAGGCGCTGTTGGCCCAGGCGCTGCTGGATCTGCGGCTTCACTTCGTCGTAGGCCGGGAACTGCGCTTCGCGCGTGTCTTCGAGCTTGATGATGTGGTAGCCGAACTGGGTCTTCACCGGCGTCTCGGTCATCTCGCCCTTCTTCAGTGCCGACAGTGCCTGCGAGAACTCGGGGACGTACGAATTGGGATTCGCCCAATCGAGGTCACCGCCTTTTTCGCCCGATCCTGGGTCCTTCGAATTCTTCTTGGCCAGTTCTTCGAAGCTGGCGCCGCTCTTGATCTGCACGATCAGGGCCTTGGCGTCGTCTTCCTTCTCGACCAGGATGTGGCGTGCGCGGTATTCGGTGCCGCTGGACTGCGCCTTGAACTTGTCGTACTCGGCTTTCATCTCGGCGTCGGTGACCGGGTTCTTCTTGGTGTAGTCGTTGAAGAGCTCGCGGATCAGGATGCTCTGGCGCGCCAGTTCCATCTGAGCCTTGTAGTCAGGCGACGCGGCGAGGCCGCGCTTCTCGGCCTCTTGCATGAACATCTCGCGCAGCACCACTTCGTCTTTCACCTGAGCTTCGAGCTCAGGTGTACGCGGCTGGCCGCCTTGCTTGGTGGCTTGCTGCAGCAGCATTTCAACGCGTGCCTTCGGGACGGGCTTGCCGTTGACGATGGCCACGTTCTGCGCCTGGGCGCTTGCGGGCAGCAAGAGCGCAACGGAGACTGCCAGCAGCGATGCGTGGGCAGCAAGAGACAGCTTCTTCATGGGCTTGGGGCCTTTCAACGGAATGAAACAGGGGGGAGGGCGAGGGCTGTTCGATGGCACGGCCGAGGTCGCAAGGAGCGCAGTGGCGTGGGGATCGGTGTCAGCGGGTGTTCAGCTTTCGCCCGGAGCGCGGGCGTCGATGGCGAGCGCGTGAATGCCGCGCGGAATCAAAAGGTGGAGGGCATCATATACGAGGCGATGCCGCTTGATGCGTGACAGATCGTTGAAGCGTTCGCTGACGATTCGCACGCTGAAATGCCGGCCTTCGCGCGCGCCGGCATGGCCCGCGTGGAGGTGGCTGTCGTCGGTGATGGCGAGCGCAGCGGGCTGCAACGTTTCGCGCAGCGCGGTCTCGATGTCTTGTGCGGTGACGGCCATTTGCATGCTCACGATGCCATCACTTCTCGGAGGCGCCTGGCCCGTCGCCTTGCGTCTCTTCCTTCATGTGCGGACTCAGGTAGAAAACCTGCCCCACAGTGAAGAGCAGCATCAGGCCGGGTGCACCGAAGGCCTTGAACGTGGCCCAGGTCGAGGTGGAAAAGCTGTAGGCCACGTACAGGTTCAGCAGCCCCATCAGGCCGAAGAATGCGATCCACGCGAAGTTGAGCCGCTGCCACACGCCGGCAGGCAGCTGCACCTTGTCTCCCAGCATGGTCTGCAGCAGGTTCTTGCCGAAGACCGCCTTGCTGATCCAGAAGGCGAGCCCCATGGCCCAGTACAGCCCGCTCGGCTTCCACTTGATGAAGGTCGCGTTATGGAACCACACGGTGGCGCCGCCCAGTACGACGACGAGTGCCAGGGTGATCCACAGCATCAGGTCGATCTTGCGGCGCATCAGCTTGAGGGCGATGACCTGCACCACCGTCGCGACGATGACCACCAGCGTGGCGAGCAGCACCGAGGCTTCGTCCACGCCGACCACGCCGCCGGACACCAGAAACCCGAAATGGTCGTTGGCGAAAGCGGCGGCCCAGTCTTTGTGCGCGTCGGCAAACTTGAATGTGCCGAAGAACAGCAGCAGCGGCAGGAAGTCGAGAAGGATTTTCATCAGGCGTCGGCGTACCGATCAGGGCGAAGGCTTGAAGTCTATCGAAGCTGAGTTGATGCAGAAGCGCTCGCCGGTGGGCTCGGGGCCGTCTTCGAACACATGGCCCAGGTGCGAGCCGCAGTTGTTGCAGCGCACTTCAACCCGCACCATGCCGTGGGTTTTGTCGACGACCCGTTCGACCACTTCACTGTTGATCGGTTCCCAGTAGCTCGGCCAGCCGCAGCCGGCGTCGAACTTGGTGCCCGACTCGAACAGCGGGGTGCCGCAGCCGACGCAGTTGTACTGGCCTTCCTTGAAGTGGTCCCAGTACTTGCCGGTGAAGGCGCGCTCTGTAGCCGCATGGCGCGCGACTTCGTATTGCATGGGGTCGAGTTGCGCACGCCATTCGGCGTCGGTCTTCTTGACTTTGTAGTCGCTCATGATGAACAAGACACTTCAATGGATTGAGCCCAGTCGGGCGGGAACGCGGCGTACGCCGAGTGCTCGGGCTGTTCGTCGAAGGGGCGCTCCAGAACTTTCAGCAGGCGCTGCGTTTCGGTGAAGTCTCCCGCCTGCGCCTGCTGGATGGCCACTTCGGCCAAGTGGTTGCGAAGCACATATTTGGGGTTGACCCGGTTCATTCGCAAGGCGCGCTCGGCATCGACGCTGCTCTCGGCGCGCAGCCGGCTTGCATATCGCACAGCCCATTCGTCGAAGGCCTCGCGATCGAGGAACAGGTCGCGCACCGAGGCGTTCGTTGCGCCTTCGGTGGTGTTGAACTGGGCGAGCCGGCGGAAGCTGATGCTGAAGTCGGCCTTGTCGGCGGCCATGCGCTTCAGCATGTCGTCGATCAGCGTGCGGTCGTCTTCTTGCGCGGTGGCAAGGCCGAGCTTGGCGCGCATCTTCTGTTCCAGCGCCTGCGAGAAGGTGGTCTTGTAGACCTCCAACGCTTCGAGCGCCTCATCGGGCTCGCCGATCAGCGGCAGCAGCCCCTGGGCCAGCGCATGCAGGTTCCAGAACGCGGCATTCGGCTGGCGCGCATAAGCGTAGCGGCCCTGGTGGTCGGAGTGGTTGCAGATGTGGCCGGGGTCGAACACATCGAGAAAGCCGAAGGGCCCGTAGTCGATGGTCAGGCCGAGGATCGACATGTTGTCGGTGTTCATCACGCCGTGGCAGAAACCCACCGCCTGCCAGTGCGCCATCATCTCGGCCGTGTTGCGGGCCACGGCTTCGAGCAGACCGACATACGGCTGCGGTGTTTCGTGGCAGCCGGGGTAGTAGGCGTCGATCACGAAATCGGCCAGCCGCTTCAGCGCCTCGGGGTTCTCCGCGGTGTGCGCGAAATGCTCGAAGTGGCCGAAGCGGATGAAGCTCGGCGCTACGCGCGTCACCACCGCGGCCGTCTCGATGGCTTCGCGGCGCACCGGCAGCGCCGAGCCCGTCACGCACAAGGCGCGCGTGGTCGGAATGCCGAGCCCGGCCATCGCTTCAGAGCCGAGGAACTCGCGAATCGACGAGCGCAGCACGGCGCGCCCGTCACCCATGCGCGAATACGGTGTGAGGCCGGCGCCCTTGAGCTGCATTTCCATCGGGCCATTCGGCGTCTCGACTTCACCCAGCCAATGCGCGCGGCCGTCGCCGAGCTGGCCGGCCCACACGCCGAACTGGTGGCCGCTATAGACGCTGGCAAGCGGCTGCATGCCGGCGCCGAGCGCGTTGCCGCTCAAGACCTGCAGCGAATGGTCGTCGGTGGGCTGCTGCGTGTTCGCGAGGCCCAGCAGCGCGGCGCACGAAGGGCTCCAAGCCACCCAATGCGGGTCGGGCACACCTTGCGGAGGCAGTGCGGTGTAGAAGGTTTCGCCCAGTGACGCGAAGCGGTTCGACCACCGTTCGCTCCACAGTGCAGTCATGTTCGCGACATCGAGTACGGCAGCCATCGCGGCAGTTTAGCCAGTGGGGCGGTTTCTCATCTCCTCTAGGGGTAAACAGCAGAAATCAGGGGGTGGGTGCCTTCCTATCATCCTTGCATTGCAGTCATTGAACCCCGGAGAAAACATGTCGCGCCTGCTTGGCCAAATGATGGAAATGCCGCTGATGATCTCGTCGCTGATCGTGCATGCGGCGAGGCACGCGGCAGATACCGAGATCGTGTCGAAGCGCGCCGAAGGCGACTTGCACCGCTACACCTACAAAGACTGCGAACTGCGCTCGCGCAAACTTGCGCAGGCCCTCGCGAGGCTCGGCTGCGAGCCGGGCGACCGTGTCGCCACGCTGGCCTGGAACGGCTACCGCCACCTCGAGATCTACTACGGCAGCTCGGGCTCGGAGTTGGTGTGCCACACCATCAACCCGCGCCTGTTCCCCGAGCAGATCGTGTGGATCGCGGAAGACGCCCAAGATCGTGTGCTGTGCTTCGACCTGACCTTCCTGCCGCTGGTCGAGAAGATCGCGCCGCAGCTCAAGAGCGTGAAGCACTTCGTGCTGATGACCGACCGCGCGCACATGCCGGCCAGCACCGCGGTCCCCAATCTGCTGTGCTACGAAGAATGGGTCGAGGCAGAGAGTGGCGACTACGCCTGGCCTCAGTTCGACGAGCGCACGGCCTCGAGCATCTGCTACACCTCGGGCACCACCGGCAACCCCAAGGGTGCCGTCTACAGCCACCGCTCGACCTTGCTGCATGCCTTCGGCGTTGCCTTGCCCGATTCGCTGGGCTGCTCGGGCAAGGACGTGATCCTGCCGGTGGTGCCGATGTTCCACGTCAACGCCTGGGGCCTGCCGTATGCCGGCCCGCTGGTGGGCGCCAAGCTGGTGATGCCCGGCCCGCACCTCGATGGCAAGTCGCTCTACGAGCTGTTCGAGAGCGAGAAGGTCACCTTCAGCGCCGGCGTGCCGACGGTGTGGCTGGGGCTGCTCAACCACGTGGTGCAGAACAAGCTGAAGTTCAGCAGCTTCACGCGCACGGTGATCGGCGGCTCGGCCTGCCCGCCGGCCATGATGCGCGCGCTGCAAGACGATTTCGGCGTGGAGGTGATCCACGCCTGGGGCATGACCGAGATGTCGCCGCTCGGCACGTTGGCCAAGCTCAAGGGCAAGCACCTCGGGCTCGAGCGCGAGCAGCAACAGCGCCTGCTCATGTCGCAGGGCCGCGTGGTCTACAGCGTCGACATGCTGATCCTCGACGACGACAACAAACCCTTGCCCTGGGACGGCAAGTCGTCGGGCAACCTGGTGGTGCGCGGGCCCTGGGTCATCAGCAGCTACTTCCAGCGCGACGAGTCGCCGCTGGTGAAGGTGAATGGACAAGACTGGTTCCCGACGGGCGACGTGGCCACCATCGACGTCGACGGCTTCATGCAGATCACCGATCGCAGCAAGGACGTGATCAAGTCGGGCGGCGAGTGGATCAGCTCGATCGAACTCGAGAACATCGCGATGTCGCACCCCGCCGTGCATGAGGCGGCCGCCATTGCCTGCTGTCATCCGAAATGGGACGAGCGGCCCTTGCTCGTCGTCGTGAAGAAACCCGGTGCAACGCTCACGCGCGAAGAGATGATTGCGTTCTTCGAGGGGCGCATCGCGAAGTGGCAGACACCCGATGACGTGGCATTCGTCAGCGAGATCCCCCATACCGCGACCGGCAAGATCCAGAAGCTCAAGCTGCGCGAGATCTTCAAGGACCACACCTTGCCCGTGGCCTGAACGCTGCATTCCGCAGAGCGGTTCTGCATGCGGCCTTGAACTTTGCATTGCCGTGCTGTTCCGGGTATTCCTTGAAGCGTTGCGAGGACCTATTCAGTTAATGTCTTGTGGCTGACCTTTCGCACCCAAGGAGACACAGATGAAGTTCACAAAGAAGATGTTCAGCGTATCGGCCGCGGCCGTTCTTGCGCTCAACAGCGGCCTTGCATTTGCGCAAGCCGGTGAAACGGTCAAGATCGCGTTCATCGATCCGCTGTCGGGCCCGATGGCCAACATCGGCACGAACATCTTGCACACCTTCCAGTTCCTGGCCGAGCGTGAAGGCGGCAAGGCGAACCCGGCGGGTGTGAAGTACGAAATCGTTCCCTTCGACAACAAGGGTTCTCCGCAAGAAAGCCTGAGCGTGCTCAAGGCCGCGACCGACCAGGGCATCCGCTACGTGGCGCAAGGCAATGGTTCGGGTGCCGCCGCCGCGCTCAGCGACGCCATCACCAAGTACAACGAACGCAACCCCGGCAAGGAGATGGTGTATCTGAACTACGCGGCGGTCGACCCCGACCTGACCAACAGCAAGTGCAGCTACTGGCACTTCCGCTTCGACGCCGACACCTCCATGAAGATGGAAGCGATGACGACGTACATGAAAGACGACGCGTCGGTGAAGAAGGTCTACATCATCGGCCAGAACTACGCGCACGGCCACCAGGTCGCCAAGTACGCCAAGGAGACCCTGGCTCGCAAGCGGCCCGACGTGCAGATCGTCGGCGAAGACCTGCACCCCATCGGCCAGGTGAAAGACTTCGCTCCGTACATCGCCAAGATCAAGCAGTCGGGCGCCGACACCGTGATCACCGGCAACTGGGGCAACGACATGTCGCTGCTCTTCAAGGCCGCGAAGGACGCCGGCCTCGTCATCAATTTCTACACCTACTATGCCGGCGCCACCGGCTCGCCTGCAGCCTTGAGCGACTATGGTCTGGGTAAGGTGAAGTACGTGTACGGCTTCTACCCCAACCTGCCGGGAGAAGGCATCAAGGTGCTGGAAGGTTTCGAGGCCAAGTACAAGGGCGAAGACTTCAGCACCGCCACCGTGATCCACCTCTTCAGGACGCTCGGCGCCTCGATTGCCAAGGCGAAGTCGACCGACCCGGTGAAGGTGGCCAAGGCCATGGAAGGCATTTCGGTCAAGAGCTTCTCGGGCGAGATCACGATGCGCTCGTCCGACCACCAGCTGCAGCAGACGCTGTACCTCGCCACCTGGCAGAAGGCCGACAAGAAGAACCCGATCGCACGCGAAGGCACCGGCAACACCTGGGTCTCGGAAAAGGTCTTCGAGCCCTACGTGTCGAGCACGCCCACCACTTGCCAGATGAAGCGCCCGGCCTGATTGCTTGGCTGCGAAGGCACGGCTGCCTTCGCAGCGACAGACTCACCGTGTTGAGCAAAGAGGCAAGCCTTCCCAGGCTTGCCTCTTTTCTTGGGTATCTCTTCAGTATCAAAGGATGCGATGGAGTTCTTCACCATATCGCTGCTGAACGGCGTCAGCTACGGGCTGCTGCTGTTCATGCTGAGCTCGGGCCTGACGCTGATCTTCAGCATGATGGGCGTGCTCAATTTCGCCCATGCCAGCTTCTACATGCTGGGCGCCTATTTCGCCTACACCATCACCAAGTACGTCGGCTTCTGGCCTTCGCTGCTGCTGGCGCCGCTGGCCGCGGGCCTGGTCGGCGCGCTTTTCGAGCGCTTCTTCCTTCGCAGGGTGCACAAGTTCGGGCACGTGGCCGAGCTGTTGATCACCTTCGGCCTGTCGTTCGTGCTGCTTGAACTCGTGCAGCTCGGCTGGGGCCGCCTGCCGGTGGACTACCGCGTGCCGCCTTCGCTCGATGGCCCGCTGTTCACCTTGTACGGCACGCAGTTCCCGATCTACCGCGGCTTCATGATGCTGGTCGCGTTGCTGATGCTGGTGTCGCTGTGGCTGCTGCTGGCGCGCACGCGCATCGGGCTGATCATCCAGTCGGCGTTGACGCACCCCGAGATGGCCGAGTCGCTGGGCCACAACGTGCCGCGCGTGTTCATGATGGTGTTCGGCGGCGGCGCCGCGCTGGCCGGGCTGGCCGGCGTGATCGGCGGCAACGCCTACGTCACCGAGCCCGGCATGGCCGCGGCGGTGGGGCCGATCATCTTCGTGGTGGTGGTCGTGGGCGGCTTCGGGTCGCTGGCCGGCGCGTTTGCGGCGTCGCTGCTGATCGGCATCTTGCAGACCTTTGCGGTGGCTCTCGACCAGTCGATCGTGACGGTGCTGCAGCAGCTGCTGAACGTCAACGTCTCGCCGTCGACCTTCGGCTATGCGCTGTTGAAACTCAAGATATCGCAGGTCGCGCCCATCCTCCCGTATGCCTTGCTGGTGCTGATGCTGATCTTCCGCCCCAAGGGCCTGATGGGCACGCGCGAGGGCTGACGATGAGCAACGCAAAGTACTACCAGTTCAAGCCTTTCAACGTCGGCCGCTTCGTGGTCTGGGGCGCGTTTGCTTTGGTGCTTCTCCTCGCGCCGCTGCTGTTCAAGAGCAGCCTCGCGATGACAGTGCTGTCGCAGATGGGCTACACGATCATCATCTGCCTCAGCTACAACATCCTGCTCGGGCAGGGCGGCATGCTCAGCTTCGGGCATGCGGTGTACACGGGGCTGGGTGCCTTCTTGTCGATCCATGCGCTGAACCTCATCGGGGCAGGCCGTTTGCCCTTGCCGGTGAGCCTGGTGCCGGTGGTTGGCGGCCTCGCCGGCGCGGCGGTCGCGGCGCTGCTCGGCTGGGTCACCACCAAGAAAGGCGCCAACACCTTCGCGATGATCACGCTGGGCGTGGGCGAGTTGGTGTTCGCGATGTCGCTGATGTTCCCCGAGTTCTTCGGCGGCGAAGGCGGCATCAGTTCCAACCGCGTGGTCGGCAAGCCCTTGTTCGGCATCAGCTTCGGGCCGCAGATCGAGGTCTATTACCTGATCGCCTTGTACTGCTTCGTGTGCACCGGCGCCATGTTCGCGCTGACGCGCACGCCGCTCGGCCGCATGCTCAACGCCGTGCGCGACAACCCGGAGCGGGTGGAGTTCATCGGCTACAACACCCAGGTCGTGCGCTACATCGCCTTCATCATCGCTGGCTTCTTCGCCGGCATCGGCGGCGGGCTCACGGCACTCAACTTCGAGATCGTGACGGCCGAGTCCGTGAGCGCGATCCGCTCGGGCGGCTACCTGTTGTTCACCTTCCTCGGCGGCGCGCTGTTCTTCTTCGGCCCCATCATCGGCGCCATGCTGTCGGTGCTGGCGCTGGTGCTGTTGTCCGAAGTCACCAAGGCCTGGCAGATCTATCTCGGCGTGATCTTCATGGTGATGGTGATGTTCGCGCCGGGCGGCATCTCCAGCCTGGTGATGATGAACCTGCGCGTGGCGGGCTTCGGCAAGTGGCGGCGCCTGTGGGCCAGCTACCTCGGCCTCGCGGTGACGTTGCTCGTGTGGCTGGCCGGCGCGGCGGCGATGGTCGAGATGATCTACCACCTGCAACTCGACGCCGGCTCGGGCGACGAGGTGAAGTTTCTCGGAACCACGCTCAACATCCGGAGCACCAACACCTGGCTCGTCTCGGCCGCGCTGTTCGTGGTGGGCTACGCGCTGTTCGAGCTGGTGCGCCGCCGCTTCAAGCTGCAGTGGGGCACCATCCAGGAAGAAATCGAAAAAGAACTGCATCGCAGAGGTCACACATGAAGGGCCCAATCTCCACGCCTGGCGGTTGGGCCATCGAGCTCGACGACGTGTGCAAGAACTTCGGCAAGACCGAGATCATCCGCGGCGCAAAACTGCAGGTGAAGGAAGGCGAGCGTGTCGCCATCATCGGGCCCAACGGCGCCGGCAAGTCCACGCTGTTCAACCTGATCAGCGGGCGCTTCGGCCTGAGCAGCGGGCAGATCCGCCTGCATGGTGAGCGCATCGACGGCATGCGGCCCTTCGAGATCAACCGCAAGGGCCTGGCGCGCAGCTTCCAGGTGTCGAACCTGTTCGGCAAGTTGTCGGTGTTCGAGAACATCCGCTGCGCGGTGCTGTGGTCGCAGGGCTACCGCTACGTGTTCTGGAAGTTCCTGGCCAACCTGCATGACGCCAACGACCGTGCCGAAGAAGTCATGAAGATGATCAAGCTCGAGAAGAAGCGCGACATCGCCGCGGTCAATCTCACCTATGCCGAGCAGCGCGCGCTGGAGATCGGCATCACCATCGCAGGGGGCGCCAGCGTGATCCTGCTCGACGAGCCCACGGCCGGCATGAGCAAGAGCGAGACCTCGCGCTTCATCCAGCTCATCCGCGAGGTGACGGTGGGCAAGACGCTGCTGACGGTGGAGCACGACATGGGCGTGGTGTTCGGCCTGGCCGACAAGATCGCGGTGCTGGTGTACGGCGAAGTGATCGCCTTCGACACGCCCGACGCCGTGCGCGCCAACGCGCGCGTGCAGGAGGCCTACCTCGGCTCCATGCTGGCCGACCAACAAGCTGCGGAGCGCTGACATGCTGAACTTGCAAGACCTGCATGCCTACTACGGCAAGAGCCACGTGCTGCATGGCGTGTCGCTCCACGTGAAGCCGGGCGAGATCGTGAGCCTGCTGGGCCGCAACGGCTCGGGGCGCTCGACCACCGTCAAAGCCATCATGGGCCTGGTCAGCGGCCATGGCTCCATCAAATGGCGCGACAACGAGATCCTCGGCCTCAAGGCCTTTCAGATCGCCCACGGCGGCATCGGCTACGTGCCCGAAAACCGCGACATCTTCCCCAAGCTCACGGTGCACCAGAACCTGATGCTGGGCGAGAAGACCAAGAACAAGACGCCGCGCTGGTCGTTCGACGACATGTACCAGCTGTTTCCTCGGCTGAAGGAACGCCAGCACACCGAAGCCGGCGTGCTCTCGGGCGGCGAGCAGCAGATGCTCACGCTGTGCCGCACGCTGATGGGCGACCCCGACCTGATCATGATCGACGAGCCCACCGAGGGCCTGGCGCCCAAGATCGTCGAGCAGGTAGCGGTGTACCTGAAGGAGCTGAAGCGCCGCGGCGTGTCGGTGTTGCTGGTCGAGCAGAAGCTGACCATCGCGCTGGAGATCTCGGAGCGCTGCTACGTGATGGGGCACGGCCAGGTGGTGTTCGAAGGCACCCCCACCGAGCTGCGCGCCAATGCGGACATTCGCAGGGAGTGGCTGGAGGTCTAACATCTTCGACTGCGCCGCCGAGCCGGCACTGTTTCGATCGACCCGGGCGCCCGAGGCGTGCTTGTCGCTGAAGAGACAGAAGCCGGCTTTCCTGCTTTCTAGAATCGAACGATCGTTCGTTTAGCGATCTTCTTTCTGTGGACGTTCCGTGGATTTACCGAGGGCCCAAGCCATGAGTGCCAACTACGAATTGCGCGGCAGCATCGCCGTCATCACGCTCGACAACCCGCCCGTCAACGGCCTCGGCTACGACACGCGGCTGGGCATCACACAGGGCCTGGACAAGGCGCTGTCCGACAAGAGCGTGAAGGCCATCGTGCTGACCGGCGCCGGCAAGGCCTTCTCGGGTGGCGCCGACATCAAGGAGTTCGGCTCGCCCAAGGCCGGCCTGGAGCCCAACCTGCTGAGCGTGATCTCGGCGCTCGAGAACAGCAGCAAGCCCATCGTCGCGGCGGTTCACTCGGTGTGCATGGGCGGTGGCCTGGAGCTGGCGCTCGGTTGCCACTACCGCGTGGTGTCGCCGGGCACGCTCGTCGCGCTGCCGGAAGTGAAGCTGGGGCTGATCCCCGGGGCAGGCGGCACGCAGCGCCTGCCGCGTGTGCTGGGTGTGGAAACAGCGCTGAACATGATCGTCAGCGGTGAGCCGGTGAAGAGCGAATTGCTCGCTGCAGCGCCGGGGCAAAAGCTGTTCGACAAGTTGGTCGAAGGCGATCTGATGACCGCCGCGCTCGCCTTTGCCGCTGAGGTGGCCGACACGCGCCCGCTGCCGCTGGTGCGCAACCTCAAGGCGCAACACCCCAACCCCGATGCCTTCTTCCAGTTCGCGCGCAACACCGTGGGTGCCATGTCGCGCAACTACCCGGCGCCGCTGCAATGCGTGGAGGCGGTGGCCAACTCGGTCTACAAGAAGTTCGACGAAGGCATGCGGCTGGAGCTGGTGGCGTTCCAGGCCCTGATGCTCACGCCCGAGAGCCGAGCGTTGCGCCATCTGTTCGTGGCCGAGCGCGCCACCACCAAGATTCCCGATGTGCCGGCCGATACCCCGGTGCGCGACATCAAGAAGCTCGCCGTCATCGGCGCCGGCACCATGGGCGGCGGCATCGCGATGAATTTTTTGAACGCAGGCATCCCCGTCGTCATTCTCGAGATGAAGCAAGAGGCGCTCGACAAGGGTGTGGGCGTCATCCGCAAAAACTACGAAGCGCAGGTGAAGAAGGGCAAGCTCAAGCAAGACAAGCTCGACGCGCGCATGGCCTTGCTGAGCACCACGCTGAACTACGCCGACCTGAAAGACGCCGACATGGTGATCGAGGCCGTGTTCGAAGACATGGCCGTGAAGCAGAAGGTGTTCAGCACGCTCGACGAGGTGATGAAGCCCGGCGCCATCCTCGCGAGCAACACCTCGACGCTCGACGTCAACCAGATCGCTGCCTTCACCAAGCGCCCGCAAGACGTGATCGGCACGCACTTCTTCAGCCCCGCCAACGTGATGAAGCTGCTGGAAGTCATTCGCGGCGAGAAGACGGCGAAAGACGTGCTCGCCACCGTGATGCAGCTCGGCAAGAAGATCAAGAAGACCTGCGTCGTCTCGGGCGTGTGCGACGGCTTCATCGGCAACCGCATGATCGAGCAGTACTCGCGCCAGGCCGGCTTCCTGCTGGAAGAGGGCGCCACGCCCGAGCAGGTCGACAAGGCAGTCGAGAAGTTCGGTTTCGCGATGGGCCCGTTCCGCATGGGTGACCTCGCCGGCAACGACGTGGGCTGGTACATCCGCAAGCGCCGCTATGTCGAGCAGCCCGAAATGCGCTACAGCAAGACCGCCGATTTGCTGTGCGAGATGGGCCGCTACGGCCAGAAGACAGGCACCGGCTGGTACGACTACGTGCCGGGCAAGCGCGATGCAATCCCGTCGAAGCTGGTTGTCGAGATGATCGAGAAGGAGCGTGCCGCCAAGGGCATCACGCCGCGAAAGATCAGCGACGAAGAGATCGTGCATCGCCTGGTCTATGCGCTGGTGAACGAAGGCGCCAAGATCGTCGAGGAAGGCATTGCGCTGCGCGCGTCAGACATCGACATGGTCTACCTCACCGGCTACGGCTTCCCCGCCTTCCGCGGCGGCCCGATGTGCTATGCCGACCAGCAAGGCCTCTTCAACGTGGTGGCCAGCATGAAGCGCTTTGCGCAGAATCCGCTGGACGATGCATCGTTCTGGAAGCCTGCTCCCTTGCTGGCCAAGCTGGCCGCCGAGGGCAAGACCTTCAGCTGATCGTTCGAACTCCGTTCGCCCTGAGCCCGGACGGCTCAACCAAGGAGCACTTGATGGAACGCGCCACATTCACCCGCATGGAACAAAGCACGGCCGAAGACTGGCAGCTGATCCGCAACGAATCGATGGGCTTTTCGCGCCAGTTGCCCGACCGCCTGCTGGCGCACCTGAAGGTGCTCGAAGGCGACTACGGCGGCTTCCCGGTCGACCGCTACACCCACTCGCTGCAGACTGCCACGCGCGCGTTGAAGGCGGGGTGCGATGAAGAGTACGTGGTGTGCGCGCTGTTCCATGACATCGGCGACACGCTGGGTTCGTACAACCACTTCGACATTGCCGCCGCCATTCTGAAGCCCTTCGTCAGCGACGCCAACCTCTGGATGGTGCAGAACCACGGCATCTTCCAGGGCTACTACTTCTTCCATCACCTCGGCCTGAACCGCAACCTGCGCGACCAGTTCGCCGGCCACCCACACTACGCGCGCACCGAAGAATTCTGCGCGCTGTACGACAACCCGGCCTTCGACCCGAAGGGCGAGACGCTGCCGATGAGCGAGTTCGAACCCATGGTTCGACGCGTTTTCGCCAAGCCGAAGAACAGCATCTACATGCCCGCATTGGCCACCGCTGCCTGACCCCTCACATTGCACTGGAGCACACCATGACCTCAGCCGTGATCGTTTCCACCGCCCGCACGCCGCTCGCCAAGAGCTGGAAGGGCGCTTTCAACATGACGCACGGCGCCTCGCTGGGCGGCTTCGCGGTGAAGGCCGCCGTCGAGCGGGCCGGCATCGACGCCGCCGAAGTCGACGACGTGATCATGGGCTGCGCCACGCCCGAAGGCGCGACCGGCAGCAACATCGCGCGCCAGATCGCGCTGCGCGCCGGCCTGCCCATCACCACCAGCGGCATGACGATCAACCGCTTCTGCTCCAGCGGGCTGCAGACCATCGCCACTGCGGCGCAGCGCGTCATCGCGGGTGAGGGCGACGTGTACGTGGCCGGCGGCGTCGAGAGCATCTCGTGCGTGCAGAACGAAGCCAACCAGCACATGCTGGCCGACCCCTGGCTGCGCGACCACAAGCCCGAGATCTACTGGAACATGCTGCAGACCGCCGAGCAGGTGGCCAAGCGCTACAAGATCGGCCGCGACCGCATGGACGAATACGGCGCTGCCAGCCAGCAGCGCGCCTGCGCCGCACAGGAAGCCGGCCTCTTCAATGCCGAGATGATTTCGGTCACCACCATTGCAGGCGTCGCCGACCCGGTGCTGGGCCTGCGCAGCAAGGAAGTGACGATCAGCGCCGACGAGGGCCTGCGCCCCGGCACCACGAAAGAAGGCATCGCCGGCATCAAGCCCGCGCTGCCGGGCGGCGTGATCTCGGCCGGCAACGCCAGCCAGTTCAGCGACGGCGCGGGGGCCTGCGTGGTGATGAACGAGAAGCTCGCCGAGCAGCGCGGCTACAAGCCGCTGGGGCGCTTCCTCGGCTTTGCGGTCGCCGGCTGCGAGCCTGATGAAATGGGCATCGGCCCGGTGTTCGCCGTGCCCAAGGTGCTCAAGAAACTCGGCCTGAAGGTCAGCGACATTGACCTGTGGGAGCTGAACGAGGCCTTCGCCGTGCAGGTGCTGTACTGCGCCGACACGCTGGGCATCCCGATGGACCGTTTGAACGTCAACGGTGGTGCCATTGCGGTCGGTCACCCTTATGGCGTGAGCGGCCAGCGCTTGACCGGCCATGCGCTGATCGAAGGCAAGCGCCGCGGTGCGAAGCGCGTGGTGGTGACCATGTGCATCGGCGGCGGCATGGGGGCTGCCGGCGTGTTCGAGGTGCTTTGATGGGGCCGTGCTGAGTCATTGCCTTTTTCAACGCAAAGATCGCAAAGGCGCAAAGTTCGCAAAGGAAAGAATGAAGGCTTGGTTTCCTTGTATTCACTTTGCGAACTTTGCGCCTTTGCGGACTTTGCGTTGACAAGACCTACCGCATCACACCGACATCTGAATCGCGCCACCACCTATGACCTACCGCGCCACCGTCGACTTCTTGCTCTATGACTGGCTGAACGCCGAAAGCCTCAGCCAGCGCCCGCGCTTCGCCGACCACTCGCGCGAAACCTTTGCCTCGGTGTTCGACACCTGCGAGCGCATCGCACGCGAAAAATTCCTGCCGTTCAACCGCCTGTCCGACACGCAGGAGCCGCATTTCGACGGCGAAAAAGTTGTCCTGCCGCAGGCGTCGTACGACGCGGCCAAGGCCTACGTCGAGTCCGGCATGCTGGCCGCGGCGCAGGACTACGACATCGGCGGCATGCAGCTGCCCTGCGTCGTGGAGATGGCGGCCAACACCTTCTTCTCCAAGGCCAGCATCGGCCTCGGGGGCGGCGGCATGCTCACGAGCGGCAACGCCAACCTGCTGATGGCGCACGGCACGCCGTTGCAGCAAGACGTGTTCGCGAAGAACGAGTTTGCCGGCCGCTTCTTCGGCACCATGTGCCTGTCGGAGCCGCAGGCCGGCTCCAGCCTGTCGGACATCGTGACGCGCGCCACGCCCGATGGTGATGACTTCGCCGACGACCCGCTCGGCCCGCGCTACCGGTTGCGCGGCAACAAGATGTGGATCAGCAATGGCGAGCATGAACTCACCGAGAACATCGTGCACCTGGTGCTGGCCAAGATCCCGGGGCTCGATGGGGCGCTGGTCCCCGGCACCAAAGGCATCTCGCTCTTCATCGTGCCGAAGAAGCTGGTCGACACCGAAGGCGTGCTGACCGGTGAACGCAACGACGTGGCATTGGCGGGCCTGAACCACAAGCTCGGCTACCGCGGCATCCCGAACACGCTGCTGAACTTCGGCGAGGGCAAGTACCCGGTGCGAGGCAAGCCCGGCGCCATCGGCTACCTCGTCGGCCAGCCCGGCGATGGGCTGAAGTGCATGTTCCACATGATGAACGAGGCTCGCATCGCGGTGGGCTTGGGCGCCACGATGCTCGGCTACGCAGGCTACGAAGCCAGCCTCGAATACGCCAAAGGCCGCCCGCAAGGCCGACCCATCAACCCCGAAGGCAAGAACCCGAACCAGGCGCAGGTGCCGATCATTCAGCATGCCGATGTGAAGCGCATGCTGCTGGCGCAGAAGTCGTATTGCGAAGGGGCGCTCGCGCTGGAACTCTATTGCGCCAAGCTCGTCGACGAGCTGCACACCGGCGAGAACTCGGCCGAAGCCGGTTTGCTGCTGGAGATGCTCACGCCGATTGCCAAGAGCTGGCCCAGCGAGTGGTGCCTGGAGGCCAACAGCCTGGCCATCCAGATCCACGGCGGCTACGGCTACACGCGCGACTACCCGGTCGAGCAGTACTGGCGAGACAACCGGCTCAACATGATCCACGAGGGCACGCACGGCATCCAGGGCCTGGACCTGTTGGGTCGCAAGGTCGTCATGAACGGTGGCAAGGGCCTCGCGCTGTTGGCCGCCAAGGTCAACGCCACCATCGAGCGCGCGCTGCAGACGGCCGAGTGGGCCGAACCCGCGAACGCATTGGCCGGCATGCTCAAGCTGCTGGGCAACACCACCAAGGCCGCGTGGGCGACCGGCGTGCCGGAAGATGCGCTCGCCAATGCCACGCCCTACCTGCAGGGCTTCGGCCACACCGTGCTCGCATGGGTGTGGCTCGACGTGGCCTTGTGCGCGCAGGCGTTGTCTGCACCCGATGATTTGCGCCTGGGTAAGCTCGCAGCGGCGCGCTATTTCTTCCGCTACGAGCTGCCGCGCGTACCCGCCTGGCTGAAGGTCGTCGAAACGCGCGACGATACTTGCCGCTCCATGCAAGAAGGCTGGTTCTAGGATGACAACCCCCACGCTCACCGTGTTCGCTGCCCCCCAAGGGGGCGCAGTACGCTTGGGACGGCCCGGCACGTACTGACATGAAATCAAGCACGATCGATGTGTTGATCTGGGTCTACATCTACGGCGGCCTGCTCGTCGCGGGGTGGGGCCTCTCAGTTCAGCGCAGCAGCAATGGGCTGGGCTTGTCGCTCATCGTTGGCGGCGGGTTGGTTGCGGCCATCGGCTTCTTGTTGATCTACATCCGTTCTCGAATGAAGAACCCCACATGATTCGTCACCTTTTCCTGTCTGCCGCCATCGTTGCGGCGTTTGCCACGGGTGCGCAAGCTGCGCCGTCCTACACCTTCCCGGCCTACGCCAGCGCGGCGCAGGTCGACGCTGCCTGCAAGACCTTGCTCGACCGGGCCAAGGCCGATGAGCAGTGCCTGCAGGCCTTGCCGCCGTCGAGCGCCACGACGCTGCTCGACGAGTTCGATGCGATGACGCAGCGCTACGAAGACACGGTGGGTCCGCTCAGCGTGCTGGCGGCCGTGCACACCGACAAGCAGGTGCGCGACGCAGGCGATGCCTGCGACCTGAATTACCAGAACTTCAACAGCGCGTTTCAGCAGAACGCCAAGATCTACGCCTTGCTCAAGCAGGTGCAGCCCGCCGACGACATCGACGCCCGCCTGCTGCGCGACCAGCTCGACGCCTTCGAAGACTCGGGCGTGGCGCTGAGCCCCGAGCGGCAAGAGCGAGCCCGTGCGCTGACGAACGAGATCACCCGCCTGGGGCAGGAGTTCGACCGCCGCGTCCGCGAAGACCAGACGCGTTCGCCATTCACCGCCGCTGAACTGGCCGGCGTTCCCAAGGAAGCCTGGAAGAACGCCAAGCGCGACTCGAAGGGCCGCTACCTGCTGGGCGTGGACTACCCGACCTACGACGCGGTGATGCAAGGTGCCAAGCGCGGTGCGAGCCGCGAGCGCATGTGGCGCGCCTTCCAGAACCACGGCGGCACGGAGAACCTGAAGACGCTGCAGCAGCTGGGCCAGTTGCGCCGCGAGTACGCGCAGCTCTTCGGGCTCGATTCGTTCGCCGATTTCGTGATGCGCCGCCGCATGGCGCAGCGCGAGGCCGACGTGCAGAAGTTCCTCACCTCGGTGAAAGACACCGTGGCCGCGCGCGAAGTGGCCGACCTGGCGCTGCTGCGCGAAGCCAAGGCGCGCGACCTGAAGCAGAGCCTGGCGGCGACCACGCTCAACCGCTGGGACCTGCAGTACTACATCCAGCGCGAGCGCCGTGCGCGCTTCAACTTCGACCAGGACGAGTTCCGCAGCTACTTCCCGCCGCAGGCGAGCCTCGACTTCGTCTTCCGCGTTGCCACGCGCTTGTTCGGCGTGCAGTTCGAGTCGGCGCCGCAGCCGCTGTGGCACCCGGAAGCGCAGTCGTTCAACGTGCGCGACACGGCGACGCAGAAAGTGCTGGGCACGCTCTTCGTCGACCTGTACCCGCGCGACGGCAAGTACGGCCACGCGGCGGTGTGGAGCTTTCGCAGCAGCTCGACCAAGGTGCAGCGCTTGCCGGCCGCGAGCCTGGTGGTCAACTTCAACCGCAAGGGCCTGAGCATCGACGAGCTCGAGACCCTGTTGCACGAGTTCGGCCATGCCATGCATGCGCTGCTGTCGAACACGCGCTATGCCTCGCAAGGCGGCACGGCAGTGCAGCGCGACTTCGTCGAGGCGCCGTCGCAGATGCTCGAAGACTGGGTCTACGACACCAAGGTTCTGGCGCTGTTCAAGGAGGTCTGCCCGAGCTGCAAGCCGGCACCCGATGACCTGGTGGCGCGGGCCACACAGGCGCGCGACTTTGCCAAGGGCATCTTGTTCGCGCGCCAGCACCTCTATGCAAGCTACGACCTGGCGCTCTACACCAAAGAAGCCCCCGAGCCGATGGAAACCTGGGCCCGCATGGAAGGCGCCACGCCGCTCGGCCACGTGAAGGGCACCCTGTTCCCCGCCAACTTCTCGCACGTGGCGACCAACTACGCCGCCGGCTACTACGGCTACCTGTGGAGCCTGGTGCTCGCCGAAGACCTGCGCACGGCCTTCGCCGAAGACAAGCTGAGTGCCACGGTCGGCGCGCGCTACCGCGCCGAGGTGCTGTCGCAGGGCGGGCAGGTGGCGCCAGCCGAGATGCTGCGCCGCTTTCTCGGGCGTCCCACCAACAGCGAAGCCTTCTTCAAATCACTCAACCGTTGAGCACTGACCATGAGCACACCGATCCAGAAACTGTTCGACCTGAGTGGCAAGACTGCCCTCATCACCGGCGGCTCGCGCGGCCTGGGCCTGCAGATCGCCGAATCGCTGGGTGAGGCTGGTGCCAAGCTGCTGTTGACTGCGCGCAAGGCGGCCGACCTGGAAGAAGCCGCCGCGCACCTGAAGTCGCGCGGCATCGAGGCACTGTGGATTGCCGCCGACGCGAGCCAGCCCGACGAGATCAACCGCGTGGTGGCCGATGCGATGGCGCGCCTGGGGCACATCGACATCCTCGTCAACAACGCCGGCGCCACCTGGGGGGCAGCGGCCGAAGACTACCCGCTCGAGGCCTGGGACAAGGTGATGAACCTCAACATCCGCAGCATCTTCCTGATGAGCCAGGCGGTGGGCAAGCAGAGCATGATCCCGCGCAAGCAGGGCCGCATCATCAACGTGGCGTCGATCGCCGGGCTCTCGGGTTCGTCGCCCGAGATCAAGTACGTGGCCTATGGCACCAGCAAGGGTGCGGTGGTCAACTTCACGCGCACGCTCGCGGGCGAGTGGGGCGCCTACGGCATCACCGTCAATGCGCTCGCGCCCGGCATGTTCCCGAGCAAGATGACCAAGGGCACCATCGAGCGCATGGGTGTCGACAAGCTGGCCGGCAACGCGCCGCTGGGCCGCATCGGCGATGACGACGACCTGAAGGGCGCCGCCCTGCTGTTTGCCTCGGCGGCGGGCAAGCACATCACCGGGCAGATCCTGGCGGTGGACGGCGGCGTGTCTGCTATTCACGGAGGCTGAATACGGTGGAGTTCAAGACCGTCATCCCTTTCGTTGACCTGCTGGGCTTCGAGCTGCTGAAGTTCGACGACGGTGAGGCCGAGATCGCGCTCACGCTGCGCGAGGAGCTGTGCAACTCCTGGAGCGTGGCGCATGGCGGCGTGATGATGACCTTGCTCGACGTGGCCATGGCACACGCCGCCCGCAGCCCCGGCCGTGGCGGCGAAGGCCAGAGCAATGGCATCGGCGTGGTGACCATCGAGATGAAGACCAGCTTCATGCGGCCGGGCCTCGGGCGCTTGCTGGCCAAGGGCCGGCGAGTGCATGCCACGGCGTCGCTCGCGTTCTGCGAAGCCAGCATCGTTGACGACAAGGGCATGCTGGTGGCCCAGGCCAGCGGTACGTTCAAATACCTGAAGGGCCTGCCGGCCGGCGGGCGCAAGATTCACCGCGACAACGCCTCGGACTGAGGTGGTGTGAACGGAGGTGGCCATGGAACACATGCACGACCGGACCCACGAGGTCTTCAACCAGCCACTGCCGCTGGTCGATCGGAATCTGTTCAGCGGCAACCAGGCTTTGCTCGACGCCGTTCGCTTCAATGCGCCCGGCCTGGCAACCGATGGCCTGCAGCGCCTGGGCGAGCAAGTGGGCACCGCGGCGATGCAGACGCATGCCCGCTTGGCCAACGTCCACACGCCGCGGCTGCTGACGCACGACCGCTTCGGCTGCCGTATCGACCAGGTCGAGTTCCACCCCAGCTACCACGCGCTGATGGACCTGGCCGTGTCGTCGGGCCTGCATGGCGCGCCCTGGGCCGAAGGTGCCGCCATGCAAGGGCACGCGCATGTGCGCCGGGCCGCAGGCTTCATGCTGTTCACCGAGATGGAGCCGGCTACGCTGTGCCCGATCTCGATGAGCTATGCGGTCACGCCAGCCCTGAAAGGCAACGCGGCAATCGCCGCCGAGTGGGCCCCCAAGCTGGCCCACCGCAGCTACGACCCGCGCTTCGTCCCCGCGTCGCAGAAGACCGGCGTGACCATGGGCATGGGCATGACCGAAAAGCAGGGCGGCTCCGACGTTCGAGCCAACACCACGCAGGCCCGGCGCGATGGATTTGACGACTGGGGCGAGCGCTACACCCTCGTCGGGCACAAATGGTTCTTCTCGGCGCCGATGTGCGATGCCTTCCTCGTGCTGGCGCAGGCGCCTGCGGGGCTGAGTTGCTTCTTTCTGCCACGCTGGCGGCTCGACGGCAGCGTCAACGCCATCCACATCCAGCGCTTGAAAGACAAGCTGGGCAACAAAGCCAACGCCAGCTCCGAAGTGGAGTTCAACGGCGCGCAGGCCTGGCTGGTCGGTGAAGAAGGGCGTGGCGTGCCGCAGATCCTCGAAATGGGCACGATGACCCGGCTCGATTGCGCGCTGGGCACCAGCGGCTTGATGCGCCAGGCGCTGTCGCTCGCGCTCAACCACACCGCGCAGCGCATGGCCTTCGGCAAGGCGCTGATCTCGCAGCCGCTGATGCGCAACGTGCTGGCCGACCTGGCGCTCGAAAGCGAAGCCGCCACCGCACTCAGCCTGCGCGTGGCGCGCGCCTTCGATCACCCGGGCGATGCACGGGAGGCCGCGATGGCGCGCCTGCTCACGCCGGTGGCCAAGTACTGGGTGTGCAAGCGCGGCAGCCACTTCGCGCAAGAAGCCATGGAGTGCCTGGGCGGCAACGGCTACGTCGAAGAGAACGGCGAAGGCACGATGGCGCGCATCTACCGCGAGATGCCGCTCAACTCCATCTGGGAAGGCGCCGGCAACATCATGGCGCTCGACTTGCTGCGTGCGCTGCGCAAGGGCGGCGTGGTGGCCGATGCATTGGCCGCGGAGCTGGCACCGGCGCGTGGGTCGAACACGGCGTTCGACCGCTTTGCCGACTCGTTGCCGCAGCGCATAGCCGATGCCGGCGCCGATACCGATGCGCGGCGCCTCGCGCAAGACGTGGCCCTGTCCGTGCAGGCCACGCTGTTGCGCCAGCACGCACCCGACTTCGTGTTCGAAGCCTTCTGCCGTTCGCGCCTCGGCGGCGATTGGGGCCAGGCCTTCGGCACGCTGGGCAGCGGTACCGATTTCGATTCGATCATCGCGCGTGCGATGCCTCAGTGAATTTCAAGGATCCGCATGAGTGATCTCATCCTCCACCACTACGACGGCTCGCCCTTCTCCGAGAAGATTCGCCTGATCCTCGGCTTCAAGAGTCTGGCCTGGAAGTCCGTCAAGGTGCCGGTGATGCTGCCCAAGCCCGACGTGGTGGCGCTCACCGGCGGCTACCGCCGCACGCCCTTTCTGCAGATGGGCGCTGACATCTATTGCGACACGGCGCTGATGAGCCGCGTGATCGATGCCCTCGCGCCGCAGCCGCCGCTGTACCCGGTGGCAGCCACCGGCGCGCAGCACATCCTCGCGCAGTGGGCTGACTCCACGCTGTTCTGGACGGCCATTCCGTACACGATGCAGCCGGCTGGCGCGGCTTACTTGTTCAAGGAGGCCCCGCCCGAGTTCCTGAAGGCCTTCGGCGCCGACCGCGCGGCGATGACGCCCAACCTGAAGCGCGCCACCATCCCCGATGCGACGGCCCAGCTCGGCAGCTACTTCAGCTGGCTCGAGACCGAGTTGTCGGATGGCCGCAGCTTCTTGCTCGGCGCGCAGCCTTGCATCGCCGACTTCTCGGTGGCGCAGTCGCTCTGGTACATCCGCCGTGCGCCGCCGGTCGCTGCCGTGCTGGCGCCGTTCGCCAAGCTGATCGCCTGGTATGAGCGCGTGGCCGCCTTCGGCCATGGCACGCCCGAGAAGATGTCGAGCGGCGATGCGATCGCGTTGGCCGCCAGCACGAAGAAACACGCAGTCACGAAAGTCGAACCCGGCGCGGGCTTGGCCGCCGGAGACGCCGTCACCGTGGTAGCCGCCGATTACGCCACCGACCTCGTCGCCGGCACGCTGGTGGGCCTGACGCAACACGAAGTGGTGATCGAACGGACGGATGAACGCGCCGGCACCTTGCACGTGCACTTCCCGCGCATCGGCTATCAGATAAAGGCCCCCAAACCTGCCGCCTAGCGTCAGGCCCCCCGAGGGGGCGATTTGCCTCGGGAGCGGCCCTTCGCCAAATCAAGAAACCAAAGATCGAAGAAACAGGAGAAACCCAATGAAGAACTTCAAGGGCGGCACGGCCGTCATCACCGGTGCGGGTTCGGGCTTTGGCCTGGAAGCGTCGCGCATCGCCGCGCGGCTGGGCATGAACGTCGTGATGGCCGACGTGCAGCAAGACGCGCTCGATGCGGCCGAGGCCGAGATCAGAGACCTGGGTGCGAAGGTGCTGCCCTTCAAGCTCGACGTCGCCAAGGCTGCCGAGGTCGAGGCGCTGGGCGCTGCCACCTTCAAGCAGTTCGGCGCACCCAACTTCGTGTTCAACAACGCCGGTGTCGGCGGCGGCGGCCTGATCTGGGAACACTCGCTGAAGGACTGGGAATGGATCGTCGGCGTCAACCTGATGGGCGTGGCGCATGGGGTGCGCGTCTTCACGCCGATGATGCTCGAGGCGGCGAAGCAAAACCCGGCCTACGAGGGCCACATCGTCAACACCGCGTCGATGGCGGGCATGCTGAACGCGCCCAACATGGGCGTCTACAACGTGACCAAGCACGCGGTGGTGTCGCTCAGCGAGACGCTCTACCAAGACCTGCGCCTGGTCACCGACCAGATCGGCGCTTCGGTGCTGTGCCCGTACTTCGTGCCCACCGGCATCAGCAACAGCCAACGCAACCGGCCGGCCGGCATGGAGGCCGATGCCAAGCCCACCAAGAGCCAGCTGATTGCGCAGGCGATGGCCACCAAGGCCGTGACGAGCGGCCGCATCACGGCCGCGATGATTGCGCAGTTCGTGTTCGATGCGATGGCCGAAGGGCGCTTCTACGTCTACAGCCACCCGCACGCACTGTCGGGCGTGCAGACCCGCCTCGAAGACGCGGTCAGCGGCCGCAACCCGACCGATCCGTTTGCGCACAAGCCCGAACTGGGCGAGCAGCTGCGTGCGGCGTTGCGCTCGGCTGATTGATGCTCGGCCGATTGATCCGCGCGCCGATCAGCAGCCGAGCTTGAGCGCCTGCACCGGGCGGCCGGTGTCGGCGTTGACGACCACCAGGTTCACTTGCCGAGGGTGGGCCGCGTCGACAGCGGTACTGGGGTGGAACTGCAGCGTCGCGGGCACGCCTGCACTCGCCGCCCAGCTGGGCACGGCCTGCCACTCGCGCACCAGGTGGTCGTGCTTCAGCACCGTGCCGGCGTTTTCGCCGGCCTTCACCGCGGTGCTGTGGCCGTCTTCCGTCACGGCCCAGTAGGCAGCGAGCCGGGTGCTCGCGTTCGACTGCACCATGGCCGTGACTTGCGCGCCGCTGCGCATCAAGCTGATCTGCACGACCGAAGTTTCGCGCGCGGGCAGCGCAGCGATGCCCGGCCAGTCCTTGCGGTCCATGCCGTTGACCACCACCTGCGGCGTGTAGTTGTAGCGCGAACCGTTCACGGCCTGCTGCCTTGTCTGGCGCTGCGTGTTGGCGGCCGACGCGAAGCGGTCGGTCCAGCCCAGGCTGTCCCAGTAGTCGACGTGGAAGGCGAGCGCCACCGTGCCCGGGTCGGCTTTGAGTGCAGACAACCAGCGGTCTGCCGGTGGGCAGGAGCTGCAGCCTTCGGAGGTGTAGAGCTCGACCACCGGTGTGATCTGCGTGCCGGTCGTGCGGGCGCAGGTTTGGCCCAGGGCGGGCAATGCGACGGCGGCCAGCGCGGCCAGCAACGTGACGCGAAGAGGCATGTGGTTCTCCATCGAATCGATACCGATTGGTCGCGGCGATGTGGTGGTTCTTACTGTCGAGGGTGAATCTGGACTTTTGTCATCTTGAAGCCGGAAGCCGCGCCCGCCATGAGCATCACCGATGCGGCCTCTGCCATGGTTTGAACCGGGGGCAGCTCGCGGACAATGCAGGTCCTGTTGCTCTCGATTCGCCATGACCTCAGCTTTGCGCTCTTTTCACGTTGCCGTCATTGGCGGTGGCCCCGCGGGCTTGATGGCGGCCGAGGTGTTGTCGCAGGGCGGTGCGCAGGTCGATGTGTACGACGCCATGCCCTCGGTGGGCCGCAAGTTCCTGCTGGCCGGCAAAGGCGGGCTCAACCTCACTCACAGCGAGGCGCTGGAACCCTTCTTGTCTCGTTATGGCTCGCGTCGCGCCGAAGTGGCTCGGTGGCTGCAAGCCTTCGGCCCGGAGCAGGTGCGCGAATGGGTGCATGGTCTCGGTGTGAGCACCTTCGTCGGCTCATCGGGCCGTGTGTTCCCGACCGACATGAAAGCCGCGCCGCTGCTGCGTGCCTGGCTGCACCGGCTGCGCGTGAGTGGCGTGCGCTTTCACATGCGTCATCGTTTCCTTGGATGGACCGACGAAGGGGGCGCGGCCTTGCGCTTCGCGTCACCGCAGGGCGAGCAGCGGGTGACGGCCGATGCGGTGGTCTTGGCACTGGGTGGCGCGAGCTGGTCTCGCCTCGGGTCGGATGGCGCTTGGGCGCCGTGGTTGCAAGAGCGCGGTGCCGAGCTCGCACCGCTGCAACCCGCGAACTGCGGCTTCGACATCGGTTGGTCAGAGCACTTTCGCAGTCGGTACGCGGGGGAGCCGTTGAAGTCGGTGGCGCTGTCTTTTGACGGGCAGGGCGGCACACGGTTTCATCAAGCCGGCGAGTTCATTGCAACCGAGACGGGCGTCGAAGGCAGCCTGGTCTATGCCGCATCGAGCCTGTTGCGCGACGAGGTTGCCGCGCAGGGCAGTGCGACTCTGCACGTCGATCTGCTGCCCGCACGGAGCCTGGAGTGGGTGCGCGACGAACTGGCACGCCCGCGCGGGCCGCGGTCGCTGTCGACGCACCTGAAGAGCCGGCTCGGCCTGCACGGCGTCAAGGCCGGGCTGCTGTATGAGGTGGTGCCGCGCTCGGAGATGTCTGACCCGCTTCGCTTGGCGGGCTTCATCAAGGCGCTGCCTCTGCGCTTGGTCGCGGCGCGGCCGATCGATGAGGCCATCAGCAGCGCCGGCGGTGTGCGCCTGGAGTCGCTGGACGACGCCTTGATGTTGAACGCATCGCCGGGCGTGTTTTGCGCCGGCGAGATGCTGGACTGGGAAGCCCCGACCGGCGGCTACCTGCTCACGGCCTGCCTCGCGAGCGGTCGCGTGGCGGCCAGCGGCGCGTTGCGCTGGCTGGCCTTGCCCGATGAGGGGCCGCGTGCTTGATGTTCTGAAGAGCCGGATCGGCGCGCTGCTTTGCGTGGTGGCCTTGCTGGGCGCCTTGGCCTGGTGGGGCAGCGGCCCGGACCGGGAAGAGCCGAAGGCATCGGCACCGGGCGCTTCGGCCGTCGCGCAGAGCCCGGCGGGTTCTTCTGTGGCGGGCAACGACAAGGGCGTGGTCGAGATCGACATGCTGGGAACGAAGCTTGACGCCGCGCGCTTGTTCGACCTCGGGTTTGCAGGCGGGTTGACCATCGACCGGGACACGCGCACTGCGCTGGACGCGCTGTCGACGGCCCTGCCCGACGAGGCTTCCGAGGCCGACATGCAGAAGCTCGCATCCACGCTGCGCCGGGGCTTGCCGCCCGAGGATGCAGAGAAGGCGATCAAGCTCTTCCACGACTACCGCGATTACCAAGCCGACATGAAGATCGAGCTGCCGACGCTCGGCACCCCCGAGTCGCAGGAGGCCAGCAACGCTTACTTCGATCGCGTCATGCAAGTGCAGCGCAAGCACTTCGACGAGGCGACCGCGAAAGCGCTGTTCGGGCAGGACATCCAGAACGCGCGGCTGGGTTCGCTGGCGAGCTTCATCAACCGCGACTCGGGCCTGAGCCCGGCACAGCGGAAGGAGCAGCTCGATGCCTTGCGTGCGCTGTTGCCTGCGGACCAGCGAAGCTTGATTCCCGATGCGGAAACCGCCGCCCCCGCCATCATCGACACCGAGCCCGTCAAGCGTTGATCTCCCTCGGTGCAAGAGCGTCAAATGACCGTGTGGCAAACTTCGCCGCTTTCCTTTTCGGCTCGGCCACGGGCCCCTCGCTTTGAACAAGATCCTTCTGCAATTGGCCGTCGAATTGAAGGTTCGGCCGGCCCAGGTGAATGCAGCCGTGGAGCTGCTGGATGGTGGCGCGACGGTGCCCTTCATTGCCCGCTACCGCAAAGAGGCCACCGACAACCTCGATGACACCCAACTGCGCGATCTGGAGTCTCGGCTCGGCTATCTGCGTGAACTGGAAGAGCGCCGCGCGGCGGTGCTCAAGAGCATCGACGAACAGGGCAAGCTGACGCCCGAGTTGCGGGCCGCGGTGGAGACTGCGCCGACCAAGCAGGAGCTCGAAGACATCTATTTGCCGTTCAAGCCGCGCCGGCGCACCAAGGGCATGATCGCCCGCGAAGCCGGCCTGGAGCCGCTGGCCGACAAGCTGTTTGCCGACCCGAGCCTGGTGCCGATGGAAGAGGCCGCAGCCTTCATCAACGCCGATGGCGGTTTTGCCGACGCACCGGCCGTGCTCGACGGTGTGCGCGACCTGCTCAGCGAGCGCTGGGCCGAAGACGCCGCGCTGGTCGGCAAGCTGCGCGAGTGGCTGTGGGACGAAGGCCTGCTGCGCTCCAAGCTGATGGACGGCAAGGATGAGAACAACCCCGACATCTCGAAGTTCCGCGACTACTTCGACTACGACGAGCCGATCAATCGCGTGCCGTCGCACCGTGCGCTGGCGGTGTTCCGCGGTCGCACGCAAGAGTTTCTCGATGCCAAGCTGATGCTCGATGAAGAGCTGGTGCTCGGGCAGCCGTCGAAGGCGGAAGGCCGCATTGCCATCCACCTCGGCTGGAGCCACGCCAAGCGCGCGGCCGATGACCTGATCCGCAAGACCGTCGCCTGGACCTGGAAGGTCAAGCTGAGCCTGAGCTTGGAACGTGACCTCTTCAGCCGCCTGCGCGAAGACGCCGAAAAGGTCGCCATCAAGGTGTTCGCCGAAAACCTGCGCGACCTGTTGCTGGCCGCGCCGGCCGGCCCGCGCGTGGTGATGGGGCTGGACCCAGGCATCCGCACCGGCGTGAAGGTAGCCGTGGTCGATGCCACCGGCAAGGTGCTGGACACGAACACCGTTTATCCGCACGAGCCGCGCAAGGATTGGGAAGGCTCGATCCACACGCTGGGCCGCCTGTGCGCGACGCATGGTGTGAACCTGATCGCCATCGGCAACGGCACGGCCAGCCGCGAGACAGACAAATTGGCTTCGGATCTGATCAAGCGCATCCAGCAGCTCGCGCCGGGCACGCACATCGAGAAGGTGGTGGTCAGCGAAGCCGGCGCGTCGGTGTATTCGGCGAGCGAGTTCGCAAGCAAGGAGCTGCCCGAACTCGACGTGAGTTTGCGCGGCGCGGTGAGCATTGCGCGTCGCCTGCAAGACCCGCTGGCCGAGCTGGTGAAGATCGACCCGAAGAGCATCGGCGTCGGCCAGTACCAGCACGACGTGAACCAGAGCGACCTGGCCAAGAGCCTCGACGTGGTGATCGAAGACTGCGTGAACTCGGTCGGTGTGGACCTGAATACCGCATCAGCGCCATTGCTGGCGCGCGTGTCGGGCCTGAGCACTGCGGTGGCGGGCAGCATCGTGCGCTGGCGCGATGCGAACGGCGCGTTTCGCAACCGCCAGCAGTTGCTCGACGTGAGCGGGTTGGGTGCCAAGACCTTCGAGCAGAGCGCGGGCTTTCTGCGTATTCGCAATGGCGACAACCCGCTGGATCAGTCGGGCGTTCACCCGGAGACCTATCCGGTGGTCGAGAAGATCCTGAAGGCTGTCGCCAAGCCAGCCGCGGAGGTGATGGGCCGCAGCGATGTGCTGCGCGCGCTCAAGCCCGATGCCTTTGCCGACGACAAGTTCGGCGCCATCACGGTGAAGGACATCTTTGCCGAGCTGGAAAAGCCGGGCCGCGACCCGCGCCCGGACTTCAAGGTGGCACGCTTCAACGACGGCGTGGAAGACCTGAAGGACTTGCAGCCCGGCATGACGCTCGAAGGCACGGTGAGCAACGTGGCGCAGTTCGGCGCCTTCATCGATCTGGGCGTGCATCAGGACGGCCTGGTGCATGTGAGCCAACTCAGCAACAAGTTCGTCAACGATGCGCGCGAGGTCGTGAAGACCGGTGACATCGTGAAGGTGAAGGTGCTGGAAGTCGACATGGCGCGCAAGCGCATCTCGCTCACGATGAAGCTCGATGTGGCCGTCGCGCCACGTGGCGAGCAGGGTGACAACAGCTACCGTCCACCGGCCCGAGGTGAACGCTCTGGTGGCGCACCGCGCGCACCTGCCGCCCAGCCGCAAGGCGCTTCGGCAATGGCCGCAGCGTTCGCCAAGCTGCAAACCAAGCGTTGAGATGACGCGCTCCAGTCGCTTTGCATGAAAGCCCTGCAGGTCCATGCCGGCCCGCGCGCGCTGAAGGCATTGCGTGAGCAGGGCTTGCGACCGCAGGACGTGCGGGCCGTGCCGGGTGCAGCCGGCGGGCCCAAGGGGCTGGTGCTCAGCCCGCTCGACCAGTTCATCTTCGGCGAGTGGCTCGCAGCCAACCCGGAGCCTGTCCACCTGATCGGCGCGTCGATCGGCGCGTGGCGCATGGCCACGGCCTGCCTGAGTAACACCAAGCAGGCAATCGCCCGCATGGCCGACGACTACATCCGCCAGGATTACGAGCACGAGAAGGGCAAGCTGCCCGCGCCCGCGGTCGTGAGCCAGGTCTTCGGCGCCAAGCTGGCCGAGCATTTCACCGGGCGCGAGGCCGAGCTGCTGAACCATCCGCGCTTTCGGCTGCATGTGTTCACCAGCCGCGGGCGACATGTGTTGCGGCGCGAAGGCAAGAGGCTTTCCCGCTTGACCACGCCGCTGGGCTACCTGGGTGCGTTTGCCACCAACGTCGTCAGCCGCAAGGCCATGGGAGCGTGGCTGGAACGGGTGATTTTTTCAGACCCGCGCGATTCGCTGCCGCTGCATCTGCACGACTACCGCACCCACACCGCGGCACTGAACTTCGGCAACCTGCAGCCCAGCATCCTGGCGAGTTGTTCGATACCTTTCTGGCTCGACGCGGTGCACGACATTCCCGGCGCGCCGCGTGGTGCGTACTGGGACGGTGGCATCACCGACTACCACCTGCACTTGAACTACGCCTCGATGCGCGACGGGCTCGTGCTGTATCCGCATTTCCAGAAAACCGTGATCCCCGGCTGGCTGGACAAGGCGCTGAAGTACCGCCACCGCGCCAGCGTGCACCTGGACAACGTGGTGGTGGTGTCGCCCACGCTGGAGTGGATCAAGACGCTGCCCAATGCCAAGCTCCCCGACCGCGCAGACTTCAAGCACTACGGCGACGACGTGCCGGCGCGCGTGGCCGCCTGGTCGCGCGCCGTGGCCGAAAGCCAGCGCCTGAGCGATGAGTTTGCCGCGCTCGTCGGCAGCGGGCAGCCCATCGAAGCGCAGCCCCTCTGAGCTCTTGACGCGGCCTGATTCGCGTGGGCCAATGGCTAGCCCAATCAGCCCAACAACGAGGAGTAGAAGGGTATGAATCTGACCAAGCGCGCAGTGGCCGAGTTGCTCGGCACGTTCTGGCTCGTTCTCGGTGGCTGCGGCAGCGCTGTGCTGGCGGCAGCCTTCCCCAATGTGGGCATCGGCCTGCTCGGCGTGTCGTTCGCGTTCGGGCTCACGGTGCTGACGATGGCCTTCACCATCGGGCACATCTCGGGCTGCCACCTGAACCCGGCAGTGTCGATCGGGCTCGTGGCCGGCGGGCGCTTCAAGGCCGCCGATCTGCCGGCTTACATTATTGCCCAGGTGATCGGCGCGGTGGCCGCAGCGGCGGTGCTGTACTTCATTGCCAGCGGCAAGGCCGGCTTCAGCCTCGCAGGTGGGCTGGCCTCGAACGGCTACGAGGCGCATTCGCCCGGTGGTTATTCGCTGGCGGCTGCCTTCGTGACCGAGGTGGTGCTGACGGCGTTCTTCCTGCTGATCATCATGGGCTCGACCGACAAGCGGGCACCGGCGGGTTTTGCGCCGATCGCCATCGGGCTCACGCTGACGCTGATCCACCTGATCAGCATCCCGGTCACCAACACGTCGGTGAACCCGGCGCGCAGCACCGGGCCGGCCTTGATCGTCGGCGACTGGGCCTTGTCGCAGTTGTGGCTGTTCTGGGTCGCGCCGATCATCGGGGCGGTGATCGGCGGCGTGCTCTACCGCTGGTTGGGCGAAGAAAAAGCGTGAAGCGCACGCGGGCTGTTTTACAATGAAAGCCCTACAAACGAGCAAGAGCGAGAAGGGCACCATGGTTATGACACCGCGAACTACGACCAGGCAGGTACAGCTCTAGTCGGCCGCGGCTCCATCACGTCTTATCTCGTCATCTCTCGAAAGCGCGGCTCACCCCCGCGCTTTTTTGTTTCTGGAGTTTTTCATCATGATTTCTGTTCAATTGCCCGATGGTTCCAAGCGTCAATTCGAAGGCCCAGTCACAGTGGCCGAAGTGGCTGCGTCCATCGGTACCGGTCTGGCCAAGGCGGCGTTGGCTGGGCGCGTGGGGCAGGGCGCTGATGCCAAGGTCGTCGACACCAGCTATCGCATCGAACGCGACATGTCGCTGGCCATCGTCACCGAGAAGGACGCCGACGGGCTGGAAGTCATTCGCCATTCCACGGCACACCTGTTGGCCTATGCGGTGAAGGAACTCTTCCCCGAAGCCCAGGTGACCATCGGCCCGGTGATCGAGAACGGCTTCTTCTACGACTTCTCGTACAAGCGCCCGTTCACGCCGGAAGATCTGGTCGCCATCGAAGCCAAGATGACAGAGCTGGCAAAGAAAGACGAGCGGGTCGAACGGCGTGTGTTGCCGCGCGACGAGGCCGTGGCGTATTTCAAGAGCCTGGGTGAGCACTACAAGGCGGAGATCATCGCCAGCATTCCGGCGAACGAAGACGTTTCCCTTTACCGCGAAGGCAAGTTCGAAGACCTTTGCCGCGGCCCCCATGTACCGAGCACCGGCAAGCTCAGGCACTTCAAATTGATGAAGGTGGCCGGTGCGTACTGGCGCGGCGATCACCGCAACGAGATGCTCCAGCGCATCTACGGCACCGCCTGGGCCACGAAGGAAGAACTGGCGCAGCATCTGCACATGCTCGAAGAGGCCGAGAAGCGTGACCACCGCAAGCTGGGTCGCGAACTCGATCTCTTCCACATGGAAGAGACGGCGCCTGGCTTGGTGTTCTGGCACCCCAAGGGATGGGCGGTGTGGCAGCAGGTCGAGCAGTACATGCGTGCCGTCTATCGCGACAACGGCTACCAAGAGGTCAAAGGTCCGCAGATCCTGGACAAGCACCTGTGGGAGAAAACGGGTCACTGGGACAACTACCGCGACAACATGTTCACGACGGAGTCGGAAAAGCGCGAGTACGCGCTCAAGCCGATGAACTGCCCGGGCCACGTGCTGATCTTCAAGTCGGCCCTGCGCAGCTACCGCGAGTTGCCGCTGCGCTATGGCGAGTTCGGCCAGTGCCACCGCAACGAACCGAGCGGCGCGTTGCACGGGATCATGCGTGTGCGCGGCTTCACGCAGGATGACGGCCACATCTTCTGCACCGAAGACCACATCCTCGACGAATGCGTGGCCTACACGACGCTGCTGCAGAAGGTCTACAAGGACTTTGGCTTCACCGACATCATCTACAAGGTCGCCACGCGGCCCGAGAAGCGCGTCGGCTCCGACGCGCTATGGGACAAGGCCGAGCATGCGGTCATGGAAGCGCTGCGCAAGTCGGGCTGCGAGTTCATCGTGTCGCCGGGCGACGGAGCGTTCTACGGCCCGAAGATCGAGTACACGCTGAAAGACGCCCTCGGCCGGCAGTGGCAGTGCGGCACGATGCAGGTCGACTTCAACACCGCCGAGCGGCTGGGTGGCGAGTACGTCACAGAGACAAGCGCCAAGGCTTACCCGGTGATGCTGCATCGCGCCATCGTCGGCAGTCTGGAGCGTTTCATCGGCATCCTGATCGAGCAGCACGCCGGTGCGCTGCCCGCTTGGCTGGCTCCGGTGCAGGCTGTCGTCATGAATATCACCGACGACCAAGCCGACTACGCCCGGGAAGTCGCGAAAACGCTTCAAAAACAAGGGCTTAGAGTCGAATGCGATTTGCGCAACGAGAAAATAACTCGTAAAATTAGGGAGCATTCAATGCAAAAGGTCCCGTTCCTCCTGGTCGTGGGTGACAAGGAGAAGGCAAACGGGGCTGTTGCCGTGCGCGCTCGTGGCAACCAAGATCTCGGAGTAATGCCTCTGGACGACTTCCATACGAAGATCGCCAGTGACATTTCCAATCGTGTTTAACGAGAGGTCTGACTGCGGAGCACGCGTTTGACTGTTTTTGGATTCTCCTGCCTTGGAGTCCGCTGAAGGATTTGAACTATCGCTACTTTTGCTGACCGCCGTACTCCCAATGTGGAGCGCAAGCACCGCCTCAACCGCGAAATCATGGCGCCGGAAGTCCGGCTCAATGGCGTAGACAACGAACCGCTGGGTATCGTGTCCACGCAAGAAGCCTTGCGAATGGCGGGTGAACTGGACGTTGATCTGGTCGAGATTGCAGCCCAGGCCGATCCGCCTGTATGCCGCTTGATGGACTACGGCAAGTTCAAGTACCAGGAGCAAAAGCGGGCGGCGGAAGCCAAGTCGAAGCAAAAAGTCATCGAAATCAAGGAAGTCAAATTCCGCCCGGGTACGGACGAAGGCGACTACCAGATCAAGATGCGCAACCTGCGCCGCTTCATCGAAGAAGACGGCGACAAGGGCAAGGTCACGCTGCGTTACCGCGGCCGCGAGATCACCCACCAGGACATCGGTATGCGCCTGCTTGAACGGATTCGTGATGACCTCGCAGATTGTGCGGTGGTCGAGAACATGCCGAAGCTCGAAGGGCGCCAGATGATCATGGTGCTGGGCCCGAAGAAGAGGCAGTGATGTGAAGAGTTCAGCGCCCTGGTTTGGTCGCCAGGGTGTTGCAAGAAGCCTCTGCAGGCTTACAAGACCGCAAGTCGTTTTGCGGGCGCCTGCAGGAGCAATTTAAAAAGGAGCAGTTCATGCCCAAAATGAAGACCAAGAGCAGCGCCAAAAAGCGCTTTCGCGTGCGTCCTGGTGGCACTGTCAAACGCGGTCAAGCGTTCAAGCGCCACATCCTGACCAAGAAGTCGACGAAGAACAAGCGCCAGCTCCGTGGAGCCGTTGCCGTTCACGAGACGAACATGGGCAGCATTGCGCAAATGCTGCCTTTCGCTGGTCTCTGACCCGCGGTCTCCCAGTTACTTCTTAGAAGGGAAAAGACATGCCTCGCGTTAAACGTGGTGTAACCGCACGTGCTCGTCACAAAAAAGTTCTCGCACTCGCCAAGGGTTACCGTGGCCGCCGCAAGAACGTCTTCCGCATCGCCAAACAAGCGGTCATGCGCGCTGGGCAATACGCCTATCGCGATCGCCGCACGAAGAAGCGTGTGTTCCGTCAGCTCTGGATTGCCCGTATCAACGCGGCGAGCCGGGGCCTGGGCGTCACCTACAGCAAGTTCATGGCTGGCTTGAAGAAGGCCAACATCGACATCGACCGCAAGGTTCTTGCCGACATGGCCGTGAATGATCCTGCCGCTTTTGGCAGCATCGTCGAGAAGGTGAAGGCCCAGCTCGCTTGAATGCCGTGACAGCGCCGAGTGCAGTAAAGCTCGGCGCCACAGCAAGCCCTTGGTCGGTTTCGGCCGACCAAGGCAAGCTCTCAAAGGCCGACCTTTTGTTCGGCCTTTTTTATTGTCCAAAGACAGATCATTGAACAGATGAACGACCTCGATCAACTGGTGCTGGCCGCGCAGGCGGATTTCGCGCAAGCTGGTGCACCCGCCGATCTGGAAAATGCCAAGGCACGCTACCTCGGCAAGTCCGGCCGCGTGACTGAGTTGCTGAAGGGCTTGTCGGCGCTTTCGCCCGAAGAAAAGAAGACCCGCGGTGCCGACATCAACGCGGCCAAGCAGCAGGTCGAGGCCGCGCTCAATGCTCGCCGCCAGGCCTTGGCCGACGCCGAACTGCAGGCGCAGCTCAAAGCCGAATCGCTCGACGTCACGCTGCCCGGGCGCAGGCGTGGCAGCAGTGGCATGCACCCGATCACCCGCACGATGGAGCGCATCGAAGCCATCTTCGGCTCCATGGGTTTTGATGTGGCCGACGGCCCTGAGATCGAGACCGATTGGTACAGCTTCACGGCGCTGAACAACCCCGAGAACCACCCCGCGCGTTCGATGCAAGACACCTTCTACGTCGACATGAAAGACGCAGATGGCGGCTGGCTCAATCTGCGCCCGCACACCTCGCCCATGCAGGTGCGCTATGCCCGCGAGCACGCCCGCAAGTACGCTGACCAGGCGAACATGCCCGACATCCGCGTGATCGTGCCGGGCCGCACCTACCGCGTGGACAGCGATGCCACGCATTCACCGATGTTCCACCAGGTCGAAGGTCTCTGGGTCGGCGAGAACGTGAGCTTCAAGGATCTGAAATCGATGTACCTCGATTTCATTCAGGCCTTCTTTGAAACCACCGACCTCAAGCTGCGCTTTCGCCCCAGCTATTTCCCCTTCACCGAACCGAGCGCCGAGATCGACATCATGTTCGAAAGCGGCCCGCTTAAAGGCCGTTGGCTCGAGGTGTCGGGTTCGGGTCAGGTGCATCCGCAAGTCATTCGCAACATGGGGTTGGATCCGGAGCGCTATATCGGCTTTGCATTCGGCTCCGGTATCGATCGCCTGGCGATGCTTCGCTACGGCGTGAGCGACCTGCGCTTGTTCTTTGACGGCGACCTGCGTTTTCTTTCCCAGTTCCAGTAAGCGAATCACGACCAGATGCAATTCCCAGAGTCATGGTTGCGCGAGTTCTGCAACCCACCCCTCACCACCACCCAGTTGGCCGACTTGCTCACGATGTCGGGCATGGAAGTCGAAGAGTTGCGTCCTGTCGCACCGCCTTTCAGCCAAGTCGTCGTGGGTGAGGTATTGGACGTCGCTCGCCATCCGAATGCCGATCGACTCAATGTCTGCCAGGTCAGCATCGGCTCCGGCCCCGTGCTCAACATCGTTTGCGGCGCACCCAACGTGCGCGCAGGCATCAAGGTGCCGTGTGCTTTGGTTGGCGCGCAGCTGCCGCCGGCGGAAGAGGGCGGAGCACGGTTCGAAATCAAGCTCGGCGAGCTTCGCGGTGTGAAAAGCGAGGGCATGCTGTGCTCCGCACGAGAGCTCAAGCTGTCAGAGGACCACGGCGGTCTGTTGATCCTGCCGCCTGATGCGGTTGTAGGGACGTCGATCAGAGAACAGTTGAAGCTCGACGACACGCGGTTCACGCTCAAGCTCACGCCGAACCTGGCGCACTGCCTCAGCGTGTATGGCGTTGCGCGCGAAGTGTCTGCATTGACGAGCGCACCGCTCTTGCAGCCGCAGTTTCCGAAAGCCAAGACGGTTCATGCAGACAAGTTGCCTGTTCGTGTCGAAGCGCCTGACCTGTGCGGGCGCTTCTCTGGCCGCATCATCCGCAAGGTCAACACCAAGGCCGCTACACCAGCTTGGATGGTCGACCGATTGGCTCGCTGCGGCCAGCGTTCGGTTACTGCGCTGGTGGACATCTCGAACTACGTGATGTTCGAGTATGGCCGCCCGTCGCACATCTTCGATCTCGACAAGATCCACGGCGGCCTCACCGTGCGTTGGGGGCGCGAGGGAGAAACGCTCAAGCTGCTGAACGGCAACACCATCGAGCTCGACGCGAACGTCGGTGTGATCGCCGATGACCAAGCGGTGGAATCGCTTGCCGGCATCATGGGCGGCGATGCGACAGCAGTATCCGACGACACCCGCAATGTTTACGTCGAAGCTGCCTTCTGGTGGCCGCAGGCCGTGGCCGGTCGATCGCGCCGCTACAACTTCAGCACCGATGCCGGGCACCGGTTCGAGCGCGGTGTCGACCCCTCGTTGACGGTCGAGCACATCGAACGCGTCACCCAGCTGATCCTCGAGATTTGCGGGGGCGAGCCCTCCGTGATGGACGACCAGATCATCAAGCTGCCACAGAAGCCACCTGTTGCCATGCGAGTCGACCGTGCGGCCAAGGTGATCGGCATGCCCGTCACCCAGGCGCAATGCCTTGGCGTCCTGCAGAGGCTGGGCTTGCAGGTGAACGAGGCGCCGGGCGTATTGACTGTCACGCCGCCAAGCTGGCGCTTCGATCTGCAGATCGAAGAAGACCTGATCGAAGAAGTGATTCGCGTGCTGGGCTACCAGATCTTGCCCGAAACGGCACCGCTAGCGCCTGTGCGGGCGCGAGTCCGCAGCGAAGCGAGCCGAGGGCTGCATTCGCTTCGCCATGAGCTGGCAGGCCTGGACTATCAGGAGACCATCAACTTCAGCTTCGTCGAGGAGCGCTGGGAGCGTGAACTCGCCGGCAACGAGCGGCCCATTCGCGTGCTGAACCCGATCGCCAGCCCGCTGTCGGTGATGCGCTCCAGCCTGCTCGGGAGCCTGGTTTCTGTGCTGCGCTTCAATCTTGCGCGCAAGGCGACGCGCATTCGCGTGTTCGAAATCGGCCGTGTGTTCAAGCGTGATGCCGAAGTGCGCGATGGCGCGTTCAGCGTGGCGGGCATTGCACAGCCGATGCGTGTCGCAGGGTTGGCCTACGGCAATGCAGATGATGTGCAGTGGGCAGTCAAGGAGCGCGCGGTCGACTTTTTCGATGTGAAGGGTGATATCGAAGCCCTGCTCGCGCCGCGCAAGGTGCGCTTTGTCCCCCTGGAGCACCCGGCCTTGCACCCCGGGCGCTCAGCGAGCATTGAGGTTGACGGACGCACGATCGGTTTCGTCGGTGAGTTGCACCCGCGCTGGCGGCAAGGCTACGAGCTGCCGGTCGCGCCGATCGTCTTCGAATTGGAGTCCGATGCGTTGCAACAGCGTGAGCTTCCTGCCTTCCAGCCCATTCCCCGCCAGCAATCGGCATGGCGCGATATTGCCGTGATCGCCGGCGAGCACGTCACGCACGACGCACTGATCGATACCGCCAAATCGGCGCAAGCGGGCTTGGTCCGCTCCGTCAGGCTCTTCGATGTCTACAAGCCGTCAGCTGCTACATCGGACATGGGAACGGGTGAGCGCAGCCTCGCCATTCGCCTGGAGTTGCTCGATGACGCGGTGACATTGACCGATGAGCGCATCGAATCCGTCAAAGCGGATGTGCTGAACGCGCTTCAGACCCGGCTGGGCGTGCGTCTACGTGGTTGAAACCGAAGTACCTGCATGACGACCACCCCACCCGACAGAGTTCCAGAGCGCGTGATGTTGCTTCCGACGCTGGAGACGCCCACGCTGACGAAGGCGGAGCTGGCCGAATTGCTGTTTGAACGTCTTGGGCTCAACAAGCGCGAGTCCAAGGACATGGTCGAAGCGTTCTTCGACATCATCCACAGCACCTTGGTGACGGGAGACGACGTCAAGATGTCGGGCTTCGGCAACTTCAATATCCGACGTAAGGCCCCCCGACCCGGTCGCAACCCGCGAACAGGAGAGGCCATTCCGATCAAGGCCCGGAACGTGGTCACTTTTCATGCGAGCCATAAACTCAAGGGGGTTGTCCAAGGCGACATCCCAGCGGGAGACGACTTCGAATGAGCGCTCTCGAGAGAAGCTGAGCAGCCCTGTCGGTGGCATCGAGGAAGCGTGATGGCGAACAGAAACCTGAAGATCGCAGCTGGAGTCGTGCTTGGCGCATGCGTGGTGTTTGCCTCGGTGAGGGTTTGGACGCAGCGCGCGGCGCAAGAGGCTGAGCAAGAACGCGAGCAGCAGGCGAAGAAAGCAGTGATGGACCGGCGAGCATTGAATCAGGAAGAAATGCGGAAGGACTTTGTTCGCCAATTGCAGAACAAAGAGGAAATCCAAGCTGCTGCTCGGCGTGCGGCGTCTGCAGCGAGCCAAGCTGGCAAATAGCGCGGATAGCGCGTTCTGTCGAAAGCGACTGCCGATAGAAGTCCAAGCCACGGACATAGCGGACATGATCTGTCCGGATTGGGCCGGATTTCAGAAGGAAGTCACGGTGCTGCGCGCTCCGGTAGATCGGCTGGGAACAAATCGCGAGAGCGATTAGGTGGAGAGAAGCCACTTCGAGTAAAGTCTAGCTTTCTCTCCCGATCTTATTGATTTAAATGGAGAAAGCGCTTCCAGCCATCCCTGCCAAACGCTACTTCACCATTGGCGAAGTCAGCGATTTGTGCGGCGTGAAGCCGTACGTGCTGCGCTATTGGGAACAAGAATTCACCCAGCTCAAGCCCATGAAGCGGCGCGGCAACCGCCGTTACTACCAGCACCATGAGGTGCTGCTGATTCGCCGAATCCGCGAACTGCTGTATGAGCAGGGCTTCACCATCAGTGGCGCTCGCAACCGACTCACGGAGCTGATCCATGTCCGGGCGGACGTGCCTGGCCTGGCTGACAAAGAGCCTGATGGGGTCGACTTGGCTGATGAACTGGTAACCGACGACATGATCCAGGTCGAAGAAGTGCCGGTGGCCGAAGTGATCACCACTGAGGTGTCGATGGTGCAGATGCGGCAGGAACTGATTTCCATTCGCGGACTGCTCGTGGTCTGAATCGAAGGGCGTGTTTACACGCTATACTGCGTGGCTTACGTCGGGGTGTAGCGCAGCCTGGTAGCGCACTTGCATGGGGTGCAAGGGGTCGCGAGTTCGAATCCCGCCACCCCGACCATTGATCAGTGAGAGCCCGGTACCGAAAGGTGCCGGGCTTTTTGCTTTTCTGGTTACTTGGTGGCGCTGGCAGCGGACGCGGTTGCATCCGGCGCGGAGGCTGCACTGGCAGGCGCAACGATGGCCGCCGGTGCCGGTGCCGGTGCCGGTGCCGGCGCAGCATGCGTGGTCGTGGCACTGCCGATGGGCAACAGCGGCACGATCAGCAACGCGACGATGTTGATGATCTTGATCAGCGGGTTGACGGCGGGGCCGGCCGTGTCCTTGTACGGATCACCCACGGTGTCGCCGGTCACGGCGGCCTTGTGCGCTTCAGAGCCCTTGCCGCCGTGGTGGCCGTCTTCGATGTATTTCTTGGCGTTGTCCCAGGCGCCGCCGCCGGTGCACATCGAGATCGCGACGAACAGGCCCGTGACGATGGTACCCATCAGCAGGCCGCCCAAGGCTGCGGGGCCGAGCAGCAGACCCACCACGATGGGCACGACCACTGGCAGCAGGCTGGGGATGATCATTTCCTTGATCGCCGCAGTGGTCAGCATGTCGACGGCCTTGCCGTATTCCGGCTTGCCCGTGCCTTCCATGATGCCCTTGATGTCGCGGAATTGGCGGCGCACTTCTTCCACCACGGCACCAGCTGCACGGCCTACGGCCTCCATCGCCATTGCGCCGAAGAGGTAGGGAATCAAGCCGCCAATGAACAGGCCGACGATGACCTTGGGCTCGCTCAAGTCGAAGCTGGTGCTGATCCCGCGGCCTTGTAGCGAATGGGTGTAGTCAGCAAATAGCACCAGTGCCGCGAGACCTGCTGAGCCGATGGCGTAGCCCTTGGTCACGGCCTTGGTGGTGTTGCCCACGGCATCCAGAGGATCGGTCACGTCGCGAACGCTCTTTGGCAACTCGGCCATCTCGGCGATGCCGCCGGCGTTGTCGGTGATGGGGCCATACGCATCCAGCGCCACCACGATGCCGGCCATGCTGAGCATCGACGTGGCCGCGATCGCAATGCCAAACAGGCCGGCCAACTGATACGCCACGAGGATGGCGATGCAGACGAAGATCACCGGCCAGGCCGTCGAGCGCATCGAGACGCCCAGGCCCGCGATGATGTTCGTGCCGTGCCCCGTGGTCGATGCCTGCGCGATGTGTTGCACCGGCTTGTACTGCGTGCCGGTGTAGTACTCGGTGATCCACACCATGGCCGCGGTCAGCACCAAGCCGACGATGCAGGTGCCGAACAAGGCCATCGCCGACACGGAGCGCCCGTCGCTCAGCATGAGCGCCTGCGGGAACAGCGTGGTGGTGACGAAGTAGAAGGCGATCAGCGACAGCACGCCCGCAACGGCCAAGCCCTTGTACAGCGCCGGCATCACGTTCTTCATGCCGGGCGATGCCTTCACGAAGCTGCAGCCGATGATCGACGCGATGATGGACACCCCGCCAAGCAACAGCGGGTAGATCACCGCGTTGAGCAGGCTGCCGCCGCTGACCATCAACGCACCGAGCGACATGGTGGCGATCAAGGTCACGGCATAGGTCTCGAACAAGTCGGCTGCCATGCCGGCGCAGTCGCCCACGTTGTCGCCCACGTTGTCGGCGATCACCGCCGGGTTGCGCGGGTCGTCTTCAGGAATACCCGCTTCAACCTTGCCCACCAGGTCGGCGCCGACGTCGGCGCCCTTGGTGAAGATGCCGCCGCCCAGCCGCGCAAAGATCGAGATCAACGAGGCGCCGAACGCGAAGCCGAGCAGAGGCTTGAGTGCTTTCGGCAACTCGGTGGTGACCGTGGCATTGCCCGTGAGATAGAGGAAGAAGAGCGTAACGCCCAACAGCCCCAGGCCGACCACCAGCATGCCGGTGATCGCACCCCCCTTGAACGCGACATTCAACGCCGGGCCGATGCCTTGCGTGGCTGCTTCTGCAGTGCGCACGTTGGCCTTGACCGAGACATTCATGCCGATGAAGCCGCAGGCGCCTGACAGCACGGCACCGAGCACGAACCCGACCGCACTGATGGGGTCGATGAAGATGCCGATGAGAATCGCCAGCACCACGCCGACGATGGCGATGGTTTTGTACTGGCGGGCGAGATAAGCGGCGGCGCCTTGTTGAATGGCAGAAGCGATCTCCTGCATGCGCGCGTTGCCTGCGCTCTGGCCCAGGATCCAGCTTCGTTGCACGAAGCCATACAGGACTGCGGCAATACCGCAGGCAAGCGCAAAGTACAGCGCCAAGTTCGTCGACATCGGTGGGTCTCCTCGTTTCGGTGGTTAACGCGTTGAGAGGCAAGCCCGCCGCTATTTCACCCGGGTGCAGGTTCGGGCGGGTCAGCGGGGCATGCTACGGGAAGGGCCCTGACATGGCAACGAACGATGCATGGTGTTTTCCATCGGTCACCTCGGTGCAAAACAAGCGTCAGGCCATCGCAAGGTGCACGAGTAAACTTCGGGTTTTCCCGCGCAAAAACGAGACACCATGAGCCTTCAAAAAGTGACCCCTGGCGCCAAGGCGCCCGACCAGTTCAACGTGATCATCGAGATTCCGATGAACGCCGACCCGATCAAGTACGAAGTCGACAAAGAGAGCGGCGTGCTGTTCGTCGACCGCTTCATGACGACGGCGATGCACTACCCCTGCAACTACGGCTACGTGCCGCAGACGCTGTCCGACGACGGTGACCCGGTCGACGTGCTCGTGATCACGCCGTTCCCCTTGTCGCCCGGTGTCGTGGTGACTTGCCGCCCGATTGGTGTGCTGAAGATGGAAGACGAGGCCGGCGGCGACAGCAAGGTGCTCGCCGTGCCCATCGACAAGATCCTGCCGATCTACACGCACTGGCAGAAGCCTGAAGACATCAACCAGATGCGCTTGAAGGCCATCCAGCATTTCTTCGAGCACTACAAGGATCTCGAAGCCGGCAAGTGGGTCAAGGTCACTGGCTGGGAAGGCCCGGAATCGGCCAAGGAAGAAATCCGCAGCGGCATGGCGGCCTACAAGCCCTGAGCTGAGCGCTGGCTGAATGAACCAGGGGAGCTTCGGCTCCCCTTTGCTTTTGGGCCGGCCATTCGCGAAAGGACATTGGAACTCGCCGCCGAATACGCGGCTCTACACTGCCTCTCTTTGCCTTCGCGAGCCGTTTCATGATGCGTCGATTTCTCTGTGTGACCTCTGCGCTCCTCACCGTGCTGCTCGTACAAGGAGCGTCCGCACAGAGTCTGCCGGCCGGCTTGACGAAGGTGAGATCGGTCGAAGGCATCACCGAATACCGTCTCGCGAACGGGCTGCAGCTGCTGCTGATCCCGGACGGTGCCAAGCCGACCACCACGGTCAACATGACCTACCACGTCGGTTCTCGCTACGAGAACTACGGCGAGACCGGCATGGCGCATCTGCTCGAGCACATGCTCTTCAAGGGCACGCCGACCCATCGCACCGTGCAGGGCGAGTTCACCAAGCGCGGCTTCGCGTACAACGGCAGCACCTGGTTCGATCGCACCAACTATTTCGCGAGCTTCTCGACCAACGACGAGAACCTGAAGTGGTACCTCGACTGGCAGGCCGATGCGATGGTCAACAGCCTCATCGCCCGCAAAGACCTCGACAGTGAGATGACGGTGGTGCGCAATGAGATGGAGATGGGCGAGAACAGCCCCGACCGCATCCTCTTCGAGAAGACGCTGGCCACCATGTACCAGTGGCACAACTACGGCAAGAACACCATCGGTGCGCGCACAGACGTAGAGAACGTCGACATCCCACGCCTGCAGGCCTTCTATCGCCAGTACTACCAGCCCGACAACGCCACGCTGATCGTGGCCGGCAAGTTCGAGCCGGCCAAGGTCTTGGCCTGGGTGGCGCAATCGTTCGGCAAGATCAAGAAGCCGACTCGCAAGCTGCCTGTGCAGTACACGCTCGACCCGGTGCAGGACGGCGAGCGCAGCGTCACGCTGCGGCGCGACGGCGGTGTGCCCTTGTTGCTGGCGGGCTACCACGTGCCGCCTGCAGCCCACCCCGACTTCGCAGCCATCGAGGTCATCGATCTCATCATGGGTGACACCCCGGCCGGCCGATTGCACAAGCGCCTGACGGCCAAGCAGCTCGCCGCCGGTACCTACGCATTCGCGCAGGGCCTCGCCGAGCCCGGCTTCACGCTATTCGGTGCACAGCTTTCGCCGGGGCAGGACGTCGATGCGGCACGCAAGGAGATGCTGGGCACGATCGAATCCGTGGCCCGCGAGCCGATCACCGAAGAAGAACTGAAGCGCGCGCAGGCGCAATGGGCCAAGAGCTGGGAACAGGCCTTCACCAACCCCGAGACCGTGGGCGTTGCGTTGAGCGAATCGGTGGCGCAAGGCGACTGGCGCCTCTTCTTCCTGATCCGCGATCGTGTGCGCGACCTCAAGCCGGCCGACGTGCAACGCGTGGCCGAGCAGCGCTTGCTGGCATCGAATCGGACGCTGGGCATCTACCTACCTGTAGACAAGCCGGCGCGAGCACCGGTGCCGGCGAAGGCCGACGTCACGGCCGAGTTGAAGGACTTCAAGCCGCAGGCCGGCGCTGCCGCGGTCGATGCGTTCGACGCCACGCCGGCCAACATCGACCGATTGACGCAGCGCTTCACCGTGGGTGGGCTAAAAGCGGCTGTGTTGCCGAAAGGCGCACGCGGTTCGGCGGTTCAGGCCACCTTGACGCTGCGTTTCGGTGACGAGAGATCGCTCTTCGGCCAAGGCGAGGTGCCCGACATGGTGGCGGCGTTGCTGGACAAGGGCACGACCACGCTGTCGCGCCAGCAGGTCCAAGACCGCCTCGATCAGCTGAAGACCGAGATGCGGGTCAGCGGTGGGCCGGGGCGCGTGAGCATCAGCCTGTCGTCTCGCAAGGAACATCTGCCCGAGGCCATCGCGCTCGTTGGTGACTTGCTGCGCAATCCGGTTTTCCCGGCGGATGCGCTTGATGAACTGAAGCGCCAGGTTTCTGCGGACGTCGAGCAGCAGCGCAAAGAGCCAGAGGCCGTCGCCGACAACGCGATATCGCGTCTGGGCAGTCCGTACCCGAAGGGTGACGTGCGCTACGTCAGCACGTTCGACGAGGCGCTGAGCGACGTGGCCGCCGTGACGGGTGATCAGCTGCGAGCCTTCCACAAGCGCTTCTACGGAGCGGGCCGCGCCGAGTTCGGCGCAGCCGGCGACATGGACGTGGCGGCCGTGCGCGCCGCGCTCGAGAAAGCGTTCGGCAACTGGAGCGGTGGCGAGGCCTACACGCGCGTGCCGCAGCCGCTGCTGTCGATCAAACCGCAGCGTCTCGTGCTCGCCACGCCCGACAAGCAGAACGCCACCTTGCTGACGCGCCAGAGCGTGCCGCTCTCGGACACCGATGCCGACTACCCGGCCTTGTCGATGGCGAACTTTCTGCTTGGAAGCGGCGGCCAGTCACGCCTGTGGAAGCGCATCCGCGAAAGCGAAGGCCTGTCGTATCAGGTGTACAGCACAGTGAGCTGGAACAGCCATGAGCCGAACTCCGTGTGGCAGGCCGGCGCGATCTTTGCGCCGCAGAACCTGGCCAAGGTGGAGAAGGCTTTCAAAGAAGAGCTGGCCCGCGCGATCAAAGACGGATTCACGGCCCAAGAATTGGCCGAAGGCAAGCGCGGGTTGCTGGCATTTCGCAAGCTGTCGCGTGCTCAAGACCGCAATCTGGCCGGTGGCCTGGCGAACAACCTTGACCTGGGGCGGACCTTCGCCGTCTCGCAGCGCGTGGACGAGGCGCTGAGCCAGCTGACGCTGGAGCAGGTCAACGCGGCGCTGCGAACTTACGTCAAGCCCGAAAGTTTTGTGAGCGCGGTGGCCGGCGACTTCAAGCCTTGAACGGGCGGCGTTCGTTCAACTCGTCGAGGTAGCTCTCGACGCCTTCGCCTTCGCGCGCGAGGAAGTCAGCCACGGCCTGCGCGAACTGCGGGTGTGCGAGCCAGTGCGCCGACCAGGTCTGTACCGGCAGCAGGCCACGCGCCATCTTGTGCTCGCCCTGCGCGCCGCCTTCGAAGCGCTTGTAGCCTTGCGCGATGCACCAGGCCAGCGGCTGGTAGTAGCAGGCCTCGAAGTGCAGGCAGGAGATGTGCTCCACCGCGCCCCAGTAGCGGCCGTAGGCGTTGCCGCGCGCGGGATCGATCGCGATCAGTGATGCCGCGACGCGTTCCCCGTCTTTCCACGCGACGAACAGCAGCCAGTTCTCGGGCATGGTGCGGGCCATGTGGGCGAAGAAGTCGCGCGTGAGATATGGCGACGAGTGGTGCGCGCGGTAGGTGAGGGTGTAGCAACGGTAGAAGAAATCCCAGTCGTCATGGCCGATCTGCGCGCCCTGGTGCGTGGTGAAACTTACACCGGCCTCGAGCACGCGGCGGCGCTCTTGCTGGATCTTCTTGCGCTTCTCGCGCTGCAGGCTGGCGAGAAAGTCGGTGAAGTCGGCATACGCCTGCGGCTCGCGGTTGACCCAGTGGAACTGCACCGTGCTGCGCATCATCCAGCCGGCCGTGCGCGCGGCCTGCTGATCGCTGTCGTCGAGAAACAGCACGTGGGCTGATGACAGCTTGGCTTGTTGCGCGAACTGCTTCATCGCTTCGAGCAGCGCAATGCGGGCCGACTCGTCGCGCGCGAGCAGGCGAGGCCCGGGAACGGGCGTGAATGGCACGGCACTCAGGAGCTTCGGGTAGTAGTGCAGGCCGTGGCGCTGGTAGGCATCGGCCCAAGCCCAGTCGAACACGTATTCGCCGTAGGAATGGTCCTTGATGTAGAGCGGGCATGCCGCTAACAACTGATCGCCTTCATGGATCACCAGGAACTGCGGCGACCAACCGCTGGCATCGATGGCGCTCTTCGACTCGTGCATGGCAGCCAAGTACTCATGGCGCATGAAGGGCGTGGCGCTCGTCTGCGCATCGAGCAGCGCATTCCACTGCTTGGCATCCACGTGAGCCGGGTGGTCGAGAACCCGAATGACATAATCGTTTGAGCCTTTTTCTACTCGCATATGTCATCAAAACCAAGGGTCAAGGTCGCACTCGCGCAGATCAATGCCACGGTGGGCGATCTGGCCGGCAACGCCCGCAAGATCATCGAATTTTCGCGGCGGGCGCACGAGCAGGGCGCTCGCGTGGTGCTCACGCCCGAACTGGGGCTCTGCGGCTATCCGCCCGAAGACTTGTTGTTGCGCCCGGCATTCATGCAGGCCTGCGAGCAGGCCTTGGCCGACTGCGCCAAAGCGCTGGCCGATCTGCCGGGCTTGCATGTGGTGGTGGGGCATCCGCATCAGTGGGGTGAGCGGGGCGATGTTAGGTCGAAGTCGCATGCCGTGCAGCAGCGCTACAACGCGGCCTCAGTGCTGACAGGGGGGCGTGTCGCGGCCACCTACTGCAAGCGCGAGCTGCCCAACTATCAGGTGTTCGACGAGCGCCGCTATTTCGCGTCTGGCCGCGACGCGGGGCAGGGGGCCGTGGTCTTCGAGGTCGACGGCCTGAAGTTCGGGCTGAACATCTGCGAAGACGCCTGGTTCGACGAACCGGCCCGCGCGGCCAAGGCGGCGGGGGCCGAGGTACTGTGCGTGATCAACGCGTCGCCTTTCCACCTGGGCAAGGTGGTGGAGCGTGAGGAGCGCATGGGGGTGCGTGCACGGGACATCGGCATGCCGCTGCTGTACGCGCACATGACGGGCGGGCAAGACGAGGTGGTGTTCGACGGCGCATCGTTTGCGCTGGACGCGCAGGGACGCGTGGCTGCACGCTCGCCGTTCTTCGAGGAAGCCTTGACGGTGATTGAAGTCGGGTGCGATGGAGTCAGCGGACCGGTGGCGCCGATCCCCGAGATCGAAGCGCAGGCCTGGGGTGCGCTGGTCACGGGCGTGCGCGACTACATCGGCAAGAACGGCTTCCCTGGCATCCTGCTCGGGCTGAGCGGAGGCATCGACTCGGCACTGGTGTTGGCGGTTGCGGTCGATGCGCTGGGTGCCGACCGCGTGCGTACTGTGATGATGCCGTCGCCGTACACGGCCGACATTTCGTGGATCGATGCGCGCGACATGGCCCAGCGCCTGGGCGTGCGCTACGACGAGATTTCGATCGTGCCGGAGTTCGATGCGTTCAAGCAGAGCCTCGCCGCCGAATTTGCTGGTCTGAAAGAAGACGCCACCGAAGAGAACATCCAGGCGCGCGTTCGCGGCACCCTGCTGATGGCCTTGTCGAACAAGTTCGGCTCCATCGTGCTGACCACCGGCAACAAGAGCGAGATGGCCACCGGCTACTGCACGCTCTACGGCGACATGGCCGGTGGCTTTGCCGTGATCAAGGACGTGGCCAAGACGCTGGTCTATCGGCTGGCGGCCTGGAAGAACGCGCAGGGCGCGGAGGTGATCCCCCAGCGCATCATCACGCGGCCCCCTTCGGCCGAGTTGCGGCCGGACCAGAAAGACCAGGACAGCCTGCCGCCGTACGAAGTGCTGGACGGCATCCTGCAGCGCTACATGGAAGACGACCAGGGAATCGAGGAGATCACCGCAGCCGGTTTTGCGCCCGCCGACGTCGAACGGGTCACGCGCCTCATCAAGATCAATGAATACAAGCGGCGGCAGGCGCCGATCGGCATTCGGATCACTCACCGCGCTTTCGGTAGGGATTGGCGCTACCCCATCACGTCGAAGTTCCGCGCTTAAACTACCATCATCTAATTGCCTTGGAGACCGCCATGAAACAGATCACTGCCGTCGTGAAGCCGTTCAAGCTCGAGGAAGTGCGCGAGGCACTGGCCGATGTGGGTGTCACCGGGCTCACCGTGACCGAGGTCAAGGGCTTTGGTCGCCAGAAGGGGCATACCGAGCTGTACCGTGGCGCCGAGTACGTCGTCGACTTCCTGCCCAAGGTGAAGGTCGAAGTCGTGGTGAAGGATGTCGATGTGGACCGCTGCATCGAGGCCATCGTCAAGGCCGCCAAGACCGGCAAGATCGGTGACGGCAAGATCTTCGTCACAGCGGTCGAACAAGTGGTTCGCATCCGCACGGGCGAAACGGACGAGGCTGCTGTCTGAGCAGTCCAACCGCTTGAAAGAAAAAGCCCGCTGCGTGCGGGCTTTTTTGCGGCTAGATTTTTCTGTAGTCGTCCGGTGCGTTGGCGGCCTGGGCATGCATGGCGAGCCGGTCCAGCAAATCGGCCGGGTCGCTAGTGACTTGCAGCAGTTCTCGTTGTGGCGGGGCGACGAAGCCGTCGGTCACCGACAAGTCCAAGAACGAGAGCAACCGATCGTAGTAGCCGCCGGTGTTGAGCAGGCCCACCGGCTTGTCGTGATAACCCAGCTGGCGCCAAGTCCAGACCTCGAACAATTCTTCGAAGGTGCCGATGCCTCCGGGCAAGGCGAGAAAGGCATCGGCCCGCTCGGCCATCATCTGTTTGCGTTCGTGCATGGTGTCGACGACGTGCAACTCGCTGAGCCCTGCGTGGCCGAGTTCGCGATCCATCAGCGAGTGCGGAATCACGCCGATGACCGGCGCGCCTGCAGCCAACGCTGCGTTCGCCACCACACCCATCAGGCCGGCATTGCCGCCGCCGTAGACCAGCTGCCAGCCTCGCTCGCCGATCAGTGTGCCGACTCGGCGGGCGGCAGCCTCATACGCGGGTTGGTTGCCCAGGCGCGAGCCGCAGTAAACGCACAAGGACAGCCTGCTCACAGGAACCGATGCCACAGCGCGGCTCCCCAGAGTCCGGTGCACAGCACCAGTGACAGAAAGACGGCGGCGCTGGCCAGGTCCTTGGCGCGCTTGGACAGATCGTGCAGTTCGAAGGACACGCGGTCGATCGCCGCTTCGATGCCCGAGTTCAGCAACTCGACGATCATCACCAGCAACACCGCACCCACCAGCAGGCCGACTTCGACCCAGCTGCGTCCGACCCAGAAGGCCGATGGAATCAGAACAACGGCGAGCCAGACTTCCTGGCGAAATGCGCTTTCGCCTTGGTAGGCCGTCTTCAGCCCTTCGAATGAATAGCCTGTGGCGCGAATCACCCGGTCCAGCCCGGTGCGCCCTTTGAATGGATTGGTCATGGGCGGCGATTGTGCCTTGCCCATGC